>Ga0209782_1000517_pt1 | contig 17058 bp, 11 predicted proteins | sample WorMetmaBAHAMAS1_FD_187390 | JGI IMG/M metagenome (GOLD analysis project Ga0209782, IMG submission 187390) | Marine gutless worms symbiont microbial communities from Max Planck institute for Marine Microbiology, Germany - Inanidrilus... | ecosystem: Host-associated > Annelida > Digestive system...
AACCACTACTATACACTACTAAGGTGAGTCTACAGATGCTTCAGCTCCAAGAACTGATGACGCTGGACACCCCACTGTTGATTTGGAGACAGCAGGAGTGGTCAGTAGCTCGGGCGTATGTCTTCAAAGTAATGGTACACCATCAAAAATTAAACGAGGTGTCCCTCATTGGTATGCTGGGAAGGTTTCGCCAGCATTTGCTAACCACATCTTTTGGCCGAGTCCTCCCAAAAAGAAGCAGCAAAAATCTAGTCGTCAAGTGCAGTTGTTTCCAGCATGTGCATCCTCGCAAGTGTGGCGCCGTATGCATGAAGAAAAAGCACAGCAGTCATCAGATAAGACTCGGCCGAAGAAACGTCAAGCCACAGCAACCAGCAACGTCACGGTAAAGAAAAGACAGAAGAAAACTGTTCATACGGAGACTGCCATCAACACCAGTCCCGACAATACAGCAACTCCAGTACTACACGCAGATGTAGCACGATCTAACCAGAAAAGCAGATCCAAGAAAACTAAAACAGCTATCAAAGGTAGGCCTACTAGTAGGCGAATTGTCATTGTTTTAAACATCTTAGTAGTCCATTTGAAGTTGCTTGTGATATACGGCAGGGTGGTGTTTTCAGTTGTCACCGTTTTTATTTGCAGTTTATGTTGATGACCTCATTGAACAGCTCAGTGGGTCAGGTTTTGGCATTTACATTGGCTGTTTGTTCTGTGGATGTATATTACAGGCCTATGCCGATGACATTGTAGCCTACATTGTAAGATTGATTGATTCGGGTTGGTCCTATTTCATTGTAAAGCTGAACATGGTTGAAAGCTACTTTGACACAAAATACACACACTAGGCTAGTGTGTGTATTTTGTGTCAAAATTAATAATAGTAGTATTCATAAAAATCAGTGTCATCATCATGTTTTTAAAAGAAAAACGCTACCAATGTCCTATAGTAAGAACACTAAAATACATGCTAAAACAACATATGCCTACGGTACTAACATTCTGATATAAACTAAGCTATTGTATATCCAGGCCTACTTATTTTAAAATAAAGTAATGCTATAAATAAAATCAGAAAATGTTGTTTGCAGGGCGTCGCAGTCGCAGTGTCAAACGTGATGACAGAACCACGGCTGCCGCCAGTGAAGTCGTTGAAGACAGGGCGTCGTGTTTGTACTGCACAGATCTGTACGTCAACTCGACGGAATCTTGGATCCAATGCCAAGAATGCTTAGAGTGGGCTCATGTTGGCTGTGCTGGGGTCACTGAACACGACGAACATTTTGTCTGTGAACATTGTGACAGCGACTGACATGAATGCAGGCGATCAGACTTTAGCAATAACCATTGCCGTACATTAGTTGCATTTGCAGACTAGTCTTTGCTGGGCATAGGCCTATTTGTAGAAAATGTCTGCAGCTAGCCTATTTTAGTACTAGGCCATAAGTTTGATTAAACAAACTGTTTCATTGTATAAATCAATATTAAGAACATGCAGGCCATAGGCATCAATAGTCCAAGCTTAGGCCTATAGTGGTATAAAACTAACAGATTATCGATTACTCGTAGGGGGGGGCTACTAGTTTATAGCAGGAATGGCTATGCAGTTCTATTTGAACTTTGTCAACGTTAAGGGAAATATTGTGTAGGCCTATTAGCCTAAAGGCAACTGCTTCAATAGACATATAGGCCTAAAACGTGCATAACAGTGTTATTTGTTTCTTTTATTCAATCATAATCATGCACGAAAGTGCAGCAAAACACGAGATGTAGGCTAGCACAAGACAGACTTAGACAGTAGGACTCGTAAAGTAACCGAATGGCACCAAACCAAAGCCAACTATTAGCCTGCATTGTAGGCATAGGCCGCTTATGTACAAAAATTCTCCGTCACTATGACGGTAGCTAATTTCCGTCACGTCAACGTTGCCGAAAACTAATGTTCGTCATACTACAGATGGCGATAATTGACTTCCGTCACGTGCTGATGACTAGCCTATGACGGTAACTAGCTTGACGATATTTGACAAAAACTGACGATAAATAAGTATTTCTATATTTCGACAATAAAATTTGTATTTACATTATGAAAATTAATTTTATTGTTGCACAAACAGTAGTTATCCGTAGTTGATAATCATGCACGTCTACAGCAAAAAGTTTACTTTGATGCTCCAACAACAACAAGATGAAAAGTTCATGGAAGTTTGTGTAAAAGCATGCCTATGCCGATAATTGGGTCTATCACCCTAGTTTGCGCATTTTTCTGTCTACATTTTCGTCTTTTCTGTTCCCTCGCGTGTTTGCTCTCATTCCTGGGTGGATACTGTGTTGGCTGTTTGTGCGCTGTGTGTTCTCTGTCGCTAATGTGTGCCGGTGTCGGCGTGGTAGTTTCTGTCATAGTGATTCAGTGGCTTTTCGGCGTTGGAAGCATCGCGCGTGGTATTGTCGGCATTTCCTGTTTTCTTTGTCTGTTCGCGTAATATTTTCCGTTGGGTATACATTGCCTTGTTGTCTGTTGTCGTAGATGAACAGCGTCGCATCGCTGATGGTGCCACCGGTGCTGGCGGCGTTCCCGCTGCCGGCGGCCGGGGCGACTGCCGCGCCACCGCTCTTCATGATGGCCGAGGGCGCGACGGCGCAGGCGGCTGCTGGGTCGCACGACGACGACGACGACGAGGTCGCGGCGCAAGCGGCTGGCATTGCCGCCATCAACTTGAAGCCGTATGTTCCGCCGGTGGCGGTCGGGTCCGTCACGGCGGCCTCGACGGCCTCTGCCCTCGCTGCCGCCTGGGCGGAAGACAAAGCGGACGAGGAGCAGGTGAGACGCGTGGCGCGCGGTCGTGCGGCGCCTCGCTGGCGCGCCGCCAGCGCTCACCGCAATATGGCAATATAGTGCACTTTCCTTATGGAGACGAAGTATAAAAACTCATAAATGTTTTCAACAAGTGTGTCTGTTGCATTGCATTGCAGATGAAAGAACAAAGTGTACTGGGAGTGCACTGTCCGTCCCAGCAACAAACATCGATGCCTGGTGACTGTTGTTCAGCATGGCTCAGTGTTTCAAGACGGTCGCAACGCTCACATTCACGAGCCGACTACCGGTCTACCGACTGCTGTCACCTGCGACGGGACGTGCCGTTGTCGCGCCAAGGATGACATATTCGCCTCGGCGCTCGTCATCGTCACGGCCGTACAGCGCTAATCTGCCCATGCCAAGCAACATGGTGCATGCTTTCAATTATGCTGTCCAGTTTCCTTAACTTTGTTGACAGCAGAACTATGACATCCTGTTGTGTTGTGTAATGTACTGCTTTACAGAGGCTGTACGACGTCATTGTCGATATTCAGCTGCTGGTGACGACGACATGCGTGAAGCATGTGTGAAGTTCTTGACGGAGCTCGGACCACTGTGACAATGCCCATCCATCAGCAAGATAAAACCGGCTGCAAAGAGAAGCACCACATAGCCGTCCTGAATGTGATAGTCACAGTGAATAGCTACACATACAGGATTGGTGTCTACTGTGTGGGTCAAAAATTTTAATGACTTCTGTCAATTTTTCCCAAACAGATGAGAATGTTTACTTGAAATTTTACACATGTATTATGTGTTAGTACATATGCTACATTATTATTTTATTCCATTATCGCTAAATATGACAACGTTAAGCTGTATTAAGCGTGACCACTCTGTGAATTTTGACATTTCAGAATACATCTATTACAAATTTAGTTAAACTACACCGACTTAAGCGCAACTGTTTGATGGTGCATACAATAAGAAAATCTGTTTAAACAAGCCTGTTAATTATCGGAGTTGATACAACATCTGATACATGCATTCTTAAATGTAAAAATTCACAAGGTGGCCGCGTTTAATACTGGATAACTTATTAATATTGTATAATTTGTAGATAATTGAATAAAACTAATTTACCATAAATATGAATGCATAATAGGCGTGTAAAATTTTAATTCAAAATTCTTAGCCGTTTGGCAAAAATTGCACAAACAGTTACGGAGGGATTTTTGACTCTCGCTGTGGATTCGGCCAGTGACAAGTAAACAAGTAAGTAAAATCGCATTGTAGAGCATATCGTCCCAAATATAGTCCCAAATGCGAAAGTGATATAGGACTATGCAGTTGCATCGCATTGATGAATCGTTTCGTTTTGTAATATGTCGTATATTTTTATGATCTACATCTGCCGGTTGGTGCTGATTATTTTAGTTTCAGTTATTGTAAGTCATGCAACATCTTATTTCATTCTATCTGGTGTTGTCATACGTATTTTAAATTTTGGTTTTAGGTAATGCTTGTCAAACTAATTGTGAATGTCCTGTCTTGTTACATGTCTGCATTATTAACCCAACATTCCATTTGTGGAACAAATTTTTGATGCCTCTCTAAAAATAGTGGGGTAACACAATAAAGTTGTTATATATTCTATGGACTATAGGAGATTAACTTTGTTAGTATGTACACCGATATACAGTTTTTTTTACATTTATATTACATTTCAAAGTTGTTGTAAATTGACGTTTTTAACAGTTGTTACTTTTCAAGATATACTTAAACCTGTGGATCAACTGCCGGTAAGTTTTTACCAGATGTCGAAAGCTTCTGTTTGCATATGCTATGACATAAGGGAGGTATATGAGCAATGATTAATTTTTCTTCAATATGCATTTTTATGAGTCTGTAACATTGGGTCATGCTCATTATGCAGTGTCTGCGATTACTGGCTGTTATGCAGAACAGTGTAGTTAAATGACAGCTTCGAAGTGGTAGGCCTACATATTATGTCAGTTAAAGGTTCAGCTGTTCATTATTAAGTTTTGCTAATAAATTTATATTTTTAATAATCATGGTGTTATGTCATATGATGCAGGGAAATTATGCCGGTGAAGAAGTTTTTTACACTGAAGAAGCTGTGGCAGCCGTTATGGATGGGTTGGATGAAGAAAATGAAGGGAATATGCTTGCTGCACATGAAGCAGAAATCTGTATATTGCCACCTGAAGATGGTGCAGAGAGTGAAACTGAAGCCATCAATGAGGACAGATTGAGGGCAGTAGAACTATCAGATGTTTGCGGTCAGCTGGCAGCTTTTACTGGTGGTGATGACAATGATAGCGTAGTAACATCTTCGGGAAATAGCACCGAAGCACCTGCGATGGATGAGTTAAAAAATCAGACAGTGAAGAGGAAGAGAAAGAGAAAGACATCCACCACCAGCAATGCTAAGAGACAGCGAGTCAGATAGTGCCAGTGGCAGCCAAAATAAGAGACTGTAAAATATTTTGTACGAATGTCCCGCAAACCGACACATTCGACCAAGATGTGTCTCACCAAACAGGAAGTCCACACAATTGACAAGTAGGTGGATCATTGCCATACAAAATGTGTGAGTGAGTTAATCGAGAATGACCAATGCGGACTCTGTTAATAAGCACAGAATTGTAGCGCGACATATTCTTGCTATGCACCACAGAGCCAACTATGGGGGAAAATAGAATGAAGTTTATTACTCTCACAACAGTCCCATATCTCCTGTCACTCGTTAAGGCAGAACTTGGGAGACCTGAGGAAAAAGTTCAGATGCTGGAAGCTTCATATTTGTAATGGGCAATGAAAGAGCTGATTTGGCCGCCGTGTCAGCCCTCTCATTGCCCACAATGTTGACATGGCTTGGTATCAAGCATAAAATAATTGTTTTACCATTGTTGGTGAGATGAGTATAATCACTGATAATGTTTTGAACAAAATATATTTTCAGTTTAAAACCACTTAATGCTTGCAGACTTGACATGGAGTCTGAAAAGATAACAACATTGTTCTCTTTGCTACGACGAATGACAGTCAGTGCAACTGAAATAGCTTATAGTTCAGCATTGAAGATGCTGGCTGTATTTGGGAGTCTGGTAGTTTTAGTGGTACTTCTGTAAACTACCGCTGCAGCAACTTGGTTCGAATAACTTATTTCTATAGATTTCTGGTGATGTGTTGTCTTTGAAAGACTGATGAATACTATAGTCAATATGCGGTCGTTTTAAGACGCAAGTAGGAGTAGTCGGAATTGAACATTTCAAGACGTTTCTCCTCAAGAAACCAACAGCACACAAGTCTGGTTGGATTCGAATACCCAGAGGAGGAATCTATGCGGTTTTCGCTCAAAGGAAACCTTTAAATTTAGAACTGGAGACAGTGTTGTATGAAGAATTTTGCGGGGGGCGGCGCGCCGCTTTTCTCGACGGCATCACCAACCCATAGAACGGCGTCCAGAATTCAAAATTCAGACTACTGACCAACGAGCAATGAGGACGGACAGACGCCGCACCATAATTCACCTCTGTGGGACCGCTCCGACGCCGCCACTAATCTGGCCCGGCAGCGTGGATTAGCGGCTGGCCCTAGCGTCCCTTGGCTGCAGGCTGATTTGCCCCTGGCCGCTATTGCAGCCTCGTGGGAGGACGCGACCTCAGCCAGGGGCCAGTCCGGTATGGTACGTGGATGAGAGCAGTCGTGGCGGTTGTGCTGAAAACTCTAAAAGTGTGAAGAAACTACGTACAGTGCTTAATAAAGGCTCCGTGCAGACTCTCAGTTAACGTCTTTGTCGTCATTGTAGTTAATCCGATAATCCGCATGCCACCGAATAATCCCGGTGACAGTAACACAAACGTACAAACGTTCATTTCACTGTGAATGCCACTGTATCACATAGTTACCTGTCACTTTGACATTTCCTAGTGCTGTTTGTTTGTGCAGGGTTTTGACTATGAGTCAGGTGTACTAGGTGCATCACCAGACGGACTGGTTGAGAAGATGCCAAACGTGTTGGTTCATGGTGTACACGATTCGGTTGACATAGCAGGACCTCAGCTGTTGAAGGTTAGTGTCCACACACAGTAAGGGAAATGACTGTTGCCTCAGCTGCAGCAAACATCAAGAACTTCTTTCTTGGTTAATTTACCTTGATTAGTCAACTGTCAACTGACGTCTTTCAAGCTTAAGTACAAACACTGATGCATAATGTACATTCACAGTCTAGTGGGTACGGTGACAGTGGCAAGATGCCAACGGTCTGTAGTCATACTGTTATTTCCAGGGATGCAACTGCATTTCAACAGATGAGGGAGGGGACCATGACTAACCGTCTCGGTATCAGTATTTTAGATCAGCGTCGATTTTTGGTTTCCTAGGTCGATTTGTTACTCAGTTGCATGGCAAAATTACTCTGCTAACGATGAGGTCTGTCAGTGTGATTAGTTCCGTCAGTGGAGTTTGTGAACCATTTTCATGACAGCATAAGGTACAAAGCCTACAAAGCTGCATTTTGGCAAGGTAGTTGCACCTATTGTCATTTGTAATTTTCCCATCCATCATTCACTAGCAGGTATCTGACGATAGGGTTGGATGATGAACGATCTCCATTTAGTTTCTTCCTTAGTTCCTTTTAAATAACGTTCAGTAATATAAAACAATTCATGGACCGATTTATATACGTTTCACTTTCTGTTTATACTTCTAGGTTTCCACATTGTTATGATTTCGACATATTCTTTGTTGTTCCTATTGTTTTCCGTTTGTCGCCCATTACTCACATTAAACTGATCCTTATTTTCAACACTAACCAATGCACTTCCATCACAGACAGACGGACACTGACATCGTAGCATAAGCGCAAGATTTCTCAGTTCTACTGAAGCTTATGCGCTTCATAACTACTACTACTACTACTACTACTATCATTTGAAACTCATGCAGTAAACGTAAAAATTCACGACGTTCCAAGACACACTACATCCCATACTGCTACTGCATTGCATGACCACATCCACGTACGGGATGTCGTTATAAAGATCAATATCGATCATTATGGTGTGGCCGTGAATGTGATTGTGCGGCACAGTAGCTGTACGCAGTGGACAGTGTACCGGGTGGTCTGTGTATCGGGGTGGACGGTGTGTCAGTTAGGACGGTGTGTCGGCCTATAATATACTACACGGATGTATACCATGCACCCTTCACCGAAATTGTGTAAAGGCCTGGTCCCAGGCTCGGGAATATAGAGATGCCACCCCCACCCAGAGCAGAGTTGTTGCGCTGCGACATAAATCCGCCAGGAGGCCTGCTAGATAGCCGCTGGCTGTGAATGCCCATCCGTCACGAATGCCCTGCCTACTGAGCGACGCTATTGATAGCTTGTATAGCGTCTACTGCATTGCAGCCATTATCGACCATTTAAAGGCGACTTCGCTGCGAGTAAATGGCTACAAGACGTGCATTTATACATGGCAGTATAGACTGCGCCACTTTCCATCTTTCCACGTCGTAACACCCGAGACAGCTAGTTCCAACAGTTGCCACTACATAGTCACGCAGGCCGACGGCAGCATCGATTCCCACAGTCATGTGACCCGAGCGCTATTTGATAGTTGGACACATCTACGTGGTTCAACCAAGCAACATGCCAAACATTAATGATCATTACTTTACCGGAGAGCGCTGCTTCGCGGTTAGGGTCTCAGATCTCACCGATGATCGATGGCGACTGTGTGACTGTCATATTTGTGTTAGCCATGCTCTCAGTCTGACCCACCTAGCGTATTCATGTGAACTCCCCACCACCCCAGGAGTGACTTTCATGCACGTCCCTGGTCTGCAACTTCGCCCATTCACTGAGGCCGATAGACAGTTCTTCACAGTTATTCAAATATAACACCCCGAACCAATGTATACCATCCACCGTTCACAGAAATTGTGTAAAGGCCCGGTCCCAGGCTTGGGAATAGAGACGCCACCCCCACCTGGAGGGAAGTTTTCGCGCTGCGATTGCTTGTATAGCGTCTACTGTATTGCAGCCATTATTGACCATTTAAATGGCTAACAGACGTTCATTTATACATGGCAGTATAGACTTAGTTGTAACTTAGTTAAAAATTTGACCATGCAGCATGCTAACTGTAACGTTACTGACTATTTTCAGGCTTCCACTGGACTAGCTGGTGGCAGCTATATTTGTACTCACCAGATGGCGACGAGCGTGCGCACTGTGACGTTAGTGCAGCTAACTCTTTGCATTAACACTGTTTAAACTACAGCTTGATTATGTTGTTGCGTGCTGACTGTTGTCTGTTTATTGTAGTTTTTCTGTGACATTGTTATCTACATATCAGTATGGAATAAATAGTTTCACTAATTATACTGATAGCTGGTGACATCCAACCCGTGAAACTCCGTAGACCAGTGAAACGCCTTGGCAAAAGCCTGCCAGCTCTGCTAGCCATGTAAGTAAGTAAATAGCAACACACACACACACACACCGCGGGTGTTTCATTATCAACAAACAGCAAGGCATGAGCAATCAGAGCTACAAACCAGTGTGTGCAAGCATTTTACGACATGTTGACAAATGGAAATGAAATGTCATAAGAAAGCAAGAGAAATGGGACAGGTATACGTCAGTCATAGTGGTAAGTATGCAAAAAAAGACAACCCCTGTTTTTGTCAGCTTGTGTAATCAATGCAGATATGAGTGTAATGAGCGCACTGATGATGACAGTTGAACAGAACATTTCTTTCTACTATAAGCTCCAATATGACGATCAAAATGCGATATCTGTTTAGCTGCATGATTACCTCAGAACCATAGTGTCGTTTAGTAAATGCAGTGACGCAGCATGAGGTGTCTGTCATCTTGAGCGAATGTGAAAGGAGCACCGGCTCATGTTTGCAAACAAACATTTATGAAACTGCGTACAGAATCGCAGTCAAGACAGACACATCATAAGTCAGAAAAAGTCAGAACTGACAATGGTCATAATGTCAATCAGAGGCAAGCACAATAGCCGTGTTAACAGGCTACCTGAACACCAGCAGAATTTTGTTCAGGAACTTATCACATCATATCCGTCAGAATCATCCCACTGATGCAGTTTTCAAATGATTTACTGCTGTACTTCGTGAATCAAGCAAGAGAACTTTATTGTACGCAATGTTTAGTGTATAATGTGCACAGTTTAATGTATTTGTCCACTGAAGTTGACCATTTTGGTGCTCTTGATAACTCAGGTGCATTTGTTTTTGAGAACTTCATGCAAGTACTGAAATGAAGCATATAGTCCACGAAAAATCCGGTGTTGCAAGTTGCAAACTGACTGATTTCAGGAGAAAGTTGCATTTTCTAAACATTCATTTGAACCTTGCTGTTGACAGTATGCTTCAGCAGCATCCTACTAGAGTGTGCGGCTAACAATAGCTGCATTTTGGAGGATAGTCAACAAAGAAGGTGTTCTGTGCATGTTGTCTGCTGACATTCAACCACTATACACTACTCCATGTGATACAAAAATTCTTGGCATGTGTCGCGTATGCTTGTCACCTGGCATCCTGAGACATTTGCCGAATTGCACTGAAGCCAAAAAAGCAATATCCTATGTTGACTCTGTGCAGTCAGATATATTATTTTATTAGATTGATGCACTTAGCATGAAGTAATAGCATGCTATTATTGACTTCTGTTATAGAGCTGTCGACATATCTGGCTATGCAATAATGCAATTCAACGAGTACGGTGATGGAAAGTCTGCTGAAGCTGTTCATACTCCAGTGTCGTTGACTGTTACTGTTGGCAACCGTCAAATACGTTACTATCTGAACGTTGACATCAAAAAAGCTGTTAAAACCAGCTCTACTCTAAAAGGCGACTGGGAACTTCATGTAGTCCAACGATTCCCACTCAAAGATATACCAGGGTCAGTCCCTGGCTGCTGAGTGATATATGGGCTAGCTGTGATCTACTGCTCTGTTGCCGTAGCGATGACCATGCAGGGTGGGGCACGGGGGTGATTTATGAGAGTCCTTTCGGGCTAGGATTCACACTGGTTCGGCAGTTTCCGAATTCAAATTCTGCGTCCCGCCTCCAGTCACTGGCGACGTCAGCAACGACATCGTTCGGTTCTATACACCAGCGCTGTTATCTAGAGTGAATGTGAAAGGAGCACCGGCACATGTTTGCAAACAAGCATTTATGAAACTGCGTATGTAATGGGGGAAGACGGGGATCTTCAATTTGGGGTCCCATATCGTCTCCCCCTACAGATCGCCCCTGGGATCCACGCCGTCTTACTTCCCAACACCGGGAACCACTACTTCTCTCCAGGCCGGGGTGCAGTACGGATCTGACCTCAGTGTAGGGTTACGCCGGTATGCCACGTCCGGCTGCAGAGGCTGACAGGATCCATATGGCCCCTTTCTCTGCGGATTTGGGGCCACGCTTCCAGGTCAACGACGCCACGATGCGACGCTCTGATTGGTGGAAAGGGGGTCACGTTGGCGTCGTGACGAGCTACACAAAGAGATCGTGGTCTCTCTCGATCTAGAGCTTGAACTGACTAGACGGGTGTTGAGATTTCTGATACAATAAAAGCCTACTTCCAAAAAACTATCGTTGTCGAGTTACGTCACTATACCTCAGACTATCTTGCTACCAATCCCGGTAGCACGTACAGAATCGCAGTCATGACAGACAACATCATAAGTCAGAAAAAGTCAGAACTGACAATGGTGATAATGTCAATCAGAGGCAAGCACAATAACCGTGTTAACAGGCTACCTGAACACCAGCAGAATTTTGTTCAGGAACTTTTCAAATCATATCCGTCAGAATCATCCCACTGATGCAGTTTTCATATGATTTACTGCTGTACTTCGTGAATCAAGCAAGAGAACTTTACTGTACGCAATGTTTAGTGTATAATGTGCACAGTTTAATGTATTTGTCCACTGAAGTTGACCATTTTGGTGCTCTTGATAACTCAGGTGCATTTGTTTTTGAGAACTCCATGCAAGTACTGAAATGAAGCATATAGTCCACGAAAAATCCGGTGTTGCAAGTTGCAAACTGACTGAAGGAGAAAGTTGCATTTTCTAAACATTCATTTGAACCTTTTGCTGTTGACAGTATGCTTCAGCAGGATCCTACTAGAGCATGCGGCTAACAATAGCTGCATTTTGGAGGATAGTCAACAAAGAAGTTGTTCTGTGCATGTTGTATGCTGACATTCAACCACTATACACTACTCCATGTGATACAAAAATTCTTGGCATGTGTCGCCTGGCATCCTGAGACATTTGCCGAATTGCACTGAAGCCAAAAAAGCAATATCCTATGTTGACTCTGTGCAGTCAGATATATTATTTTATTAGGTTGATGCACTTAGCATGAAGTAACAGCATGCTATTATTGACTTCTATTATAGAGCTGTCGACATATCTGGCTATGCAATAACGCAATTCACCGAGTATGGTGATGGAAAGACTGTTGAAGCTGTTCAAGACTGCAGTGTCGTTGATTGTTACTGTTGGCAACCGGCTGATACACGGTATTTTTTTAGTGTAGGGTTGAAATCGTTGTCCGCGATGTGTGTATATAGGCGATGTCCGGTGTTCCAGAGGATGCGCCTGATCGTCCGCATAAGCGGCACTTCTCCAAGCTGAGACAGAGGCTCCATCAGCATACATGATGCAAGGTGGGTGTTGCCAACGTCAGTTATAAGTGATAGCCAATTAACACCGTCCGACGCGACCGAACTTGACAATGAGTGGCATATTAACACTGTAATGCAAAATTGATGAAAATAAACTGGTTATAGTTTCTTTTCATCCATTCGCATGATTGGAGGGGAAACCAATGAGACAACTGCAGACCAGAACAGCCCAGAAATGCACCAGATCAGCCCCGAAAGCCAGCAACAGAACAAACTGTCAGATGACACTTTCAGGTGGACTCGTCCTGCTGTGCTGTTCCTGCTGCACCTCTACTGGCGAAGTAAGTCCACATTGAAAAATCCCAACTGAAAGAAGAATAATCTGTGGGAGAAAATTGTTGTCGAGATGAAGCAAAAGGGTGGTAGTTAAGAAAATGAGAAACCAGAAACCTCAGACAAACACCGATCGATCCGGGATAGCAGAACAGCTGAGGGCATATATGATGCGAATACTTCCGCAAAAATTGAGATTTTCTGGGATGATGCAACCGTTTCGATAAGAAATATTACAAAAAGTACGGTTGCGGATGATGAAATCAGTGAAGCCAACAAGTCACAGGAATCTGACGAAGCACTGAGTCCTGTAGAAAAGCTTCTTCCTGATAAGTGTAAGAAAAAAGCAGGGACTGTGGGAAACTGGGTAATAAGTTTGATAGGTTGGTGGCTGCAATGGACATTGCACATGAGGTTGCAGAAAAGAAAGTAAAAGTGATTCAAGATCCCTGTGAGTCTATGAAAACTGCCACTGGAGAATGCACTTAAGCAACTCACAAATTGAATAAAACACTTAAGATGTTGGAAAACAGTTTAATAGTGAAACTGAACAGGATTCATAGATGCATAGTGTCCACCAGCTGCATGGCTGTCAAATTATACAATGTGAATAAATTTACTTTGTTAAAAAGTTTGTGCCTAACACTTACAGTTGCTGCAGATTTGGCTGTGTGAAACATACTAACTTGGTGACTTGTGCAAATTTGACAGAACCCCTGTACTCCGGAGTTTCTTTCTAAAACTGATCAGGAAGTGCTGTATCATGTTTGTGGTTACATTGTTAGAAAGTTGACTTCGTCAACTCCTGCATACAGAAAACTAAAACATCTGTCCGCATTTATAAGCTGTTTGTCAGCAAAAAAGCTACCATCAACTGCGGTGACTGATACCCTGGGTGACATTGACAATGCAACAAAATAATTTCCAAGGAGGGCAAACTGCACCGATATTGCTTTTAGCAGTATCTGTATTTATGTTTTCTGGTTATTACAGTGTGTTGTGTAGTGGCTGGTAATGAAAAAGTTGGCCCGTTTTCCTTTGCAGGATAGGATGAGCGAGTGATGAGCGTCGTATTATGCAAAATTGTTGATTTTTGGAGATGTTTCGAGTCTGCTTTGAAATGAGTAATTATCTCCGCACAAGGTATGTAAAAATCCACAATTATATACTTCAGATGCGTATTGGTACATGGATGGTAACAGACTTGTTTTTTGTGTGTCTTTCTATGAGATAAACTACACCTGTGATCAAGCCTCGTACGTATAAGACAAAACCTGGCAGTCGCAGTTATGCATCAAGCTACTCCGCTGACAAACTTGACAAGGCACTTCATATGATTAGCTCGGGACAAATAAGCATTCTTAAAGCTTCCAGAATGTTTTCCATACCATATGGAAAATTGTACAATAAGTCACATGGTCTCCGTATGAAGAAAATCGGAGGGCAGTACAGACTGAGCGAGTTGCTGAAAGAACACTGGTGGATAGTATCAATCAACTGGCCAACTGGAAGGTCCCACTTGACTCACTTAATGTCAGACTGTTGGTGAAAGGCTATCTGGACAAATTAGGCATAAACGACAGGTTTTCCAACAACTTTCCCGGACAAGACTGGTTAAAAGGGTTTATGCATGCTTGACATCTTGATTAGCAGACAACATGAAACCAGCCCGTGCTAAAGTAGACATGTCCTCTGTGAACAAATACTTTGATGAACTTGCAGTTACAATGGCAGATGTTGCTCCAGAAAATGTGTACAACTATGACAAGATAAATGTCTCCAATAACCCAGAACTGAAAACGATCATCTGTCGCAGAGGACTGAAATGGGTCAAGCGCAAGATGCAACACTCGAAATCATCAGTCAGCATCATGTTCTGTGGCAATGCTGTTGGTGAGTACCTTCCACTGATGGTTGTGTACAAAGCCCAGAAAGTTTACACAAAGTGGACACGTGGAGGCCCAAGAGGCTCGATCTACGACTGTACAAAATCAGGCTGGTTTGACAGTCGGTGCTTTGAACAGTGGTTCAGAGAAATATTTCTGCCGCATGCCAGTGCAAAAGATGGTAAAAAGGTTATCCTCGGTGACAACTTGTCTTCTCACTTTACTCCAAAAGTAATTCAGGCAGCAGTTGGCAACAATATTGAAATTGTGTGTTTGATTCCGAACTCCGCTCACATCCTTAAACCACTGGATGTGGCAGTCTTCCGTCCAGTCAAAGTTGAATGGAGAAAGATTATGGAAGCATGGTGGAATGAATCACACATCATGTCAAGTCAAGTCAGGTTTCTGTCTGCATGCTATGAGATTAAATTCTCGGGCAGGTACAGAGGGCTCGCCTATGTCATCTTAAAATGTGACAGGCCATCACACCCGGATTGGGGGCGTCGGTGTGGTGAGAGCCGCCGGCGTGGTTAACAGATGGAAGGTGCCAGCGGTCTTATACGAGGGCCGCACATTGGCACCTTGCCAGAGAAACCTGCCGGCTAAGCTGGGCTCTTAAAATATGCGCACTGGGCCAGGCCTAAACCTCAGCGCTGGCGGTGGCAGGAGGCACGTCGCATGACTGCCATCAGCCTAGCCACCTCTGATGGAACGAACGAACGATACCACTACTGCAGTGTACATGACTGTGACCTGCAGTGGGGTAAGGCTCTCCAACATGATCAGCTTGCCAAATTTATCGGTTATCAGTTAAGACATTGATTCTAAAAGGGGAAGTGGTTCACATTAATAAATTATGTGCTTAGGCCAGTGGAAAAAAAAAACAACATCGTTCACAAAACTGGAAGTACACAACACATCAAATTGTCGCTAAAGGAGGACCAAGCCACTGCCAATAACATGCACAAAAATTTAGTGAAGTTCAGCCAGGTGGTTTACCAGTTATGTGATTGCAGAGAACAACAGACAAACGGATATACTGATTAGAGTATTTCACACCCCTGCCTTAATGTCGCCGTATGGTATACAGTTTGCATATGGCATACCATTATGCTTTATGCATAAGGCTGCACATATTGACTGATGTGCTGTACTGTAACAAGTCCGCCATTACTAAAAAGAGAGTGTGGCACTTCCGGAAAGTGATCCAAAACCGGCTTTATACTACTACTTGTAACTTTGACTGCAGGCTGCCGGCATGCACCTGCCCATCAGCGAACAAGTTCGCCAGTTTATTTGTCAGCAGCAGTATCCACGTCACACGAAGGCATCCATTCAACGACAGCGCTTCGATGGAAAGCAGCTACCATTGAAGTTCAATCAGCGCTTCTACCCTCCCATTGTGACTATGAGTACATCACATACAGGGCACAGTGCGGTGCTTGTAGCACAAACTGCTATACGCTTCTTTACCTTTGTATTGGCTGCCCTGCGTGGCAGCCTAGGCCTAGTTGTACAGCTGTCCTGCGTGACAGATGTGTCTGTGATACGTGTTGTTGGTCAAGCGGTTTGTCTTGGCTGTATTAAAGTGAATGTTTATGTTTTATGTTTTACGCATAGCAGCTATGAAGTCTTTGGGCGACCAGGAGCATTTGTGCCACAAACATTTGTGCCACAAAGTGGATGAATGGAAATCATTAAACGCAAACATCTATTATCTTATGGCAGTATGTGGATCCTGACTCCACAGCCGACTTTGTGTGCCTCACAGACTCCGATGGGAATGTAGATCCAGGTTTGCTGTTCGTCCAGACACAATGGCAGCACCATATGCTATGTAGATATGGGTCCATCTGCATCCTGGACGCAACCTACAAGACCACATACTATGTATGCACTGCCGACTTTACAGAAAGTAATTATTGTCAAATGCAGTTTGATAAGGCAGAGGTGGCAACTTGGAAATTGGGGCCAAATTCATCGACATGTGGATATTTCAAACTGTTGCAGTGCCAGTAGTCAAGGTCTGCCAAGTATGCCTCGAACTCCTGTAGACCAGTCACTGGTAGTTCTACAGGTGTTTCATTCAGAAAACTGAACAGGTCCTCACTTTCATTTAAGTAAGTAACGATTTAAGCACATCTTGGCAGATAGCGGCTGGAGTCTGTGGTGCGCCGAGTATACCAGCCAATTAAAATCACAATTAGAATTGGCATAAGTGGTAACTAATTGTAATTATAACTGGTGTGAGGATCTGCTCCCTCTCAGAATTTTAAAAATTCTAAACTTCCCTGAAAACTTTGAAAATGGTAGCGTGAAAATAGGGAAAGGAACAGCCCCAGGG
>Ga0209782_1000518_pt1 | contig 17052 bp, 10 predicted proteins | sample WorMetmaBAHAMAS1_FD_187390 | JGI IMG/M metagenome (GOLD analysis project Ga0209782, IMG submission 187390) | Marine gutless worms symbiont microbial communities from Max Planck institute for Marine Microbiology, Germany - Inanidrilus... | ecosystem: Host-associated > Annelida > Digestive system...
GTACTACTAGAGGGAATAATTATATATTGCAGAAATTTACGTGTCATTATAACCTAAGACAATATTCATTTTGCTCTCAAATAGTTAATCATAGAATAGTTTACCAAATGACGTAGTGGAAGCTGAAACTATTAACACTTTTAAAAACAGATTTGATAAACATTGGTCTAATCAAGATGTTCTTTTCAATTTTCATGCCGACATTACTGGAATGTCTACCGATGTGTATGTGATTTTATATTATTCATGATGCGGGCAAAGAGGACTACCTGTGCCCGTCAGAACTCATTGGATTGGATTGGATTCGCTCTGTGTATTGCCGTTCGCAAAATAAACATTCGCCGACTACTATGCGTGTATGAAAGTACGAACCAAAGTTGAAATTGTGTTATTCATTTTATTAATTTATACCTAACTCTAGCCGCGACCGTAACCATACTGACCGTGACACTACTAACCATAAACATAATGATCCTGTCCATAAATCTTGCCGTGGCTAAAAAGATCGACAAAAACTGCAATTTGCACTACAGTACATTTTGTCGCTAAGCCTGATATGATCAAGCAAGATATTCTAAAAATAGAACCATCGAATAAAATAAAATATTAATTCTACCAGCTATTCTGTTCTCACGAAATCATAACAGTTTTGTGACAATAACAGCAGATACGGTTATAACTAAAATAAATTTATTATATCCGACTAATTTTTTTATTTATATTGACTATAATATCGATAAAACAAAAAGCAATCTTTTATTATGAGTTGAATATTCTACGCTCTAATGGGTCCGGCTCTATGTAGCCTCGTTTTCGGCTAGAGTTGAACAACTGTCGCAAATTACTAAACTGTGGCCAAAGTTGACCTCACCCAGTGGCTGTAAATGTCGCCAGTTTAAAGTGACGGTAAATGACGCCACAGTAAGCACCCAAAAATACTAAAGTTGTGGTAAGCTAATTTCATGTGATGGGTTTTACATTTAAACCTGGTGACTGAATGATTTAAATGTTTGGTTGTTACAGCGCGTATGTTTTGTGATTATAATTGAGCGATTATTTCGATTTTTGCTGTTTTAGAGCTGTGACTTTTGCTGCTCTTACACCTGGTTGTAAACTGGGAAGTTTTTACCATCTATGTCCTGTATAACTGAGTGGCATGCTTGTAGTGAAACCTGTGAAATGTGAGGATGTGCGGAGTAGAAGTTGTCCTTATCTCGACACTATCAACAGGTGACTGACTGTGTGTGTAATTTGCTGTGTGTGTTGATGTCTGCTGTGTGACGCGACTCACACTGTCAAACAATGAACATTTCTAGTACTAACCAGCCCAGTCTGTTGCATTGTTACTGTGTCCACTGCCTATCAACTCAGCTGCGTGCGACATCATCAGCTCATCCAGTTGATAGTGTATTCTCATTACATGCTCATCTTCACCCGGAAGATTTAATTACTGGCTGTTGTGTTTCACTGTTAATAATACATGTCACTTTTATTTTGATGTCACTTTTTATAATGCTACATGAACATGTGGTTTATTGTTGTGATTGTGATTGTTGAATTTTCTTCATCATAAAGTGAGGCATTAACTTGCTACATAATATATACAACGTCATTAACTGCATGAGTAGTGTGCTAAAATGATAACTTTCTCTCATTGTTGTAATGTTTGATGTGATTTATTGCAGTCTGTCTGTCTGTCTATCTGTAGGTCGTTGCTGGACTTTGACTTTGAGAAGTTATGCTCCGTATCATTGTCACACATCAACGTCTATGCTTGCCTCGTCTGTGGAAAGTACTTTCAAGGTTTGAATTTGCATTTAATCTCCACTTGGTAGAGTTAGAACCGATTCAAGTCCTGGATCTGATCGGCATCCGGTCTGGATGAACGTCCAGTAGACTGAATCGGCGGATGTAGACCGCCCCGGTCTGACAGTAACCGATATGAATGGCATCAATTTGTTGTCCGTTGTTTATGTGTAATAAATTCTTATCTCATTACACATAACAGAATTTTTACTTTACATTAAAGTCCATCCAAATGTCGATCACATTCGTCATCAACACTTGGTTAGCTGCGTAATTTATCGCGTTTTCAGACACAAAACACGGCACGTTCGGCATGTAAACAAACATTACGTCACTCCGCAGTGGCTATAGTTCAGATACCCGTGTGGTGGTTAAACATATATCGAATGCCGGTACGTTGCACAACGTTACGTCACACACAGGTGCCAGACGGCACTTGGTGCATCACATGCCAGATGGCTAATCGACGGATCTGGCGCCAGCAAGCATTCACTCCGTCACGGAGGTAGTAAATTGTATACGTTACGTTACATTGGCCTGGCAGTCATGCTTGATATTTAGGCAGACCAGAAACGCCGGAAACGATATCACTCATGAATAAACAAAACAAAACTTAATAATAATAAGCGTTCAATTTATTGAAATAGAAGGAAAGACAAACAAATACATGTAACATTTACATATCGTTGTGCAATATTGAATATGGTAAGTACGTAATTTGCTGCAGACATTTAATTAAAATTCGTGAACTAAGCGGCGTTTGCAGGTGACTGCGCACGGTAAATGAGTACCGTATGGCATTGGATCGGGTCCTGGGTCGGCTGAAATTGTGGACGTAAAATCTGGTACTGGGTCCGATCCATTTTTTTGCGGACCGTTTGAACTCTACCACTTGAACTCGGTCTAGTAAAAACAGTGATTAGCCTTTCAGAAGTGAGTTTTGTCCTAGATTTTTCTTGTCATTTATTAAGGACAAAGTAGTCAAGTTGTCGGAAACAGCATTCTGTAATGTCATTACATACTTAGGCTCATTTCAAAATATGATTGCATAAGCTGGAATGCAGCAGTTGTAGCATGTGTGCGTATGAGTGACAGACGCGTGGTTGTGGATGATGTTGTCGTCGTGTCATGTTGCAGGACGAGGCTTCAAGTCACACGCGTACACACACAGCGTTCAGGAAGGTCATCACGTGTTTCTCAATCTGGAAACAATGAAGTTCTACTGTCTGCCGGACAACTACCAGATCATCGACCAGTCACTCGAGGACATTGTCGTAAGTTGTTGACTGTTTGTATGCGAGTGAGTCGGGCCGGCTCTGTCTGTACAGTATGTCTGTCTGTCTGTCTATCTGTGTGTTTGTGTGTATGTGTGTATGTATGTGTGTGTGTTGATTGTAGTACGTGTTGAACCCGACATTTCTGCCTGATCATATCAGTCAAGTGGATAGTACGTCGAGGTTGTCTCGTGCCTATGATGGTTCCACGTACCTCCCAGGTACGTAGTCACCGTTCGTCAACAGTGTTTGTTGGCTACTCTGCAGACAGACAGACAGTGTATTGCACTGGTTGCTGTCTGTCTGTCTCACTGGTAATGCGTCCATCACAGCTTGATGCATCTCATTTGTCACTGTGTTCTGTCTCTTGTCAACTACACTGTGTCTACAAAAAAGAGGCCAGTGGATTTTTTACAATCATTTTGGCAAATTTAAAATTACTTTTATAATTTTTGGCAGGTAGGTGCAGTGCACTGTTAGGACATCAACCGTATAAAATTTTTCCACCAAACCCATTTTGTTTTGCTGCTTTATCGTGTGAAGTAACATTTGTGCAAAAATTTCATTTTTCTCAAATAAAACTGTTGAAAAACAACAAAATTAAACATGAAGTTTAGTCCAATCTGCAAGTCTTTCTTGATGATGTTATGTAGGCCTATAGATGAGAGAGAAATGTGTGCTTCACGTGCTATCTGTCTGACAGAACAATGTCTGTGTGGGCCGTCTTCAGTTCTGAGCAGTATGCGTTGACCATGGTCGACCACTAGACCGGCAAGGCATTCAACATAACCAATTTTGTTGATTTTTTTTCCAGCAAGTGATTTAAACCACCACGAGACCATTTCTTGTTCGGACATTCTTTAAGAAACACACATGCAGTTTACCGTTTTTGTTCTCAGAGTACTTTCATTAAATGTTTATCATCAATGGAAAACAGCATTTTGTTTATCATTATCAACAACAACAATCCACCGTCACAAATTATTACATCATCACAAAGTAAGAACGGCTCAGGTGTGGTGGTTAAATTTAATAATTGAATTGACAACCATCAGCATAATTCATGTGCAAAAAATTGTAAAAATCAAAATAACCTTACAAAAGTTATGACGAGAAAGCTACTGGCCTCATTTTTGTGGACACAGTGTACATTGTCATTTGTGATTCATAACTTGTCTGGACTCGTGTCGGAGACCAATGTCAAGGCCGCATGTAGCTTTGCTGAGCAGTCATTATGCGGACGGTCACTGGACTGGACTGCACTAGCTCTAGGTGGATGAATTGAATGCATTGACTCAGTGCAGACTGTGTACTAACTAGCCTAGATGTCTGTCACTCCAATGCCTGACAGTCGCCGTCAATACGTTGCTGTGATACCAACAATACAGATCCACACGACTCTGATAATAAAATGTTGACGCTTCAGTTTCTTCTTACTGTGTTTGGTACTACATTTTTCACTTGCACATTTTCCACTCCAAATTTTGGTCTGGTATTTTTGTTATGCATTTTCCATCTCTGCATTTTGGTCCTGTATTTTTTATTACTACACTTCCTGGGGACACTGAAAATGTGGTACTGGAAAATGTGAGACCAAAACATGACAGAATGACGAGTCAGTTAAAGCATGACTGAAAATGTGCAACGAGTACTACCATGAGACTGAAGTAGCACGCAAGATTGCAGAAATATGAGTCAAAAAATGAATTAAGAAATGTAGACAATTTAGCACGAGGTAGTGAGTAGCTGTTAGCAGTCAGCAGTGCGCTGACATTCCACAAAGTGATGATGATGAACTTGCAGCTGTCATCACTCACTGCTGCTGCTGCTGCTGCTGCTGTGTGTTGTGTGTGTGACACAAACATCATCTGGACAGTGTGTTCATGCTTGTACGAGTGAATTCAGAAGCAACGTCTGCCAACAAAGAACCGCACTGACTGTGTGTGTGGCTGAAATGTGTCAGTTGTGTGATTAAATGAAACTTGTTTAGCCTGCTCGGCACACTTGCCAACCGGGCTATATATTTTGCTTGCGTTAATTTCTTCTATTTTTTTACTTTGAGCAAAGCTATCTCAGGATCTATTAGACCGATTTTCACGATCTTTTCACCAAATGAAAGGTATTAGCATGAATTTTCTCGAACCGAACGTCTTTTTTTCTGTACCTTTTGGGACCACCTTTTGGGATGAAACGGCTTTTGCTATCTTAACCAATTAACTTTGGGGCCTTTTTGCTGATGTCAAAATTAACCGTCTTCACTGTTTGTTCTGGCATTTCCAAACAAAATGCAGCATTGTTTTGTAAATGCGCGGATTAATAACTACACTAATGCCTATACGTCGTGTGAACTTTTGGTGAAGATTGGTGCAGTAACTTCAGAGTTTAAGAGAACCAAAATTGAAAACCTGCCGTGACTCGGCTGCAATGTGACGATTATCGTTCATTTGGCATGCTGGCATTCTGAAACTGATTGGGATATTAAAATTTTGATTTCAGCAGATTAATCGGCAATAATTTCTATACATCTTGTGACATTTTGGTGAGATTGTGATTAGTGACCCCGGAGTTTTAGGCGAAAGAAGTTGTATGGCCGGAGTCGATAGTTGTTACCACGCTTTGTTCACCTATGTTCGCTATGGGATGGGGCTGTTAGGCACTCAGGTGATCAGTAAGTAAGTGTTTTTCATTAGTATTCGCTAGGGGTGACACTATGGTGCAGAGCGGGCTGTATGCTAGGCTTTGTCACACATTTCTAGTTGTAATAGTACTGCCGGTATTTTGCTCATATGCAACTGCGTCAATTAGCAATGTATTGTAGGAATTGTCGGTCTAAACAACATCAAAGCGAATGACTACTGCAATGTCATCCTGCAGGTTTGCTCGTCTACTGCTAGTTGATTGAATATTGCTATCAGAAACCAGCTGTTATATTGTGCTTCTCTGATTGACAGATGTCAGTGTTGTTTTCTCTCTCAACAGCATTACTAAAACATTCATAATTAATTTTTATGATTTAAGCAGTTTGTAGGAGATAGTTACATTGTATGGTATCTCGGTGTGGAGACAGTGTTAGTTGTCGCATGCAGTGAAGCCAGCTGTTGGGCAGAACCAAATGATACGCCCTGTTACATCACTGACTCTGCTAGCTAGCAGTGGCGCTGATTTGTCATTTAACTAGTTAGTGATGTAATGAGTTGTCGACATGTGCACTGATGTAATGAGTAATGAGTTGTCGACACGTGCACTGAGTGTGTCGGGTGAATGACAGGCATTGTCACACGTCGCTCCTGTCCGTAACTATTTCCTGCGTGAAGACAACTACGCCGCTATCCGTCGTGCTCCTGGCGACCAAATGTTCATCCTTGTTCAGCGATTTGGTGAACTCATTCGCAAGTTGTGGAACCCACGCAACTTCAAGGCACACGTCAGTCCACATGAGATGTTGCAAGCCGTCGTGCGATGCAGCTCCAAGAAGTTTCAGATCACTGAACAAGGTCGGTCGGTCGGTCGGTGCATTCACCTGCTGGCTTCAGCTGCTGGCTGCCTGTATGTCTGTGTCTATGTCTATATCACCCTGTACTTGTCAGACAGTTTCTAGGAATGAAAAGTGAGAAAAACACAGTTGTGCCATCAGCGTAGAAAGTGCTGTCTTTTATTTTGTGTCTCTCTATTAGAAAGTATGTGTGTGTCTCTCTCTCTCTCTCTAGGTGACAGTGTGTCTGTCTGTCTGTCTGTCTGTCTGTCTGTCTAGGTGACAGTGTCCATGTCTGTGTGCATGACTTTCCTGTACTATCTGGGCTTATTTGAGCATTGACATTTTGTGTGCTAAAATGCCCATGCAGTGTTTTCGCGATAGTATTACTGTAATAACATACATTCTTAATGATAATAATAGCAACAGTGTATATATCTGTGTGTGTGTGTGTGTGTGCAGGTGACAGTGTGGAGTTTCTGTCGTGGTTTCTCAATTCTCTGCACACGTGTCTCGGTGGCTCTAAGAAATCTAAGCAGTCAGTCGTCAGTCGCACGTTCCGTGGCAGCATGCGCGTCTACTCACGTAAAGTGCCTCCAATCGACATGGTACTACTACAGCTGTCTGTCTCTCTGTCTCTCTCTCTGTCTGTCTCTCTGTCTGTCTGTGTATGTGTACATGTGTGTGTGTACGTTTGTGTGTGTGTGTACGTGTGTGTGTGTGATTAGAAAGACGATGAGAAGAGCAAGCTGCTAGCCACTGAGGACTACGTAGGTCTGTATTGCAATTGTATTGTATTGCATGTACTGACAAGTAGCGTTGCTGGCTATGCATTCATCTCTCATTCCTTCCTCCACGTTGGCTTCTGCTACAACGTATACCGTGTGTGTGTGTGTGTGTGTGTGTGTTGTGTGTGTTCATACCAGGAGGTACTAAACAGTGTTTGTAAAGTGTCGCTGTGTGCTGGCTGATAAAGTATCAGCTGTCACTGGTCAGAACTTCAGTTTATGTGTCTGTTGTCCAGTGAAGATGCGATGGCTCCACGCGTCCAGACTGACAAAATTAGGGCTTTGTTTACCAGACGTTGGTCCAGTCCGAGATTTAATCACGTATCAGAGAAAGATGTGTGTGTTGCTGTATCAGACACCACGTGTCTGTCGTGTGTTGTGGACGAGACGACGTTGATGTACCGGACGTGTTATCTGTCATTGCTGAGTGCTGAGATGTGACATGCAGCATGGTCTCTGTGTGTGTTTGTGTCTGTCTGTCTGTCTGTGTGTGTCTGTGTGTTTGTATCTGTCTGTGTCTGTGTGTCTGTCGTGTGCTGTAGAGCACGTGGACGAGACGACGTTCATGTACCTGACGTGCGACCTGCCGGCGCCGCCGCTGTACCCTGATGAGATGAGAGAAAACATAATTCCTCAGGTGCCGCTGTTTGGCATTCTCAACAAGTTCAACGGACTGACGGAGAAGGAGTACAAGACGTACAAGGACTCAACACTCAAGAGATTTGAGATCACACAGCTGCCGCCGTTCATCATCCTCTACATCAAGGTTGCATCAGCTGCGTTGCCATGACGACTGTGTCCTGTAGCGCATAGAATGTGTACTCTATCACACGGCTCTGAGGCAATGAAAACTGATAGACAGGATAACAAGCTCAGCAGATGCTGAGTTAGTGCAGCATAAGTTCCGTTGGACATGATATTGGGGGCCAAAATGCAATGGGTTCCAAAGGCGATTCTGGGTACTTTGGTAGCCATAGATGCCCACAGACGGTACTGTTCGATTTGCCAAATGCAATTTCCCATTAGTGTTCCGTAATTCGTCTATTGTGCAGTTTGCACTATTTCTGAGATAATTGCCGCCGTAAGTGCAAAACTGCGTATTTTCCTTTCCAAACTGGTCTTCCTCCGTAGCATTTAGGATGATAGGATACTGCTATCAGCAAGCAGCTAGCCAAGACATTGACCTGTCATCCTGTCACACGTCAATTCTTTTGATCACAATCCACCAACGTAACAGACGACGGACATAATGCATATATTGCATGTCTCACTAGAAAGGTAAAGATTGCCCGACCCCACAAGCAGTGTTGGTGCCTTGAGCCCGTTGCTGGATAAACCACTCAGGTGTGCCGGACTTGCAGTTACCTGTACGACATGACTGAAGCCGATGTGAATGAGCAACTTACCCAAGATTGTTACAACCTGGCAGAGGAATTGCTGGAAGTCACACTCGCGACCTCGCAACTCCTGCGCCTTAACCATTATACCACCAAGTCTTACCACCGGACGACGTGAAGAGTTGTGAGAGTCCAGTGAGTTGAGCTGCTGGTGCTGTGCTGTATGTAGTTGTAGTCGGTGTTGATTGTGTGCAGAGGTTTAACAAGACGACGTTCATTCTCGAGAAGAACCCAACGATTGTCAACTTTCCCGTCAAGTGAGTGTCTAGACTGCAGTAGCACTTTCATTCATTGTCGGCATTCATTCTGTCTCCACTCAGTCTCAGAGAGATCTATCTGCCAGCTGTACATGGTGAGATTTGGAGACGGAATAAATGACGACAATGAATGAAAGTGCTACAAGTTGAACACAAGTTGCATGTTTCTTGGATGTGTTGCAAATGTGGACGCGGCTTAACGTGATATCTTCTCGGTGCTGCATGTGCGCTGATGTACTTGGCCTAGATTGTCTGTTGATGAGCCGACTCACTGTTGAACTGTCAATCACGGGTCACGTGACCCATGATTGACAGGTCACATGACCAGTGAGTTGCATGCTGCAGCTGGCTGTTATGTGCATTTCAGAGCGATTGACTTTGGTGAGTTGTTGAGTGCGGAGACGCGATCACGTCACACACACACCAGCTACGACCTCATAGCTAACATTGTGCATGACGGTGAACCAGGCGCAGGCAGGGGCACCTACCGTGTACACATACTGCACAAGGTACTCACAGTCAGCGCGCTGTGTGTGTGTGTGTGTGTGGTCAGTAGCATAGTGAATGATGATGCAGACACATTGTGTTTGACTTGTGTTGAGTCTTGTAGTTGGTAAGTTACAATGGTCACTTAGTACCAGCGTGGTGAATGTGGAAAAGTTGTAGCTGTTTGATGGTATCAGTCAGTGAATTCAAACTGTGCAGCTGATAGCTGACAATTTTCTATTTCCTAATCAATACTGTTGTTGTGATGTCGTTGAACTGAAAATGCTGAATGCAACAAATTTTTAGTATAGATCCAGAGTAAATTGCAAACAGCACTACGCAGTAGCATAGTGAGTGTAGTTTTGCAGCACATTAGTTAGAGCCGAGCTGCAGTGTTGGTTTGAAATGAATAAACATTTGATGACATGGATGTTGATTCAGTAGCACCACATTAGAGCCGAGCTGCAGTGTTGGTTTGCTGTTGGGTGTCAAGTGTGTGCTATAAAAACCAGGAGAAGATTCGCTAACACCAGGAGAGTTGCACTGTAACTTTGTGACTGGAGTTTGATAGTAGGCTTCTCCACATGTTTGTACAGCCAGCACCATTACACAGCATGTAGCGTGGCCGGTGTATATGTAAAAACGTGGGTTACTTGTGTTTTATGCCCTCCCCGCCTCTACTAGACATCATCTGAGATATGTCTCCGTGCAGGCTTGCTCCGGGGCCTATGCAACCTAGATACATTTGTTGGTTTTGTCTAGACCCCAAAACGACTCCAAAATATTTTTTCACTCACTGGTAGCAAATCTCACTTTTCTCGCTTAGCAAGCTTTTTCGAGATGCCCAAAAAATAGCTCGTCTGAAAGGCATATTATACTGCAGCAGGACCAACCAGTGACATATTTAGGATTTTGGTTTGGGGGCCATCATCTCGATTGGCGCCCTTCCTCCCTTCCCTCCATTCCTTCCTCCCCTCCCCTTTCCCTCCCTTCCTTCCCTCAGAAATAGGCCCCCTAAATACAGCTAGGAGGTCCGGGGGCCCTAGTGGCGTCTGGGGCATATATCTGTGTGAAAAAGAGCAGCTCTGCTTGCAACAATTTTTGTGGGTTTTCTTAACAGTAAAAATAATTTTCTGTATCAACACAAGCAAGGAGCATTGATAACGTCAAGTTAACGGCGACACATGCAAAAAATGCATGAATACATGATTTTGCTTAAAAAACGTTTGGTAAAAGAAATTATGGGCAGAAAAAATAATCAGCGTAGCCTTGTGTAGGCTTATCTGTTCCTAATCAGATCTGCATGACCCTGTTAGGTGCCTTTCGAGATGACATTTAGGTGCCAAAAAAATTTTGAGGGCCATCACCCAATGCCCCATAAAAATTTTATTGGCTACTAGGGTGAAGAGGGTCGACACACATCAGCATACCAAATGTTGTCAAAATCGGTCAATCGGTTGCAAAGATATTAAGATTTTTCGATTTTTCAAGATGGCGGCCGTCCGCCATCTTGGATTTGTTTGGGGTATATTTGGACCACCCACAGTTGGGGGTCTCTATCACTCTGCAAAATTTGGTTATAATCGATGCAGGAGTTTTTGTAATATGAACATTTCAATATTTGACGCGTTTGGCTGGAAAATGTTTATTCGTGCCCCCAAAATAGAGATTTTTTGGGCAATTTTATCGCCTAAATGGGCTGCAATGTCAACCGAAGCCAAAAATGGCACAACCTTGCGTGAGTCCGCATCTTTTGGTTTTAGTCATTAAGTGTGAAATGTGAGCGGTCTGACCTGTAGGTGAGTTGCTTAAAAAGGGGTATAAATAAAAAAAATTTGGTTATATTTCACCTATTTGCCTGAATCCCCCAATGCACGGATTTCCACCAAATTTTGCACAGCTATAGAAGTCGTGGACGTAATCACCTGTGACAATTTTTAGCGATCGGTTAAGGGACGTCGATTCTGTGGGGCGTCAAATATGAAGGGTTCCCATTGACTAAGCCAGTGGCTGTTAACACAGGGCTGTGCAACTGTGCTGCATGCGATTATGTGGACTTTGTGCAGCGTATTATCCGGCAATAATACAAAAAAATCAGTGTTTTGTGCCTTTGTGGGAATTGTAGCATGTTTTAGTGTGAATTGTGGGCTCTTCAAAATTTTTGCTGACAATGACTTGCTATAATTTTTCACACTCGCTCTAGGAAAAGGAAAAAATCTCGCTCGCTGTCGCCCGTTTCATGCTCGCTATCTCTCGCTTCGTCATGCAAATTTGGCACTGTACAGATTATTTGCTTGTTTACAACGTCTATCAGCATTACTTGTTGTATTAACCTAGGTTTATTGTATATTTTCTGTAGTTATTTCTCCTGGTTTTGATTTTGTTTCTGAGTACTAGCCAAGAAAAGCTTATCCAAAATGAGCTGTTGTGTCAAGTGGGATGATAAACCTTATCTGAGTCAGTCAGTCAGTCAGTCACAACAATGATGATTGTAGGTTAATAAGAGTGAAGATCGTCAGAACTGCTGTGTGTGCTGGGTTGTGTGTTGTGTTGTGTACAGTGACGTAGGCTACACGCGAGCAGTTCTAACATTATATGAATGTGTAATTTACGCTTTTTGGTGTTTTTAGTCAATGGTTTGGTGTGACATGTTAGCTTGGTTTTTGTATATTTTTGTGTTTGTTTTTTGTTTTCTCACTACTAGCCACTATACAGGCTGGGAAGATCTCAGAAACGACATGTTTTGTGATGTGTGGGATGATGTTACTGAGTCACATGAGTCAACTGACATGAGAGTGACAGTGTGGGGGACTGTGTGTTGTGACACTGTAGGGCAGCGGGAAGTGGTTTGAGCTGCAAGACCTACACACCGTCGACATTCTACCACAGATGATCACTCTGTCCGAGTCTTACATTCAGGTCAGTTCACTATTGTAAAGCCTAGTGCTGAAACTGAATGGCTGTAGTTAAACCTGGGAGTCGAGCCCAAAGTCGACCGAGGTAGACTAGGCATTTCAAGTCAAGTCTAGTCTCAACTGACCCCAAGTTGAATTTAGATAGAAAAAGTGACATCTGTAGTTAATTTGTACAATCAATTTTAACTGAGTTTATTTTCAGTCAAAAAGTTTAAAGTTAACACATTTTTGCAATTCACAGGAATTGAAATCATACATAGTTATTTAGTCGGAAGAAAGCAGTAAATGTTTGCTTGGTTTAGAAGTCTTAGAACTATTTTCACTCACTTACATACTTATTAACTACCATACTTAAATGAAGTTCTTGAGAATTACATTTTAAGTGCAAGTTAATAATAATTTCAATTTGACAAGTAAATGAGAAGTGAAATTAGAGCAGCTGATGCTGGTGTAATGAACTGTGTGTGTAGATCTATGAGCTTCACAGAGACGCTGACGACGCAGCGGCGGCCGCTGACAGACGTTGAGCACGCACATCACAGCGGACTGAAACAGAAACTCACCAGTCAGAGTGTGATGAACAGACAGACAGACAGACCACACATGCCACTACAGTGTGTGCAGCCACTCAGTCACTGTTCCGACTCAGTGTGTATACATAGAGTGTATTTCCTGAGAAAAGAGAAATTCTAATGTTGTTTGAGTGACGACGGTGCAGCTGTGATTGTCACATGTCTCTGGAGTGACTGACTGTTGCTGTTGCCATTTATGCTGCTTGCTGACATTGTTTCATTTTTACACTGGACAAGTTGTCACACATTTGAGATTTCACCAGCACACCACTGCACTGCCATCAGACTGCTGTAAACAGCACTAAAATATAATCAGTCATGTAAAATTTAATCATTTTATGAATTTCAATAACATGTTTAGTTTTAAGTAGACCCCAGCAATGCCTGGAGCCAGATTTTAAACACGTATGAAACTGCCTGTTGGTGTGCTACTGCACACTGCACCACACCACACCATAGTATACTGTATGCGGCGTTGTCGACTTGAACAAAGACTCCATTTTACCATGTCAGTCCTTAATAAGCAAACCTCGACTTGAGCTCGACTTACACTTCAACACAAAAATGTTATCATGTGAAGATCACGCTTGTAACTGGTCACTTGCTTGTTCTGGCGGAGCTGCCTTGAAAATTACAAATTCCTCAGTGGTTATAATATGCCATCACTTAGATCAATTAGCATTTCTTCAAGACTGTAAAACAGAAGAAAATGTCCAATAGCCATTTACTGCAAGTGCTTCATATAAGAACACTGTCTCAGTCTGATACTAAATTAAATTTCTTGATACTGTTTGTTATCATTTATGAAATATCTGCAGTTTCCTACGAGATTTTTCAGTGCACCCTGTGGACGATGAGTACATTTGCATAACAGACCGAGAACAATCTGCTTAAATGGATAATGTAGTAATAAAAATTCGATAAAATCTACACAAGTAAAATGTTCAATATAATATGACATATAATATGACAAGACTAGTCCACAGACAAAAATTTAGTGATCACTTTTGACACACACTAGATAAAAACTTTAATTAAAATTTGTAAGTCAACCACGCAATAAGAGACCATCACATCACATCCCATGAGACTGAGACGAGTACTTCATCAGACCGACCGACCGACCGACCATGTCTGACTGCTGTGAGACCACAAATGTGTTGTTGAGACTACCCGTACTTAACGTGCGTGGAAACTCTGCTTGAATTAGCAGAACACAAAACAAACAGCAACATTATACTGTAGCTTTGTTAGAAATGATATTGCGGTGCAACGCAGACAACAAACAATTCAAGTTACCATAAAATAATGTAATATACATGCTGCTACGTTATGTTAGCTGCCGCTATTAACATGAAGTGACATGCATTACATACACAAACTGACACAAAAGCGACCGAAACAAGACCCGCAACACAGACGCCGCCGCTGCCTCACCACGGCGGTGTGTTATTTACATACATAGATGTTCATGCCTACACACAACTGTACAAACCATATCAAATAACTCCTATCTTGTGCACACACGTACAACAGTCATAACAACACTATTAACTAGCTGGCATTAAAACCACACATACATTAAATTATTGACATTATTTCTTCATGGCACATACACAGGAATTCATTCAACTTGCATATGCATACTTTACATTTCCATAAAAACCACTCGTTTATTCACGCTAATGTGTGTTCAAATGTGTCGGGGAATGTTGGTCATGTAGTATGTACAGGGTGCGCCAATAAAAAACAATCCCTTAGGAAAAAATAATTATCTCAGTTACTGTAAGAGATTTTTTCACCAAATTTACAGCTTTTACAGAAAGATTGAGGCCACATAGGCAGCAAATTTCATTACAATATTTGTTGTGGTTTAAAAACTACCACTATTTGAACTTAAAAGTGCAATTTTCTAAGTGAACCAGTAATGAAATTGCGATTCTGGTGTAAAAATAACAGCATGTGTGCCATATGGATATGCCAATGGATTATCATGTATGGGGTGCTATGCTGGAACACTATCGAATACACATGCCAAAGCTGACCAACATCATGCTGAGATGAATGACCGTTTTGTCGACGATATGGAATGATTTGCTTCACGAGTTTATTAATAAGGCAATTGTATCATTTTTTTTGCAACAGATTTCTATCGTGGGTTACTGCAACTCGTGGGCAATGATATTGTGAACACTCTGTTTAAATACATCATAAAAACATGAGCTGTTGATGAAAAGCTCTGCAAAATTTGATTCATTATTCGTGAATATTCAATGTGCAATTGTATGTTCACTTGAAAAAGTGAACTTTAAAGTTTAAACTGCTGTATCTGTTGAACCATATACATGTAAGTTATTTCAATAAAATTTGCAGGATGTGTTACCTGAATACTCACGTACAAAGTCTGACAGTTTGGCTCAAATCAGTACTGCCATGGCTGAAATACAGAATTTTTTTAGGGGATTGTTTTTTATTGGCGGACCCTGTACATCACCAAGCTATTAGACCAGCACCAGGTAGTCAGTCACTTGACTCTGAGACCTCCACTCAGCGTGCAGCAACGCCAGTGATCATGGCAACGTACTGTCACCATGGCAACACTTCACAGTGAGGACTGCTAGTGAAGACGGCAGGCAGGCAGGCAGGCAGGGTGGGTGCTGTATTGAGTTAGCTGCATGTGAGTTGTCCTAAATCAACAATGATCTGAATGACATATCAATCATGAGGTGTTGATGATTGATGATTCAGTCACAATCAGTGTTTATGACAACATGTCGTCAACACGCGTCCAGCGCCTCAATCGCTCGTTGTATTGACTTGCTTGCGTTCACTGCACTCATTGCGTTCTACACACACACACACACCGACCGACCGACAGTTTCACAATTTCACTCTCATACACACACACGCGTGTACACTTCGTTGCACACATCTCAACCTGACTGCAAATGACATCTCCATGAGTTCTTGCAACGCTACGCACATGACAGACACGTCACAGACAATACTACGCACAGCAAGCAGTGTCGACACGATGTGTCGGCTAATAATATATTATATTAATAATATACGTATTATGACGTCATTTGAATGACATTTGTCTACTTCTTGTTTAACTGCTGTGTGAGCTGGAATATTATTGGGCCCATTCTATGGGGCCATAGCGGTCCTCTGTCACATGTTGTCGTTGTCGTTGTGGACATCAATACGCAGGCGGCGCGTCGTGCGACAGTAGCAACACCTGGTGAATGGCAATGTTGCAGCGGCTCGCAGTGTCGAATGGGCCCAACATTTTCAAATGCTTCTTGTTTGAAGAAGTATCCATGCCAGTTTTCTGCTACTATACATGCAATTGAAAGTTAACTGTTGACAAGATTTCACGTGGCACAGTCTAGTGTTGTGGTGCATACCGTGAGATTCATGAATCCGAGGAACTTGCTCAACATCTGGACCATTGGACTGAAACTGAAGCTCGGCAGCGTCTCACGCACGTGCTCCGCCACGTCCTGCAATCATCATCATCACTCTCATTTAACTCACAAATATCACTTTACTAGCTGGAAGAACCATCCATCAGCTATTAGTGTATCTTGCTACACATCTTTGAGTATTTTCCACATGGAACATTCACGATATGTCAGCAATATAGCATCTGAGTATTTGCTTTAGCGCGGCAGAACTTACCACCATGACCATCATCAGGGTGTAAGGATACCACACGTCAAATTTGGTTGAGATTTGCTGGAATTTAACTGAAAATGTGGCGGTGAATAAAGACCAAACACACAAAAATTCGGCTGTACGGTATATATCAGACTGATAGACTGTACATGCATAACACTGCTGTTTAGAGTGGTGTGCAGACGTGCTTCATAATCACATGCTCAACAGCTCTAGACAACGTCTATCACAGCATATATACGTCTCATCCCCAGTAATCTGTAACATCGGTCATAGTTTCTTATCTAAAATGCATCAAAACGCGAGGTTCTGACCACACATTTTCAGTGCTGCAGCTACTGCTAGACCTTCACCACAAGAGGGGCCAGGCCAGGCCACCCCTCCTGCAGCCTCCCCTACGACCC
>Ga0209782_1000519_pt1 | contig 17048 bp, 8 predicted proteins | sample WorMetmaBAHAMAS1_FD_187390 | JGI IMG/M metagenome (GOLD analysis project Ga0209782, IMG submission 187390) | Marine gutless worms symbiont microbial communities from Max Planck institute for Marine Microbiology, Germany - Inanidrilus... | ecosystem: Host-associated > Annelida > Digestive system >...
ACCCCACCCCCACCCACTACGGGTGGGAGATCAAACCACCACAACCGGTTGGCGGTTTAGCGCCGTGGTAGCGTCGTTCGTCGTACGAACGAAGTTGCTCAACGTTGAGCCCGGTTAGTGCTGGGATGGGTGACCGTCTTCGGGCGAGTATACCACCTCAATATGTAACCAAGCCAACTAGGTCGACTCAGCCTTGCATCCATCCTGGGTCGCTAAATCGAGTATCGACCTTAATTGGCTGGGGTAAAAGCGGAAATGTCACCTCTGTCGGGTCACGGGTGGCAACTTGCAAGTAACACTGTGTATTCTAATATGGCACGTGAGTTCCCCGTTGCCTATAGCGGTGAGGCATGCTTGCGAACTGCTATAAGCGGGAGCAGTTTTCTCGTAGCATCCTCGTAGAAAATGTCACGAGGACGACGCTATATAAACATGTCATGAGGAAATCGACCGTGTCGGACGAGGATGCTAGCGACCCATGTCTTCAACAATTGTCGTGCTCATGTAATTTGGAGAACGACACGACACGCGAACAAACGGGCAGCACTACACGGCAGCAGACCGCCGGACGACCAATCAGGTAAGCGCGTGGCAATTTGGACGGGGAAGTCGCCCGACACGCTCGATGCGCGTGACATCCTCGTAACAAGTTACGAGGATGTCGCGTGTGACAGCATGTCCGCGAGGATGTTGCGATGACGGTACGAGGAAGTCGCTCGTGTCAGCAGTGTCCACGAAGACATCACAAGGATGCTACGAGGAAACTGTTCTTGTGGAATTTAGGCTGAACTCCGTTTACTTTACACGTCGAATTCGCGTCCATAGCGAATCCATGCTGCCTCCTGACGAGTCATTTTGAATAAAATATATAGCCCTTCCGGCAAGTTTGCCGAGCGGGCTAAATAACTCGCGTCGTCTATATACCTGGCCATTACGTGAACACATGGCGTCATAAGCAAGACCGGAAGAACATAACGTACTGCATTTCTCAGCGGTGTAGTTTTTGGGTAAACTAGAATACCTAGCGGTATATGGTCGCGCCTCTATTTGGTCAACAAAATTTGTGCCGCCCAAAAATGTGGGCCAAAGTTCACCAAAATTTTTTATGGGATACTACTCCACAAAACCCCTAAGCAACCCAAATTTCGTCATAATCGGTTAAAAATGCATGAGATATCCACAATGAAAAATCTGTGCTCTCGGAAAAAAATGGGCCTCGGACATGTTTTTTGTCACGGACAGAAATGTGACTACTTGAGTCGCGCCTCACTAGCACGGGAGAGGCGCGACTAAAAAGTGATGAATCAGTGTTTAGGGCTTAGAAGAGTTAGTAAGGTTAATGGGGGTTAGGGTTAGGGTTAGTTATCGGGTATACTATGGGATCGATGGGCTATGCATCGATTCGACTTAGTAACAACATTAGCTCCATATTTTCAGTTCCTGAAAAACTAATATCTATTTCTGGCATTGTCTAACTCTAAGGTAAGATCGCGCCCGAAAATAAATAATATCTTTCGGTTTGGATAACTAGAACTGTTTTTACAAGACAAATGCCCTTTCTGCTGTCCAATGCAAGGCCGGAGTTAGCTGGTGAGAGGCCTGAGGCCCACCTTAAATGTGGGTCATTAGTTGGGAGATTGAAAAAGCTTCAAAATTTAACATGCAAGTCTAGCAAGTAACAAAACTGAGTATTAATAGTGTGTATAATAATCAAATTATTATAAGTATATAAGGATTGCACGTGTTTCAAGTCAAGTCATAACGTCCAACACACTTGAACACAAGAGTACAAATTCAAAGGCCAGACACCTTTCTCAGAAATAAAATATAAAGGATTCGGTGGTAGGCCTCTGTTGGTGGGAGGCCTGCAGCCTGGGTCTCCTGCCCTCCCCCCTCTTAAATCCGGCCCTGGTCCAGAGTAACGAACGTAAAAAGCAAATTTTTCTTCAAGACAAATAAGTCTCATTAACAAAATGTTCTAAAATATCCTAATTTCGATATCAGCAGATTAATTGGCAATGATTTCTCTAAATTGCATAGGAATTTTATGAGATGAGGTTCAGTGATACCAAAGTTTATGATGTTTGAATGTGTACAGCAAGTGTCGATCATTGTACTGGGGTTAGTTTAGCTATGTTCGCTAGGGAGCAGCACTGCTAGGTACCGTGGCGATCAGTAATCGGGTGTGTTTGAGTACCATTCGCTGAGAGCAACACTGCTATGCTATCAGTCTTTTTTGTACATAAATATGCCGTTTTCAACCGTAAATAAAAGTACAGCAAATAACGTCAAATTTTACAGAAGTAACTATGCCTCTGGGGTCTATAGTGGCTGGTAGACCAGTAGGTCGATACATTAATTAGTCACACTGGCGAAACTGACCCTGACTGAGGACGACGGTGCTGACATTTTTGTTTGAAAATCCTTTCTTCTTTAGTAGTTCGGTGATGATTGTCTTCTGCTGTGCTCGATACTGCGTCAATATGACAATCTGGTCACGTGGTATCGAGAATTTCATCACCAGCAGCGACATAATCTCAACCTGGAATTGAGCAATTGACACAGCCATCAACAAATGGATAAAGCGAGTAAGCGACTGAAAGCGTGTGCGCATGCAGATGGACAACATTTTAGACACTTGTTATAAGCTTCTCATGACAGCACACAACAATCAAATAAAGTGTAATTAACTTGTTCATTCTCGAAAAAATGGTTCTTTACCACTAACTTTGTGATTTTCACATTCTGAAAGTTTCCCAAGGAAAGTTATGTACACTAAACAGGTGAGGTGAGAATATAAAGCACCTTTTGTTACATATTCTCTCAGTAATATATAAATTTACCAAAGAATACTGGAATCAGGCAACTACTTTTAAAATTATTGCTTGTGTTTGGGTGGTATACTTTTTGAGACACAGCGTATTTTGTCGTTAAATGTTGCCAGCAAAGCTTGTTGACTGGCGAGCACTGTTGACCGCACTTGCGATGGTAGACGGCTGTCAATGCTACAAACTCACAGTGTACACTTACACACTTGCTCAAACAACCGATAGTTGTCAGTCTGTGTTGACAACACCAGTCCTGGTGACAATGGTAGACATGGCCATGTGCTATCAACAATCGACCAACAATTGTCACCTGTTGATCACACAAAAGTGTCATTGGCACCAATGGGCAAAAACGCCTATATGCTCACCGCGTGTTCGGCTTCACGGAAGTTGCTCTTTGACTGTTCTGAGGCATCATCAGTCATGACAGGCTGAGTGGTCTCTTCTCCGAGCACATCACAGAAGACCACCGGGTTCTGCAGACCTCCCGGCCACACGTTCGCTGGTAGCTCAGAGTCTGCCAGCTGATACGGATGACATTTGACTGCACAACGAAGTCTATCGCCGTAGAACTGCTTGGACGGAAAATCACATATGGATTTGTGCTATACAAAAAAATAACAAGAAAACTCATCTGTTGATAAGACAGTGCGATATGCCACACTTTAAAATTTATATACTTATTACCAATCTCGATGTTCAATTTCTAAACAAACGGGTTCCAAACATGACCCCACTCCCTTCCTCCGTAGAATTCAAGATCAGAAGATCTGGGTCAGCTTCTGCACACAGGTAGACAAGACACCAATTAATCGTGTCATGTGCCAATTCCACTTTTTTCTGCACTACATGATCACAATCAACCAACGTCATAGACGGACAGAGAGACGTCATGCCTCTAGCATAAGCGTCACATGCTGTGTTATATAGCAGTATGTCGTATTAATTTTTAACGAACTTACCGCACAGTGTCATGTTACGAAGTGTAATATTTAGAAAAAAAACTTTTAAAAACATTCTAGAATAGAAAACATAAAACATGTATTTAAATTTTAAAAAACAGAGACGTTTTTACAACTGTGCCACATGGTCTTTACGGCGTAGTACTGTTCGGAAACGGTGTAAGATAACAGAAGACTATAAGTTATCATGTATGGACTATCAAATAGTATGATCGCTAATGACCGTGAGTGAGTTTGAAGGTCATTTTTACTGTCTGAAACCTTTATATGCTCTGCAGACAGCATTATGGTTGATTGGGCGTGAGACAGCGTCGCGCATGCGGTCCATCGGCATTAGCTAACAATTTTTGTTTACAATGATGCGACAAGGGTCCTACCATGCGGTACTGTTCGGTGAGCATGATCATCTGAACACTGTGTTTCTCAGCGTATCGCTGAAACAGCGACTTGTCCAGTTGAGCCTTCTTGGCCGCCTGACACTTGATGATCGGCTGCAGCTGCTTGTGGTCGCCGATCAACACGATCCTCTCGATCTTCGGCGAAAACCCGACCAGAGGAATCAACGTTTCTGGCTCAGTACACATGGCACTCTCGTCCACCACAATCTGTGCATGCATAATTACTTTGTATTTTAAGACCATGCAAATAGTTTTTGTTACCTTTATGTCAAACAAATTGACTAACTTAGTCTATCAGTGTTTTATGGTAACCGTAGTTCTAAAACCTGTCGTTTCTGAGGTACGGGCATGGACCATCAGTTTTGCTTAATGCTCCCAATTTGTTGGGGGCATCACAAAATACACGGAAGAAAAAAGGAGTATACATACGTTCCAGTGTGAGGTTTCCCCGGCTGTAGAGCGATGGAACTGATATTCACCCAGACCATCGGTGTCCGACATATCATCTTCCTCCATTTCATAATCCTCGATCATAAAGTCGTCATCATCGGGCACGATCTCGTCATCATCACGTTCCTGGACGTTGGTTGTCGGTCGAAGAGTCACAAACGTCAGTCCAGACGAGTGACCGACGTGGATCGGCCTAAACCGATCTTCGACGTGGTCTGGGATGATGTGGATCGGTTCAGGGATTTGTTCGGCACCACTGTAGAGAATTATCTGGCGACGGAGTACGGTTGCAAGGGTGAGCAGCATCAGATGGTCGCAGTGGTGATGCGCTCGCATCTCTTCCAGGTACCTGACAAAAGCAATCATCATCATCATCCATTATTACAGCTGACGGCGCATAAAAAACAGTAAAAGCATGCAATGAAATAAAATATACACAGTCTAAAATGAACTTAAAATCTACAATATGTCAGAAAGAAAAAACTGCAATAAAATGGAAAAGTTTAACGAAAAACTGTCCTTAATAAAACCAGCACTACAGATAATAACATCACAAGAACTGATACGGTATTTACCAGCCAATACAAAAATACTGCCTCTCAATACTTTGCTAGCACATTAAAAATTATATTTTCCTACATAACATCTTCCTGAATAACAACTTTCTCATCAGCAGTACCCGGTATAATGGAAATTGGCAAACAAGAACAGTAATACTGCAATAGTCAAAGATGATAATTTTATTAAGCAAACTCACAACTAAAAGTTGACTTGTAAAAAACAAAAAGTCCTTCCCAAGCCACTTGGACCAATCCATAATGCGGTGCTGTTGTCCATTTCTGTATCACTCAGCCAAACACCAGGTTACGTTGTGAGAAAATGGATACGAAGCAAGTGCATTGCATTGTGTGTCTGTTGTGTACCAGACAAAAATTGTCACTCATAATATATTGCTGGGTTGTAATTTAAAGAGGTTGGTTAGTAGTTTTGGACTGGTAGTGACTGAGGGCATAGTTTATAAATAAACAGTAGCGCTTTGCACAAATGGCCTTGAATATTTTTCAGATGACTGAAGTCTTTAAAGCAACCAAAATGTGAGCTTTGGGAGAGAAAAGATAGTGCAAGCACTACACAGGTTTAGTAATGCAGTAAAATAAGTTTGTCAAAAGATCCAGTTGGCCAGAGAACAGAGTTCTGCTGCTAGTGGTTTGATTTAGTTTTTCAGTACACGGCCAAAAAGCTCCTGTCTCCAAAACGACCTATTTTGTGTAGAGTGGAACGCAAAACCTTAACCCAATAAATCAGATGCATATAATGTACCTGTCCCACTGCTCATCCCTGACGAAGGTCTGCAGCTCAGTTCCATCCGTGAGCTGCGGATATCTCTCCAGGTAGGACACCGCCTCCTGGCGCAGCTCTTCGGCGTCCGTGACCTTTCTCAGCCGGTTCAGCTGATCAACCATGGCATCCAGCAAACAGTTCTCATCGTCCAAAGAACTGCATGCCTGGAAACCGTGTCGACTGGCCACCTGAAGCATAGTTTGCTCAGAGCCTTCCCGCCTGTAGAACAGGTCTTCCAGACGGGACAACATCTCAGCCTGACTTTCCGACAATCCGGCACAGTGTGATGCGAATTTCAAGTAAATGTAGCTTTGTTCAGTTGGCCTTTCGCGCTGCAATAATATCATAAAAGCTAGAGCAATACCCCACAAAGCAATATGGGCGGGGTGTACATCCCCATTTCTTAGACCTTCAGCCCATAGGTGGATAAGTCTGTGACTGTGACGCATCACCAGTGCAGTGTCAGACCTACGGTTACCTTTCCAGCTGTCGGGCATCACTAAGTTTTGATCGGTAGAAAATTATACTGCCTGGTGACAGAAGCACATGTGCGTGTAAACAACTTCCTAACAGTGGCATGGACAGGAGTTGAACACCGCAACAGCAGAGTCGCAAGTCCAACATCATAGCCATTACAGCACCACTCTACACAAAATAATACAATGCTATACGATAAAATAATCACGGCTGCAGTAAAACAGTTCATGCATAAGAAATTAACAGTGTCAGTTATGATACGACATCCTATTAGTAACCTTGTCTTCATAAGTGACGTTTCCATACATTGTTCTATTTAACTTCCAGTTTCCATAACAAACATTCGTTCCATGTCTCGTACAAGGTTGAAACCTGGCCATTCCACTGCTAGGACAAGTTGTTCACACACATATAGGCCTACCTTTGTCACCAAGCAGAATAATTTGGTACTGGTCGCTGGAAAGTGATGTTCTGCGGCTGGGAAGGTAACCGTAGGTCTGGAATCGCACTGGCCATGCATCAAAGACACGAGTCGTTTATCCACCTATGGGCTCGAGGCCTAAGTAAGGGAAATGAGCAACCCACCAACACTACCTTTACCCATGCGTTCTATTTTGCAGCAGTATTTACAAAAATTTAATCGGCATTTGGTACGTGTATCTGCTAGAGTTAATTGGAAGGTCGCCCAGAACCCCATCCCCACAATGCTGCACTGCTTTCAGAAAACTTCAACCAGTTTAAAGTTAATCACGATGGTCGATGGTGTACGTTGATCCTGGTTAGTTCAGGGATAAGTGACCGTCTTCAGGTACCTTTACTTACGAGATTCGATACTCACCAGCTTGGCATTTTCCGACCAGACTCTGTAGAATTTCTGCGTAAGTCTTGGCGCTCCGGCAGTCGAGCAAGTACACAGGATGATGTCAGCTTTCTGTAGCTCGTACAGCTCGGCTGCTGTCAGCTCCTTCACAAACCGCCGTTTATCGGCGTCGTTCACCGCATCTGGATTGGTCCGAAACATGTAGTCAAGGCCGTTGATCTCGACGCTGTGCGGGTTCGTTAAAGACCGAACTCGACTGTGAAGAGCGATTTCATTCAGCAGTCGATTCGACTGTAGTTCGGGAACTGAATAATGCTGCTTCGTGCGGCGAGGAGGCTTGGGAACCCACGGCATCGGATACTGCTGATGTTCAATCTCTTCGCCGTAGACACGTAGCAGTCGGACTGAAGTACTGCATGTAGCAAGCAGATTCTCTACATACACAATGCCATCAATTATCCCACTCTTAATTTCCTAACACGCATCTTATAATAGAAGTTAAAAACACATATTGAGCCCAGCTCACTTGCTTACTTCCTAGAACTTCCTTTTTAGCGCGAGATGTAATATATACATCTCGCGCTTATGCTACAATGTCAGTGTCCGTCTGTCTGTGACGGAAGTGCATTGGTGCATTATAGCTAATTTAGGTTTCAAATTCCGATCCCACTTTACCGCGCATTGCGGGCGCCGTGCTGCTCGCCGGGCTGCTTGTGGGCAGATCATCTCATGCCATGCTAGCCAGTGCTAGGCTTTCTTGTTATCAGCTCTATTTCTAACTCTGTTTTATGTTGTTGGCCTGCATTACTTCATGTCGTAATAAACGAATATTGATTGACTGTTTGATCAACATTTATTCTACGTTTCCTTTAGTGAACCGACACTTTGTGTACATCAAGGGTATATCCAGAATTTTGCATCACTGGTTGGAGAACGGCTCCCCCCTTTGGGTACGCCATTGGTGTACATGTTCATAGTCTACTGATGCTACTTCTCTTTCTTTTTAACAGCCCAACTGGAGACCAGCTGTCTCAGAATGTACTAAGCCGATCTCATCAAGTTTCAGTTTGTAGACATGTGAATGGGAACAATCAATCTGACATTAATTTCATGATCGCTCGATGGTGCTGCTAAGGCTTTTGGCAGTAAATCCGCGAACAACAGTGGCGTACTGCACATTATTTGCTGCACTGGTATTGCACAATAGATTGAAGGATCATTAATAGCAGCAATAACCCCTCTAAATCCGATACAAATTTGGCAAGCTTTGATCCAGTAACCCCAGAGTTTAAAAGGCAGTTTATATACTGACTAGAAATGCATGGCAAAGCCTAGCATATAGCCTGCTCGGCATCGTAATGTCGCCCCATAAAAAATATTTGCGAAACCCACCTCCAATGACTAATCTTAGCAGCACCTAACAGCCCTACCACAAGCAAAAGTAGCTGAACAATGTATGGTAAAAATATCGACACCATTCGTACAACTTCTTATGTCTTAAACTCCAGTCACTGAACAGCAGCAATAACCCCTCTACATCCTATATAAATTTGGCGAGCTTTGTCATGCATTTTTGTGCAATGTACAGAAATAATTACTGATTAACGTGCTGAAATCAAAATTGTGATATTCGCATCCATTTTGGAACGACAGCATGCCAAATAAATGACGATTGTGAAATTCGGCTAAGATGCGGCACAATTTCCACATTCTACCCCACCTTAACTAAAAAAACTACTGGACCAATTTTCGCCAGCTTTATATAATGTGATGTAGAGACAGTACAGGAGTTATCAACGCATGCATTTACATGGCGATATGGCATTCTATTTTGGAAACTTAGAGCGAAGAGTAAAGGCGGCAAACATAGCTGAACAAAGCATAGTAAAATTATCGACGCCGGCTGAACAAATTCTTACATCTTAAACTCCAAAGTCACTGAACTAAATCTTACGAGATTTCTACACAATGTACAAAAATGACAGCTGATTAACGAGCTGTAATCAAAATCGGGATATTCCAATCCATTTCGGAACGCCAGAGCAGGTGGTCGACATCTGCAAAAAGCCCCCAAAATTATTTGGGTACCATAGCAGCGTCATTTGGGCTATTGTGCAACTTGTCAGTTTTGTAACTCCCATACATATGTCTACCAATGCTGGAAGTTTAGTGAAGATGAACCTATAGTAGTTGCTGAGATATTTCGGTGGGATATGCCGATTTTGCCGTCTTATCCAAAAAGGTGCATTTGTTACCCTTGTCATCTCTGGAGTTACTGGACAGATCTTCGTCACATTTGCATAAGATTTAGCTAATATATTGACACTGAATATTTTTGAATCAGACCAGTGATATTGCAATCCGTTTTGGAACTACTCTGTGCCAATTAAATGCATATACCCGAATTTTGCCATAAATTGGTTGCTATGGGCCTTGAAAAAGCGAAATAGAGGTCCTGATTGATCACATTCACGCAAATACCTATCATTTGGCGAAAAAGTGTGAAAATCGGTCTACTGAGATAATTTGGCTCCATTTAAAAAAAATAAAAAAGAAAGAAATTAATGCAAGCAAAATATATAGCCCGGTCGACAAATTTGTCAAGTGGGCAAAAAGGGCTAAAATTATGCAATCATCTCTATTTTGTCCTTACGTTGAAATTTTGCAGAGCTGTTTAAAAAAGGCCAGGTACACTTTTGATAGTGCTTGTTGGATGACCAGAAGAACATTTGGCTTTTACAAAATACAACAGTACGTGGCTAATAAACGGTTCAGTAAACAGTAATGGTAAATATATACACAAAGCAGTATAACGGTCGAAAAATTAACAGAAGAAACCTAATGGTGAAATAGACAGACTACTGACGTACTTGCAACAGTATCAACGGCAGTATTTGTCGGACCACACACGAGAACTTTTTCACGAAGATTCCTCGCTAGCAGATAGGCTATGCGAGCACCCGTCTTTGACTTACCAGTGCCTATACACATGCACAATTACAGCACAAAATTAGGCCTATGCCATGCGAAATGAGGATAATAACCATGTTGCAGCATTAATGACAGCTACAGCCACAAGTGAGACTAGGTGGCTTGTGTGAAGTTAAGTTATAACTTAAATGGGTGGAAGTAAGTAAGTAAGTAAGTAAGTAAGTTTAATGTTTCAAAAGCAGTCAGAAACCACTTGATTGCACTTGATTGGAAAAGCCTAGCATGTAGCCTGCCCAGCCTAGTAGTAAACAGTCTGTATCGCAATATATAGCCTGTTCAGAGAGGAAGCTGAGCAGGCTAGAATTGACCCATATGTCCATCCTTCTCCATTTACAAGCATAATACTGTGATTATGCATATTAATGGCGGGTATTACATTTATGATGATTACATTCTAACTATTTGCAATGGCCTATGTAGTGCAGAACTTCGATGTCCACTACAGCGATAATTCTATAGTAATATCTGAGTATGACTGTCGATATAAATAAAGTGATTTCAGTTTTTGCCAAAATACTGTCACTGTCGAAGCAGACTGAACATCTACAGATAGACTGTTTCCACAGTTGAGGTCCAGCAGCAGAGAATCAGGAGCCGCCGACAGTGACGAGTGGTGAAGGGCAGACAACAAAAAGTCTGGAAGTGGATAACCGAAGTCAACTTCTCAATGGCAGATCAGCAACGTAGCGCAGCAAATCAGATAAATACCGAGGTGCAGTGCAGGGGGAAGCTTGCATACTTTGGCCTGTGTATACGGCAGCATATAGCTAATAGGCCAAGCATAAAAGTAGGCTTAACTATGAACAAATTGTTAATTGTTTGCAAAACAAAATATAAGACACATGGCTGAAAATAACCTGGAGGACCCTGGATCATTGTAAATTTTCCACCAATCGCTGCTTTCGTTGCCCTTTCCTGGTCAAAATTTGGCGGTTCAAAGTTCGGTACGTCGACATTGGTTATCTCATCTAAAACACAGAAATGTAGTAATTTACCGACTCATCACCTGATCTGTACTAATCAGTAATGATAATTATAATATCACAGAATACAAAATAATAGCCAGAGTTAAAAGGTACCAAAAAACACGATTTCAGGCAGTTCCGGCCATCGGGGCAAGATGCCTATGGTCACATTTGAATCAAAAAGTATGACTTACTATTAATGTTCTATAGTGACCTCAGGTCTCGGTGATACCATTGTCACGTTAAAAGCATGCGCAAAAAGGGTTGACATCTGTTCACGACAAGTAGCCAAAAAATCAGTTGTGTACCTTGAAAAATCACTTTTTAGCGGCCATTAATGGCAAAAAACCCTGAGACAATTTCTCCTAATTTTTTGCATCCGTGACTTATATTTCAACTTCCGTCCAAATTGGTACAGGTTTTGGAAATGTTATGTCTGTAAAGTGCTAATTTGGCCACAGATACGGACTGCAATATTGTAGGCTGTTCAAGCCTCCGGGTGCAAACCTCAAACGTCACTCAGTCTTTAACAACTGTGCTATCAATGAGCTTTTATAGACTACTTCCTGTTAAAGGCCGATACACACTGGACAACCCCTGCATAGAAATTTGGCCAGTGTGGTTGTCAGAGGGGGCAGTATATGATATATAAGCGGGTTCTAGCACTCGTCCCTAACTCCCATGTATCATCTACTAACAGCCTTCAAATGCTGGCCCATGTGTTCCATCCTTTAATGGTTACAGATTTGTAGACCAAACATCAAATCACCACAAGTTTCTACTCTGTTATACATTAAGTGACTTACAACAAACTAGAAATGCATGGCACAGCCTAGCATGTAGCCCGCCTGGCATAGCAGTGTCACCCCCTAGTGAATAGCAGCGAAACAAAACCATGTACTGATTGACACAGTGCGTCGCAAGCAGTGCCAACCACTATAGTAAGATTACTAATCTGCCACAGTTTACCAGCATGCACCCTATGTCAAAAAAAGAAAACAATAGCTAGTGATGAACACTGGACTACTAGCTTATACATTCACCAAAACTTGGTGATAATCTGACTACCAACTCTAACTTGACATAAAATATATAGCCCTTTTGGCAAGCATGCTGAGAGGGCTAAATTATTTAGCAACAACATAAGCCGTTACCAAATGCTGCATCATTTGCTGGCATTTTTCCTAGGGCCAGCTCCTGCACCAAACCACAGGCTTCATTGTCCAGGCCAATTACTGCATCCTCAATGCGGCTAAACAAACAACAAATGCCATTAATTACCCCCATAAAAATCATCAAGACCATACAACTAACAAGAGAGCTTAGCACTGGCTAGCATGGCGTGAGATGATCCGCACACAAGCAGCACGGCGAGCAGCATGGCGGCCGCAATGCGCGGTAAAGTAAGATCGGAATTTGAAACCTAAATTAGCTATAATGCGCCAATGCACTTCCGTCACAGACAGACGGACTGACGGACAGACACTGACATCGTAGCATAAGCGAGAGATGTACATATTACATCTTGCGCTAACAAAAAGGAATAATATCTTCACGAATTTGGCTATACAAGCACGATAAAATGCAAGAGTGACAAAGGTATGGTTGGCTGACCTGAACTTGAAGCTGTAAGTAAGAAACAAAGTAATCAGTGAAACCTTGAGTGGTGGCTTTTTTAGTGATAAAACTAAAGTTGTCTTTAAGCTACTCAAAAAACAGTGCAAGTAACTAAAGTTATAACTATCAGCATTTGCTGCAATGCAGAACAAAGCAACTGCCAATATAAACCCAGATCCCACATTCATCACAACCAATCATGCATAGTTAGCTATATGTAATCACTGTTACCTCCACCACAGGTTGGCACGGGTAAAGTTTTAACCTGTGTATAGTTATTGGTGTATTTTCATGAAATTAGCTAAATAGGCATAGGCTTTGAATCAGAGTGGACTCCATTAGACTTTGGAAGTGATCTGGAACAACATGTATGCTGGATATCAGTCAGTTGTAACTAGTCTGCAAGTGCTGCCATACTGCATCTACTGGGCTTTGCACAGTAGGGGGCCTGCGGCTGTACTGGTACAAGGGTTGTAATCTATTCCAAATACATGTATGGTCGCTGATAATGACTCTGTGCTTTTTCAACGTGACGTTGCAGATGTATGTGATCTACCGAGTGCCTTCTCGTTATCAGGTCATTCTTTGTTTCAGTACTTTGGCGCTTCTGCCAGAGTGACAGGAACGATATATGACCTGTAAAACCTGCACCATATCCTCAAAAGGTTTTATTATCAAACTATCAAAGAAATAAAATAATGGAAAAATCAGATGACCCGGTTTTACAGGGAAATGGCCACCAATAAAGCAGTTTGTGCAACAGATGCATTACATCACAAAAAAGACAGCAACTGTAGACATCAGACGTCACCCCTCCACCAATGCTCACACTTTCAGTATATGCCCCTTTGGAGTCATCTACACCTTGGCATTCAGTCAAAACATGACGTCTTCCATAAAACTGGAAGTACATAAGGTATCACAATTTGCAATACCACAAAAGGAGGACCGAGCCAGGGCAATATGTGCCAAAATTTGGTGACGTTTGGACATCTGATTCAACTGCTGACAACAGGCATAGAAATTCCAATCGCAATACCTTTCACCTCTACCAGGGGCCAAGTAAAAACACATTGGTAACAGACTGTAACTTACTGATTAGGAGTAAGCTTTGGCAACCATTCAACTGTACAGTCTAGATAGAGTCCCTTTGATAGCAGCATCGTCGGAAAATCGCTAGAATGCTGGTGCAATTTAAAGTGAACGTTTATCATCATGGTTTTTCCAGTCTGTGGCGGCTTGTTTTTCCGCGAAAATTTCGACACGTATGTCGTAATGCCATGTCCAACCCAGCTTGGAGACTTCAGAGCCACAGTTCGATGACGATGACTGGAAGGAACACCGCCTTTTGGCGCAGCCATCTTAACCACCTCAGCATACGTCTTCCTCCGGTTTGGTTCATCCGATAGCCTGCGCTGAGGTTCATCCACTGGAAACTTGCCACTGCACATATCCAGCAATTCATCACTGTTAGAACTGGTATAGCGAATACATAGGTAGTCAAGCTCATTCGGTCCTCTCCTGAAGATTCTTGGCTTATTTTCACCGGGAAGCAGCCGGTAATCTTCCTGGAAATAGCGTGCATTCATCGGATAGAAGCTGATCTGGCGCCGTTTGCAGTAGTCCTTTTCCAGCTGAATTCGTCCGCGGATTTGTCCGTTTTCTTTCCACCACTTGATACAAACTCCACAGATGATGGCACCGCCTTCTTCGACTGCTGAGTTAGCGGCTTCCATGGAAACAACAGGTAACCACGCCCGTTGATACTCGTCAATACTCTGGTATTGCGAATAAGAAGCTGGTTCAGAAAACCTGCTGGAGAAGCATTTCAGTGCTTCCTGATGATGTTCCACACATATATCAAGTTTTGGTGTGAGGCAAAATAGTTGAACAGTCGGCTGCAACATGCCATTCTGAACATCAGCCGTCAGCTGTAACTGAGTGAGGCTTCCCGTCTGCATGCACATTGACATGCAAACAAAGTGCTCCCGGAAATCTTTGCATGTATTGTTTAACATTTCTGCCGTAATTGTTGTGCCATTGAATGAATCTTTCTGCATGATTTGCTTGTAAATGAACTCGTTGTGAATGGTTTTCAGCGTCTGCTGAAGCTCCAGCACGCCATAATACTGCGCCCTTTCAACAAGCAACTTCCACGAATCTCTCGGCAATCTGTAATAATATCGGTCGTTTCCGTTCGGCAATTTAACTTCTCTTCCTATGTTAGCTGTATTCCGAACCACATTCGGATGTTTCAAATCATATATTCGCTGCTTCCAGTTTAGTGTCACCAAGGTTTTTATCTCAGGCGTCTGAACCAAGTCCAGACCACTGTACCTTAAGACTTGACTATCAGGTCTACAGCAGATGTCTGGCGGAAAACGGAGTGATACAGAAGACTCGGTAAATGACGAAACATACGGAAACACAACGGCGGCTCTATTCTTCAGTTCAATGGCTCGCCTCAGCACTCTGATTTCATGCTCAAATTTGTTTACCCGCAGCAATCCATCGTTAGCATGTTCACACAAATGCTCCATCTCTTCCCTTGTGTATGGAGACTGTTCTTCGTCTTCAATAACAGCGATAAGCATTCTCAAGCTGATCAAGTCCATATACCGACGCATTGGTGACGTTATCCGCGTGTAAGGTTTCTCCAAAGTATCATCACCAATAGAACCAGAACATCGATACATCTTGTCACTGCCATCATTGTTCCAATCCAGCTGATGCCAAAGGTCATGACTATGCCTTTCGGCATCCAGCAATAATGCTTTCACATCAGCAAACCTTCTGGACACAACTCCTTCCATGATCTTCCACCAAATCGGTTTCCGCAACAAAAATGAGTCGTCAGAATCAACTGGAAAAGAATCACCATCGATAGTTCCGCCTCCATAAATCTGTTCCGGTTCCATGACTACAGTCTTCTGATTCATGTACAATGGCACACAGTCAGGAAATTTATTCATGACCACAGATACAGTGCTTTCGTTGACTTTTTTCATCAGTTCGGCAACCACCTGTTGTGCAGTAACAACTTTGATTCCTCGCTGCCTACCCCAAGCTTGTGTGACCTTAAAGAGATTTTGTAGTTCGTCATAGAATTCGCTAGATTTCCCATTCCGAACATCATTTACTTCCTTATAAGTAAATTTCTTGCAGGATTTCACCAATGAACGACAGACGCTAAAGTCAATAATCTCGCCAGTGCTGTGGTTCACTTTATACCAGAAAGACACAACAGGTCGTTCACGATCAGGCAGTAAACTGCACACGTCAGTACTCAGCTGATGTGGAAGCATTGGGATCAATGGATCCTCGGCATCATCACGGTAAAATGTTTCCAGTCTTTCAAATGCTTCACAATCAATACAAGAACCTTTCTCGACGAAGCATGTAACGTCAACAATGTGAATGCCCACTCGACATGTTTCGCTGTCAAGTACTATCAGACTAATGGCATCATCTAGATCTTCTGCCTTCTCTCCGTCGATGGTAAAAACCAGTATATCCGTGAAGTCCTTCAATCCTCTCGTACCAAAAGTTTCAACTGCATGGTGTCGCACAGATTCATCTACTTCGGCCAATACTTTTGCCGGAAAGTGCAGGCGTATGTGACAGTTGATCGCTAATATTTTCAGTGCGCTATCAAAATCTGTCCCTAATGGAATTTCACGAGTGACTACACCCAGTGGATAAGGTGAATCTCGCGTCCACTTAAGATACCGAACTTCCAACAGCATGTTGTTCGGTCGATCGGGATTGAGCTTCACAAACCGGCAAAATTCCCGTCGATCTCCGCGAATCGAGAATATGGAAATGAAGCCCTGCTTCTTCACAATGTCCAAATCTGACTTACGTGCGAATGTTCGGAAGCAAGGCATTGAGTTATCCAGCGGTCTTACGACACCCTGGTTGCTCGCATTTACATCAGCTACGCAAACCAGAAGTAGGTTTTTACGACTGATGCACTCCCGTGTAACTCCATACACACGGCCGAAGGCTTTGTTGCTGAGATATTCCAGGATCTCGACAACTACTTCATCCGAATGCAATGCACGCTCACAATCCGCTCTGCCTTTGATCACAATGTCCGATACACCTTTCAGTGCCATCTTTCGACGAACCGACTCGTCAATAAACTGTGCACAAATGTTGTTTGACGAAACTATGATCAGTTTGCATTGGACAAATGT
>Ga0209782_1000520_pt1 | contig 17036 bp, 8 predicted proteins | sample WorMetmaBAHAMAS1_FD_187390 | JGI IMG/M metagenome (GOLD analysis project Ga0209782, IMG submission 187390) | Marine gutless worms symbiont microbial communities from Max Planck institute for Marine Microbiology, Germany - Inanidrilus... | ecosystem: Host-associated > Annelida > Digestive system >...
CGTTTTAAACTGCACAAAGTCCGACAGCGGTTATGGCCTATCTTTCAAATCATTTTACATTCTGTGGCAGCAGTGTTGTAGTTTAGTTTACACGAAGATATATTTCGTGCTATTACTGTGTTACGAATTATTTTCATTTAGATCGAGTTTCATGCCCCAGTTGCACCTAATCTTGCGACGCCATTGAAGTCATGGAGATTCTTGGTTCCACATCCTTCTGTCGCAGCAGGATCCCACGTGGCCATAACGAATGCTGCTGAAACAACCCATGCAACTATCGACGATGGCTCTCGTACACACTCTGGCCTTGTAAACTCCCGGGTTACTTACTGGCCGAGGCTCACGAAATTTCTATAGGACGTAGAGAGATCATCGCTGGAATGGAATGCCAGTGCGATGAATGAAGATAGGGTATGCATGCTCTATGCCAGTTTTCGCCGATTTGCTCCAAAAATGAGTTACCGCAAAACGTCAATTGAGCGATTGGAAAACGAATGTCAGATTGATCATCTCCACTAAATAGGTCTACCAAAAACCTGAAAATTTGGTGAGCATGGGTCCAGTATGTTCTGAGATAATTGGTCTCCAAAAGGGCCGTTAAAAATAAAGAGAAAATAAACATTAAGCAAAAACATTAGTCCAATGAACTGCCTATAGGCCACACAAATTATGGGCCTATATTAAACATTGACCAAGTCCGATCTTTTATGCCCAAGAAATTTACCAGTATCAGATTACAATATGAGGGTATGGATCTGATTGACAAACTGTAAATAACTGGAACCAAGATACTATAACATTGACGGATTTTTGAATATAATTGCTCCATGATGGCTCATCCATTATGCAATTCTTACGAAATCTTGGCTTTTATGGGATATTTCATGCTGTTTTAATATGCTTAATTTGGTCGCGCAACACACGCATGCAAAAGTTATGGCTGAGTGTTTTCTGACTGGGTGCGTTTTTCCAAGTGGCAAAACTAGCTATATTGATCTGAAAAAGCAAGGAAGGTACAGAAATGATAGACACCTCATTTGTCATTGAAACAGCGATTTTCCTTCAAAAATACAAGTCATGTTGGTGGACGCGAGGAACAATTGTCCTGTGGCTCTGCTGAAAATATTGCTATATTAATTCCCGTAGTTATGATATCACTAACTGCACAATTTATTATATAGGGCCTATATAGGGGCCTATATGTAAATGCGTGACTCATATAATTCCTGATTGTTGTTGGCAGGACAACTTGATGATGGATTATCTGACAATGACTGGAATGCTGGTGGTATATCGTATTGCGGCGTGCATCATACTATTTGTGAGAACAAGAAGGCGCGAGTGATCGAGGCTGATAATTCAGTCTGAAGCAAAATATGAAACTACACACTACAGTATTCCATTCTACTAACAGACTTATCAACACTTCCCTCACAGCGCACTTCATGGCACAGTTCAATATTCTGCCTAGACTGCACAACAGGAGGTCCTGTGAACAAAGTCCCCGTCGGTGTAGTCATTGGCAAAACCCTGTTACTAGTAGGGCTTATGTGAGACAAAGTAAGGGCCAAGGCCTACTTCAGAGCTTAGGCATTTTTAGATGACTGAACACAGATTAAGCTTTGACGTTTCTACGTGTTCGTATTTTGGTTTGTCTTTTTTGAATCTCAATCTTCTATTTCTGATAGCAAATAATTATAATTTTGGACTCTACATTTTTATTAGGCCTATATTTGCCCGTGAAGTTGGTGAATTGTGATCACATACAATAGTACAAGTGGACATCGGCAAATGACAGACTAGGTCGGTGTCTTGGCTACCTGCATGCCGAAGCTATCCCGTATCGTAGCATTTCGGTGACATCCGTCGGCTTGCATTTCATCTGCTGAGCTTCTCTTTTACCGTTTATGGTTTGCACTGCACACTTTGGTAACAATCCCTGCATAGATCACACCCTGGAGTTGTTTTATATCAAATATTCACTGCCTGGAAGAAGGCAATAAGAACAATTATATACTTTTGTTAACTTCATGTCATTGTGATGCTGCGTTTTCAGCGTCACAAAAGAACTAAGACATAGGTTATCACAGTGCATGGTGTGTGAGATTTTTGTTACGGCTGTACATTGGCAGTTTATCTGTACGGTTTTCAATAGAATAGCCTAATGTTCAATTACAATTAAAGTTATCATAAAGTGTGATTGGTAGGCTAGACTATGCAATATTTTGTTTAGTTATATAGGCCTACTAGCACTTTACGGGATTAATAAAACTGCAGACATCTAATGGTCTTGTTGGTAGCATCAGGGTACCCCGTCTTCTGTGACTTCAAGGACCTTTAATCAATTAAAAATATTTTAGCCGTATGTAATGTATGTCACTGCACACGGATATCTCAGGAAACACGTGTCCAAACTTCACCAATAGTACCTTGGCTCATTTAGCCTTTGGTGGCACTGTCGTACATAACAACTCTAGGTTTTGTGGACGACTACTATATTTTCTTACAACGGGGTCTATGGCGGCGTGATGCTACGGCAGCAGCTTTGCAATGTGTTTTCAGACCAACACCCCTGCTGTGTGGTATTGTTTGCGTCCTGTTATAGACACGCCATTCATGCAACGGTTGCCAGGGCAGAGTAGACAATGCACCATTTCCTTGTTTTACTATGCAGTTTCATTTACATGGATTATATGCAGACCACAGGGTGATCCAAAAATCGGACTAACGCATCCAGATAAATAGGTTTAAGAACAGTACGGAGTTGGCTTTTGTTGATTATGTTGCATATTAAACATATCAATATTATTTATATAGCGTATTATAGTAGCCTAATGTCAACTGAGGTCAGACCACCCACCGACAGCATTACCACTCCCACTCGTGCCAGTCTCCACTGCTGCTTCTGGCCTTGTCCACATTAGCACCGCACGTAGCTGATGACGTAACAATACAAATTGGCAATATGGCCATAACCACCCCACCCATTCCAGAGAGGAAATAGGAAGGCAAGGAAATAAGAAAATGGAAGAAATGCAAGCAGGATAGCGAAAAAGATTAAATAAAAAAAAGAAAGAGAAGGGAAGGAATGGGGGAAGAAGGAAAAGATATTAATTGGGAGGAGAGGGAAAAGGAGAAGAGGAACGGGAAAGAGGAAAGTGTACAGGAATTAAATCAGGACACGAGGGGAGAGAAAGATAAGGGAGGGAAGGATAGGAATGGTGGGCATGCAAGAATGAAAACATATCACGTTTGGTTGCAAATTTCAATTTGATTGGTAAGCACTGCAGGCCAATATAAATAAATGAAAATAAATTGTTGGCTTGTTAAGTATCACTACTAGCGTCGATTTTTTGTCACACAGTTAAATAGCAGTCATCATTTAGAATTCAGAATACGTACAGTTACAAGGTTAGTTACGTGTTTTAAACCAGTAAGTGTTCTGCAATAAGTTACATAAGCTGTTCCCTGGACAAAAGGTTAGGTACACACGAAGTTACCATTCTTTATTTCAACTTCCACACTTGAAAAAAATTAATATCAATATTCTTGTTGCGATTTTCTCTTGTTTTAAAACGATAAAATTTCAGGAATGGGTAGATACTAGAGGAGTGAACAGAGAAGAGTAGTTGAAACGTTGGACACATATTCTTGATACCAGTACGACCATACTGTGACTGCTGGGCTTTGCGTAGAACTGTACTACAGTGCATGCATGTCTGCAGCTGTACTGGAAAATCGGTCAATAAATAAAAAGTATTAACGTATTCACTTACACACGAGGCAAACGTCAGTATGGCACAGAGGAGGTATACACTCTACTGACTGCTCTTTAGTTATTAACCATTTGATGCTGTCTAGACTACAGCACAACCGCTGGGAGCGATGCAAGTGTGCGCTATCTACCACATATGCTGTCAACGGCAGATCCTGGAATTGGTGGTAGTGGAAATAACCCTTTTGTTCATTCCCTGCCCTTCCTTTGCGGCCCCCTTAAATCCATCTAGCATGTCTGGGGAGCACTGTTACGATCCCCCTGCAGGTCTGATTGGTCACCAAATGCTTTTTTTATGCATTTTGAATAAAAAATCACTTTTGGTTGTAACAATTTGCCAAACACAGTGCAACATATTTTCAAAAAAATACCAGATTTTCAGCATTGCTTTACTTTTGTTTTTACTCCATTATAATATCCCATATTTTTAAAAATGGCAGTATTTTTCATAGGCCAAAAATTGCTGCATGCCAGCGGGGCATGCGTCCACTCATCCCCCTGGATCTGCCACTGTATGCTGTGTTCCTCGCTACTACACTGCAACAATGCTCCTTATGCGTTTATTTCACAACTGAATAACCCACGCCTCTGGATTACTAGAACAGTAAAGAACTCACGACACACATTGTAATGTAGCGGAACATGGTAACATGGTTAAGTGCAAACATCGGTAATTGCGCAACACTGCCGGGGGCAGTCAACACTGTCAGGGGCAGTTCTAAGGGGGTCCATGACCCCCACTCAGATGGCTGGACCCGAAACAAGATCTAAGTTACACACATTCAGCAGATTTGTTTATTATGAACAGCCCTATTAACAGAAAAAAATAACGCAATGCCAATAACACTTAATTAGGACATTGAACAATTTTTATGTGAGTGAGTTGCCCCTTCCCCCATCCAATATAACTGTGTGACCCTAAAACACGGAAATGTCACGGATGCTGCACCGCCTCACTAACACACACTGTGTAGCATCTATCCATCAGTTATGCACATGCTCAACATTCACGAAATCTGTCATGCTGTGCCAAAAATGGAAGTGGCTGGTCAATGGACAACACTTGTAGCATGTGTTATGATTTAAACTAGAAACAATAAAGCATCACCAAATTGCTACAAAACCAGCAGGATGGCTACATCCAGCCATGCAAGAGTGAACAACGGTATACTTTTCATCACAAATTTCAGCTTCATTGGTGTATACTAATTACCGTGTGGGGTAAAACATGATTCTGACCATATGTTCAAATTTGGGTCTGGGTAAGTGGGCAGGGAACAATACGGTATATACCAGAGACAACCAAGAGTTGGTTACAATATACACCTGACAACGACTACAGAAGGGAAGCAAGCTGCAATATTCAGATTGTAAATGTGCATAAACTAAGTGTATGCTAAAACTATTTTTAAACTGAAAAAAATAAATTAAAAAAATTAAAATGTGATACTTGGGTTATATGCATGTTATGGAAGTAAATGTGCAAATGACGAACGTGTGATTCACTTGTGTTGTATCAAGCACGTATTGTCAATTAACGACATCAGAAATTTGTTGTCTAGCAAACTCAATACATAAATAATTGTGAACTAAATATGACTTCACCATGTGTCAAACACAAAAACACAGTCAAAATGTCTTCAAAGAGCTCAACGTTTCCACAAAGTATGAAAACTCCTGCAGTCAAAAGAAATAATTTATATGCTTTCATTCACGAAATTTTCATTCACATACATCCATATAATGAAGTTACATTAAACTATCTGATAATCAAACTATACAGAGAGAAGCAAAAGAATTCTGTAAATGTGACTAACAGGGCAAGAGAGCAGTGAGCATTGCTACAGAAAAGCTCCAATGCTGTACATTAATGCCTGTGCTTAGTGTCAAGAACTTCTATGATACAACATGGTAGCTACAGTCATCCTGTATCAAGTAACAGTCATGAGTTTTCAAATATCCTAACTTAAATAACAAGAAGCATTTGAAAAATGTTGGGCACATTCGCCGCTGCGAGCCGCCGCCTGTTCTAATTTTACATTGCCATTCACCAGGTGTCGCTACTGTCGACACCACTACCAAGATGAGCCGAAGCCAGCTATAGCTATAGTGCAGGTGGCGTGCGACAGTAGTGACACCTGGTGAATGGCAATGTAAAATCGATGTCCACAACGACAATGTGTGACAGAGGGGACCGCTATGGCCCCATAGAATGGGCCCAATGAACCATGACAAGGAATTGACACAATGCAGCACCAGCAAAGTGTATACCCAAACCGAAAACCATCTCAATAAATTCAGCTGCTGGACACAATTTGATCAGTCATCCAACGACATCTGTTAAGCCATACATGTTGCCTGGTTTACAACATCATCTAAATGTCACATAATTTTCACATACCAACACACAGCCCCTCAAATATAACTTGGATATCTTCCGTAGCTATGGCTCTACTCAGCAGAGCAAAAAATCAAAGTGCTGCAGAACTACCCAACTATGGGGTCTACCTCAAACTCCAAACAAGTACTGCCAGTATTGAGACACACAGGGTGGTGGCACAGTCACACAAACAGGTGTAGATGGCAGGTAAACTGTGCGATCCCTTGTTAACACACACAACACCTAAGCAACTTAGTGACAAAGTGAAGAGTTTCACTCATAATGTGCAGTTTATTTTGCCCGTAGGCAGAATCACATATATATACACTGTGTATCAAAAAAAAAAAAAAAACGACAGTGACGTTGCACACTATAACTTCAATCCACATCAACGGATTTTGATAATTTTTGGCAGAGATATTGCTGAAAGAATATGCTATTAAATGGTAATTTGTTATCCCACCTCTCCTAACTAATGTCTCTGCACTACCTTGGGAATCATGAACCCCGATAATGGGTCTTTTTGGTCATGCTCAAAAATGACACTGCATTAGTTTGCTATATCTTCAACACACATCTGATAATATTTTGTACACAATAAGGTCATACTATTAACTACAGTATGCAAATAATTATTATTTCTCGACTAGCCATTTTTGTGTAACACCAGTTCGTCAACAAGATCAATGAGGGCGCTGCGTCATCTGCCACTGCCGGCACGACGGTCGAGCAACCAGTAACCCATAGCGATTGCAACAACTTGTAGATGCTGCTGACATTTTAGCATTTTCTGGAAAACTCCCTGACTAAATGCCTAGCATTGTAACCTTTCAACTCAAACAAATTTTTATCAGAATCTTATCTTCTTTACTAATTGGCATGTTTACTAACAACCAGCCACGTTGAAAATGTGTCATTTCTGCCATTGCAATTTCGTAGCCAATTAAGGATGTAGTAGAAAACGGACATGATAAATTACATAGGCTTATGATAGCTCATGTTCCATAGCTATTTCTTGCCAAAAATTATTAAAATTGGTTGATGAATGTGGAAGATATAGCAAGCCAAATCAGTGTTATTTTTGGTATACAGCATGACTGAAGAGACCAAATTTCTGGTTTCATGTTTCCCCAGGTAGTGCACAGACACTAGCAAGGAGAGGTGGAATAACAAATCACCATTTAATAGCGTACTCACTCAGCAACATCTCGGCAAAAAATTACCAAAATTGGTTAATGTGCGTTGAAGTTATAATGTGCTACATCAGTGTCGTTTTTTTTTGAGACACAGTGTATATATAAAGTACAGAACAATGCTAAACTAACTCATAATAATGCACTATTCAAATGTTTCATTAAATTACTTTACATCCTTTTCCAAAGATTTACTGAAACCATCCAAAACACATAGTTTGAATCTTTCAGCTTTCAATAAAACTAAAACCAAATTCAGTTTTGTATACTATTTTTTAATAATTATATGATATGAATTATAACAAATTAATTCACAAACTTATACTTAGTAACTGAGTTTACAGACTTGAGAGTTTGTTAGTGTAAAAACAGTACATATGTTGAAAATAAATTTTACTGAAAACCTGCTCATGAACAAAAGTTTACACAGATGAAAATAACCTAGTAAGCTTGTTGCATCACAGATATAGGCATTGCAACTAGCTATAATATACTAGCATCAACAAGTCTTTGATGCCAAAGGATAAGTGAAAAAGATTCAGTGACGGACACAAACCTTTACTATTTACTACGACTGCTCAAATTAAATAAAACAAAGCCATTCCAAAAGAAATAACTGAACAACACATATACAGATGCAAATGCTGACTTGTGATCTATAATACAAGCACTGCTTATGTAACGACATCCACTTTTAATACTTTGAAACTGCTCACTGGACAAACAGGTAAATAAGATAAAACCTCACAAAGCAAAACTTGTCAAACTCTCAGTACACTACTGTGGAAATAATACAGAAAATTTGACAGATAAAACAGAAGGTGAGTGCATATTTGTAACTGAAGACATTTATGTATAGGGTGGACTAAAAATGGCACCACTGTGTTTGATTGCATCAGAATGGCAAACACGCATTTGAACAAAAATAGAATAAATGCTATATAAAATTCAGATTTTTTTGTGGATCAGCTACATTTCTGAAACACTTTCGCTAAATCAAAGAAGCCATCTGCATCAATTTTAATGGAAGAATCAAGCACTTACTGCCCGCCAAGTGATGCCACTTCAGATAATATACCATACCTAATTTTTTTTTAAAGTTAACAGAAGTACACATTAATTTACGCAATCAAACACAGTGTCCCTCATATCTGATGCACCCTCAAGATTCATTAGTCACTTATTGTTGACAATATCAACTGTATATTAATCCATATACATTCACGATATACACTTCACGTCATAAATACAACCTGCCACAGTGCACATGCACACGTAGAGAGACGGTAGTTCGATCACCTGGCCGTTCACTTGAATCACTAGATACACAAAAACCTTTAACTGTTCTACAGTCTCGGTGAAGCACCTACGGCAACTCGTTAGGCCACTCTCTGTGGAACGCCGTTAACGGTCTTGGACGTGATGCGACCGTTCTCCTCGATCGTCACAGTCTCCATGCCGTTCTGTACAACTCTGAGCAAACGGAACATAAATCAATCTATGTGCTATGCATTACGACATACTCAAACAATATCAAGTTCAATTTTTCTCAGTACCAGCGAACGGACTGGCCGGGAAGAGCATCTTCAGAATGACCCATTCTGTGTCAAATAGGACATTAAACCTTAACTCAATCAACTAGAAAGCATGCACTTTTTTTCCACCGGTATAGTCCATTGTCTATGGATAACAAAAACGTTTACTTATTTAGTTATGGACAGTCTGTGCCACATCACCTCAGTTTGTTCACATCATGCGAAGTGACCGATTTGCTAAATTTTGGGGATAAGGATATTGATTAGTCAAATGATGATAAGGTACTAACGTGCACAGATTACAGCCTAGAACAAACCTGTTTGACGAAAAAAAGTTCAACAGCGACTTCGACTGCTAAAAACTACAATGTTAAACATAGTTTGGAGTTCATTTTGTAGTACACACGCTTCTGCATACAGTCGCCTTAGTTGTCGAGCCTACTGGCCATGCCACGGCTGGCTCGGAAAATTACGTAACTGCACAGGTCACCTGTCACAGCTCATTGGCTGTCGGTCTTTAGTGAGTCACCAGCGCAGCGCGGCACATGGCCACTGCTGGCACGACTAGCTATGGTCGTGCCTTGGCCCACTCGCAGTGTTCCAGGGTTGTGTGTGTTCATTTATAAAATACGGAGATAAGTACATGCGTAGAATTCTACACACTCCCTGCGACATCGTCAACGACAATTATTATTATTATTATTATTATAAATGTATAGATTTAAGTGACACTGTCACGCAAGTGTTGCAGGGTCACTGTACACATAACAAATAACAGTAAAGAATCTACAACAAGAAACACAGAGCCAATGTTATCAGTCAGCAAAAGACACATCAAACAGCGCAGACTTCAGCCTCCGGCGGAATGTCAGCAACGTGTTGGCCTGCTTAACCGACACAGGTAAAGCATTCCAAGCACGTGCGACAGCAACCGGGAAGACAATGACACCTCTCAGCCTACAGCAGCATTAAAACATAGGTTAACCATGCAGTCAGCTAACTGGAGTTGGTGAAACGCAAATCCAATTTAACTGTCGGTTAGAAATAACGTAAGTTCAGGTGACTGGCAATTTGACCTTCGTTGGTGAAACTGGCCCTAGGAGTTTAAAAAGTGATGGGAGCTTGAGCCTAGCAATTTAATACAAGTTTATACTTATAAATGCACACGTTACTTACTTCTTCGTTACAATGCGCTTGCCATTGACAATCTTTGTCGACGATGATGTTGATGTGAAACTACCACCTCCGCCGGCAGGAAACCCAAATGCTGTCATAGAGGTCATGCTACAACCAAACAAGATATGCAGTATCACCGATAGTGTCACACTTTCTAGCCAGAGCCAAATGACAAAAGAAAACTTTCACACAATTCTTGTTTTAACAGCTTCATAGTATAGCTTCATACATGATTTAAGGGTGTGCAATCCAAAGGATAAAGATTAAAAGAAATAGAAATATCTTAAATACAAACGAATCTGTGTTCTTCCAAGCTTCAGTCTGTCAAATGCACCCCTCTAAAAATCTGATTTATATTTCCGGTTTTGGCCACCAAGTACAAAGTCGACGTTGCTTAATTTTTACTTTATACAAAATTTTATCCAAATCCATTCACAGACGAAGTAACTAGAGCCAGAAAACCGCCAAAATCAAAACCCGCACATCTCTAAAATCGGCAATCTACTTCCAGTTTCCTGCACAAACAACAGACATGGAAAGGACCACAATTCGGAGCTGCATGCCAAAATTTGGTGAAACTCGGTAAAGTACACTGTAATTTTCACATCTCTAAATCCAATTTCCATTTCGACGACTACCAAGCATAAAGTCAACATTGCTTAGTTTTTGCACCGTATGGAATTTTGTGGTGATATATTGCAAAACGTGGTAACCAGAGCCTGAAACCAAAATTTGCACAAGTCTGAAATTTGATTTCTACTTCAAGTTTGTCCCACAAACAACAGCCATTTAACCTTGACCATAATCCCAAGCCACATGCAAAATTTGGCGAAAATCGTAATTCAATGCATTCGAGACCAACACAGAAAGGCCAGAATGTAAAAATTTAACATGACAGACTGCAAACTGAAGACTACTCACCCAAAAGGATCAAATAATGGACCTCCAAACATGGACATGTTGACGAGAGGCATTCCAGCAACGTTGTGGCGTTGCATAGGCACCTGCAGCTGACGGCTGTGACTGCCGTACGGATGTGTGCGACGTCGTTCATCACCGCCCGTTCCTCTTGCCACCCGACGGCTGCAGCAGTGAATGCAACATGTACTGTATTTATCGACATATTAATAGCTACATTTGTACCATTAATTATATCAGTCTGTCATGCATATAGCATAAAGTATCGTAACAACTATACTATGGTTTAAAAAAACTGGACCCCTGCTATATTTTCAATAATTTAAACAAATATTGGTCAATATCAACAATTTTTGGTAGACAGAATCTATCAGAGTCTCCAATGTTCTCATGTATCGGTTTAAAATTTTAATATAACAGGGTACCAGCTCAAGCTAATTCCATAGCACCACTTTACACTGTATGTCAAAAAGCAAACACATGCGTTACTGTAAAATGATACTACAAGAAATAATGAAATGTTCAGCCATTCAACGTAAATATGTTTAAAGAGGACATGTTGCATCCATTATTACAACAAATGTTGAAAATGACATCCCTTTGCAAGAACACAAGCTGAGAAACACTGTGTCCATTCATCAATAGTCTTATCGACAACTGTCTGCAATACGCCAGACGAGATTGCACTCAAACACTGTGGCAGTTGTCCTTTCAAATTTAAAAAATCATTCTAAGTGGTCTTCTTCTTTCTTCCATCTTTTTGTTGCAAATTCTTTCATCACCAATCTGTTAGCTCAAAGCCTTTAGTCATACAGATTTTTAAAATAAACTGATTTGCATTGCAGAGACCTGATCCATTGATTAGCATCATCTGCTGTCATGAAATAAAGTTTTACGAAAACTTGTCAACTACCTACCTAAAGCATGAGGACTCTTTGTAAATTCACTGTACCAAAAATTATTAATACTGAGTAATATTTGTTGAAGTTATTGGAAAATATTGTAGGGGTCTGGCCGGTATCATTCTGCAGATCTACAACCGTAGCACACTTGATAACACCGTGATCGTGACTTTTGACCACACAGTTGGTGCTGGTAGCTCAAGCCATTTTCCTTTCAGAGCACAGACAGACCGACAGACACAAAGTCTCAGGTACAGATAATCACCCTACTGATGCCTCGGCTATTGCCAGTGTGTGCAACTATTTCCATATGCACTTAACCACCGTTTTCTGCAGGTACTCCACAGTCGGCTGGAAAAAATGCTACTGCACTTTTTACATCGTTTCTCAGATACTAATAACGACCACAGCAAACATTGTAAAAACCACAGAATGATAAATACAATGCTAAATTCGTGGATTCCAGTATTTACTACTCAAAATTTACAGCTTTTTATTGATCAGTAAAAATTATGCACCTAATTTTCTTTCAGTGGGGAGAGACTGATGGAAGGCCATCAAGAGAAGCATCTGTGTGGTAAAGTCAACTCCAAAGCCTTCACAAGGCAAAAGCCAACCTCTGTAAACAACTTAAGCCTATAAAGCAAGTTTTGCTGTGTCTGTGCATGCATATGCATGTCTCTGTATTCAGCATCATAGTGTTCTCATTGCCAAGATGGCACAGACAATTTCAAGGCCATGCATGCTGGACGCTATTCAGAGGCGGCATGCTCAGAAAACTACTATAATCTGGACGACAGGATAGCTGGCACGTGAGTGTCATGCTTGTGAATCCCGGACTAACTCTATGACCACAAACAGTACCACCAATGACAAGACTGACGACAATGACGGCTCATTCCATATATTCAGCAGTGTCGATGTAAAAGAATGTGTGACTGCGGCAATCTACTTACACAGTTTGTGGCTGAGCAGACGTCACGAAAAGGCTTGGTCCAGCCAACAAGAATGGGTCAGATGCATCGTCAAACATGTTGAAGCCAAAAGGATCTCTTGCAAATAATCCTCCTCCCATCATTCCTAACAAACAGCAGTCATAAAGTAATGATTTCAACACCTACTGCTACTACAACTATTACTTTCCATCTTTGTTTAATTGGCCTCCCTTTCCACCATTACTGCATGTTAGGTTGGGCAAGGTTGGATCTACAAAAAAGAATCCTTTGGATAATAGTATCATATCTTTTTCTTTTACACATTAAATACTCTTCTTCTTTCAATCGACAATGCAAAAGCTCTAAAAGGAACTGAAATCACTGACACAACCCAGAAAACAACACCCATCTGATCCAATCCTTTCTTTCTCTGTCTACCAACTTCCCAGAGGGAGGTCACCATGCCCGAGTGCCTCTGAAGTCATGATCTCATGGCGCTATACAAATATTTTTATTATTATTATTATTATTATTATTATTATTATACTGAAGTAAGTAATTAAATCTCCAACACCAGATTTGAGAGACTAAAAACAAAATAACTAGTCCTGCAGGAAATTATGGTGGCAGAAATCATGCTAGTAACTCCCAAGGAAAAGGACACTGCTATCCTTTAACTGTATCACCGATCTTAGTAACTTGATCATATTACACAGGTTACAAGTAACGACGTAATCAGTACTTGTTGACATTAACTTTTGCATCATTTGTGAACATGGCCACAATCTTCACTTATAAGATTGCATCACTGCAGAGTGGCAATGTCCATGGTAAACCTAAATTTCATAAGCTCATACTACTCAACAATAACTTTATAATATTTCTGCCACTACTGCACAAAACATCAAAACAAAAAATTGCAAATACCTCCAAACATGTCTTCAAAAGGATCTCTACCACCAAAGAACTCCCTAAAGAGTTCAAATGGGTCTCGGAAGCAGAACGTTGGAGCAGCAAATCGTCTGCCGTGACGTGAACCTGACATCTCATCGCCTCCATTCACCAACCCTTCTTTACCATATTTGTCGTAAATTGCACGCTTCGACTCTACAAGCCAAATCACACCAGCTTATGCATCTACATTAGAATGAACTATAAACAGACACCCATTTAACGACCTATTTTTGAGATCAACCCGGGTAAGACAATGGAGTATAAACAACATCAGCTGGATCATATACAGTGTGCGCCAATAAAAAACTATCCCCTAAAAAATGCTGTATTTCAGCCATGATAGTACGGATTTGAGCCTAACTTTCAGATATTGTATGTAAGTATTGACACAACATACACAGCAAATTTTATTAAAATATCTGATATTATCCATATGGTGCATTTTCTGTTATCTTTACATCAGAATTGCAGTTTAGTTGCTGGTTCACTTAGAAAACTGTACTTTTACGTTCAAATGGTTATAAATTTTAGATCATAGCAAATATTGCAACAAAATTTGCTGTGTATGTGGCCTGAATCCTCCTCTGTGAAAGCTGTAAAAATGGTGAAAAAAAACTGTTACAGTAACTGAGATAATGAATTCTTCCCTAAGGGATTGTTTTTTATTGGTGTACCCTGTACAATTCATTTCACTTTATTTCAGACAGCTAAACATAACTGACAACACTGACCATTTGCACTTACGATCAGCCAACATGTGCCTGCTGTCTGTTCCATGGACACGAACAACTTACGGTGATAGGAGCTTTGCCATTGGTGGACCAGTTATGTGGAACAGTTTACCAAGCTGTGAAAAATTTGATTTGTTGTTCATGCATATATAGTGTGATTTTCAACATGACAAACATACTATCTGAAAGGACTTCGTATGCTTCTGATATTTCCTTGAAACGAGCTTCTGCCTCTTCCTTGTTTTCAGGGTTCTTGTCGGGATGCCAACGCAGTGCCATCTTCTTATACCTGAAATAAAAAAGAGCAATACATGGTAATTAATATACTTTCTCTTTCACAGTCAAGTGGGCAAGTTGCAGTTTTGGTGAAACAGAAACACAACTTACTAGCCATAAACGTTCAAAAATATATTACGTGAAACATCAGTTAGTATGAATATGCAAATATGTGTTACTACAGCTAACAATTTTAATTTTACTGAACATCTTGCAAATAACCACATACCTGGTACATTAAATTTAACTAACACAGCAGAATTTCCAGCTGCATGCAGATGATACAACCCTATAAGTTTTTTTTTACAAATTTCATTTTTCAACATTATATCTGTTTTCACAACTAATACTGAAGCTTCACAATACATTACCATTTAATATTCTGTTTTGTTTTGTTTTTTCCCACTTAATCAGCAAGTACCTTTCGACCATTTACAGTTTTGAAACAGCAAAACTAAAATACAAACAGCATGATTTCAAAATATTATATAATAGTAGGTACTAGTGCAATGTAAATAACTGTATTTAGTACTTCTACAATAACTGGATGTCAGTGACATTATATTTTATGCATGATTTTATGGTGCAACTTTGTTTTCAATTTTTCTCACAGAAATACTGGACTAAGACTCTGGCATCAATAAGCCAGCAATTTTCAAGTTGATTCTTGGCTTCTGAAACAACAGTTTTTTAAAATTAGCTTTTGACTATCTATCTAAACAGTCTTTTAGCAGTTTTTAACCATAGGCGACTTTAAATAATTTCTATGTAATAATGTAATATATCTGTATTTCAGCAGCCTACACAAAAATAAAAATAAATAAATGAACCGAAAAACAGCTTACGATCTCCTGATGGTGTCTTCATCAGCATTTCGTGATATCCCAAGTACAGCATAATAGCATTCATTCGACATTTTGCAATAAGCACCAAAAAAGTTTTAAAGAATGCCTTGTGAGTGTGCAATCCACAATTTACAACTATGCTGTTATCAGCATTCAACACCGTGAAACCTGCATGACAAAATACACCACATAAAATCACACATTCAAACCAATTAGGCACTAAAAATTACCAAACAACTTCAGTCTGACAATACACAAAAGAGTACAGTTAATGTTAACAAGGCAACAGGAGTCAAGGCGCATCAGCATGCCAAATTTTGTCAAAATCAGTCAAACGGCTGACCCATTTTTGTATGCACAACTGTGGCCTTTTAAAAAATCTTGTGACGGTACGCAGTTATAGATGGGATCAACAAGATCAACGACGGACCACAGTTTGTCTCACCTTCAACGGTGGATGCTGCTGTCATACATTAAGGCTTAAGCTCCATCGGTTCGATTTGTCACTGTATTTGTTGCAAAGTTGGCTGTATAACATATAGACAACAAATCGATTAAGTGCAGTTGGAGCATTATCATTCAAATGTGTGGTAATAACCAACATTTCTTGGTCTGCATATAGCAATTTGCTATTGATTGACGCTCATTGCCTGATAATTATACTTGACCGTGCAATATGGTCAATTTTTACCATGCGACACTATGCTAAGCGCAGTATATGCCGCCGTTGTGTGTCTGACGGTCTGTCTGTGTGTGTCAGTCAAACTCCGGTATTGTATCAAAACGGCTAAATGTAGCATCATGCAAATAATGCCACACGATAGGTCCGGGACTCTCAAATGAGATGTTTTGTAGTTGCATCATTTCTACTGACAAATGCATTGCACGGTCCCTCTGCAATAGCACAGCTTCTTGTTTCAATCTATTAACTTCAGATCGGCCTCATTTGACGCTATCAAATTTTCTACTTCCTTATTTCAGATCACCGATCTGAACCTAACACTATCCTTCTGTAAATGTGGTGAAACATGTATAAGTTCGAAAGACTACGTAATGAGAGTTAGAACCGATTCTAGCTGACATTGCACATTGCTGGAGTGAGGCGACGTCGGAACATTGTGACGTGCAAATCTAGACAAGCCCCGCAGCTCCTTTCATAAATCGACGGAAAAATTGATTCTGATCGAATGTTATTCTGAATCGCAGCTATACTTGTATGGCTACCTAGTTGAAAAGTTCAACTGCAAATGATAACTCATTTACAGTTGAAGGGCGAGTAACGTAAACGAAAGTCGAAAATATAAAAAGTCTGATTTCAACAAGAAATGCAAGTTTAAAATATCCAGACTTAACTGATTACAACAGTGCATGAAACATGTCGCCAAATACAGTAACAAACATGACATTATTTACCCA
>Ga0209782_1000521_pt1 | contig 17033 bp, 13 predicted proteins | sample WorMetmaBAHAMAS1_FD_187390 | JGI IMG/M metagenome (GOLD analysis project Ga0209782, IMG submission 187390) | Marine gutless worms symbiont microbial communities from Max Planck institute for Marine Microbiology, Germany - Inanidrilus... | ecosystem: Host-associated > Annelida > Digestive system...
ATATTATTTTGATTGATTGATTGATTGATTGATCAAGTTCATTGATGTTTACCTACGAGAAGTGACAAGAAAGCTGTTCTGTTTAGCCTTTTATTATTTCGTCAGAATCAGATAGTTTAGACAACAGTGCCGCGTCGCACTGGTCCAGTTCCGTCGTCGTTCTGTCCGAGAAAAACGTGTGGCACAGTGCAGCGTTTAGGGAGAATATAGCATCGTTTGTGCAAAAACGGCGGAACCGATCGAGCAGCCGTTTTAGGGACGGTGAGTGCGGTGCATAGGCCCAGGAAATCGTATCTTAGATTAGCGTGCACATTGGCGCCACCTAGAAATGCAGTTAAACGGTGTGCGCGGCGGCTATATGTGGGTCTGCCGTGGTTGGCAATACGGTCTGTTCCCAAATTAGTTTGGGCAGTCTTGTTTTTTCTTATTAACGACATTACTATTAACTAACTTCGTGAATTATTATTCTAAAGTGTTTGATTTATTACTGCATTTATAGGACTTGATCATCTTCATGGTATAAAGGTCATAGGGCCTATACAAGAAAATTTCCTCGGGTAAAATGTCTGGTGAATTTTTATCATGGTTAACTTAGTTAATGTTTCGTGGGCGTTCCGGTAACGTAATAATGGGCCTAACTTGGCTGACGTTCGTCGTGGCGAGAAATTAGCTGAGATGCGTTCAAGATGAACAGTAAATCAACTCTATCAAATTACAGACTTAATCTAACGATTAGTCTATATGACGGTGAAACGATGTGGGAGCATCATAACCAAGACTAATATGAGAGATGCTACTGCCAACATATAGTGATGAAGACTTCCCTGTTTACAACGAACGAAAACAGCAAAAAGGAAAATAATTGCTAAATTATAATCACAAAACACATACGCTGCAACATTTAAATCTGTCATTTTGATTTTTAAAAAGTGCTTTCCATGGTATTTTCAATGTTGCAATGGTATTTTTAAAACGTACGTTGCAATTAGGGGGAGGGGTAAATTACCCCCAGGTGTATCGGTGAGCAGTTAATAAATGTCTTTGAAAGCTGGTCTAAAAATAAAGTTACGTTGGTCCATATCGGAGGAAAGGTAAATGTTATGTGAACGGGGAGTAAGATGCAGTCGGGTCAAGGCCAAAACCTCAAGGTCAAGGTCTAACATCATAGAATATAGAGGCGCCGCTCTACTTTCTTTGCTAGCATCACTGGCGGCCAACGTTACCCAGCGTTGTCCACCTCGCAGCGCAGCCGCGCAGGCGCAGGGCGCAGGCACAGGGCGTACTTCGTGCATTTTGGTTATTAGTGGGACCGAAATTAATGTCATACCCTGGATATTTCTGTGACAGATGTTTGTTTTCAGCAGTTTTGACGTTCTACAAATTTATTAAACCTGAGTTTTCGGCTGATTTCAGTGGGAAAATGGCTGTAAAGAAACTAATTTGACATGATGTCGGTTGAAATGAGCGTGATGTTGGCGTGTGTCGGGGTACTGACGGTCGCCGCGGGTAACGACGGACGCGGCGGCGGCAGACGAGAGGTACAAGATTCATCTGAGTTGAGCTGCTCGGTGGTGGATGAACGCGCCGAAACCATCATACAGACCAAACAGTCGCTGGCGGCGGGCGCTGTGTTTCTTGTTGCGCCAGATATTGAAGCTCAAGATGATTGTCTATCAGCCTGCTGTAACACACCGTCGTGCGACACCGCCATCGTCATGTGGAAGGCATGGCACTAGATCAGTTTGTTTGTTTTAATTTATGCATAATAATTTATACAGCTGTGGGTTCATAGCATACTGTTTGGGTCAAGTCATGGGTCTTTGTGATGTCAAATCAACATCAAAGCACTGAAAGCGTCGTGAGCTCTGGCAAATCCGTTAAAAATTTTAGAAGAACTCGTAGTACTTGTAATTCTGTAGTATTATTTACTAGAATTATTTACTTGAAATAGTCTAATTAAAAGCCAGCACTGCAGATGCAATCCACGGCTGTATCATTTACATACTGTGGATAATTTAAAGAAATTATCTGGCACATGCAATATCCTGCAAGCATTTCTGTGACATCTGTGGTGGAACTTATCAGATTGTGTGACTATAGATTTGCTCACATGAATAACGGTTATATAGACTGTTGGAGAATGGTTGCAGAGCATAGATAGTTGTATCAGTATTTTGCGTGGAATGTGACTGACTATGTGAAGTATAACTAGTGCATAAACATTATAAAACATTTAATGTTTTTCTAAAGTCAGTGAACATTGTAATTAAATGCAGTGTTTAGAGTGTATTCGGAATGATAATGGTTGAGCTGCACTGGTTTTTTTATTAACAAATGTCTGGCAAGGTATCCGGTAATATTTTTACATAATTAAGTTATTTCGGGTGAGTACCGAGTATGTTGTCATTCTCTAATTTCATTTGAGTCAGTTTTTGGTAAGGGCAATTTGTTACCACTTGTGAGGCTGGTATGCTTCACATTCTTGATATGCTATAGTCAGTGCCTCGACCTTTATATTTTACGTGTTCCACTGTGCGCAGGACAACAAGTTTGGCTGCTATTTGTTCAGTTGTCACAGTCCGAGTGTGTGTACCTTCAGTACTCATGTCAGCTATTCATCTTTCAGCATGGTGACCAACATTGTTGACACACATGCCAGCGACCTAGCACAGCTTGCATCAGCACCATCGCTGACAGTAATGTGGACTAGCCCTCCGGTGCCAGCCACACAGACTAATATTGTGACAGGTCAGTAGTGCTAACATACGTGCATCATTGTCAAAATACTTGTAATGTGCTATAAACTGGTCCGGCAGTTGAGAACACTTGGAAGCAGCACGTCTTCCATTTGGAGACGAGTGGAGGGTGATGAAAGGAGATGCGAGTCGACTGATTGGCATCAATACTTTGACACTGTCAGTTGCATCGCAGGAAGAGCATGTGGCCTGGTAAAGAACCCGTGCCACTCACCGAGAGAGTTTCTGTTCCTGAACAACTGGTGGAGAAAGTGAGATGTGGGAAGACATCTAAATCAGGTTCACTTCTATGGAAAACGACTGACAAGACAAAAGCCGGTTGCAGATGAAGTTAACTCTTAACAGTGACTGTTCATTAAGGTGGCAAATGTTAGAAGCAGTGTAGACATGTGGCTTTTCTTTGTATGAATTGTAGAGTAAAATGATTGATAGTTGGTAGTTGATGATGGTTGGTTTCATCTCACACTTCTAGACAGCCAAAACTATTTTTTTGCTACCATTTTGTTACGGTTGCTTGTGTATGATGTCGTCCCTGTTCGAGGATTACAGATGTTGTAAACACATTGATGTTATCAACAGAGCCGTCGTCGTTGTATGGGACGTGCCGGACGAGTGACAACTGTGCAGTACAGCAACACTTGGAGTGTTTACATGGCTACTGCGTGTGTCAACCCGGATATCACACTGTGGCATCTGTCTGCCGTGAGCTTGCGTTCTCTTACACATTGTTTATACCTCTTCGTCATGTGAATGGTATAGATAGTGATGACAGAGCGCCGCATAAATGTATCACTGTCCCTTCCATCGACTGTGTTGGCTACTGACGTTAGTCCCGTGAGTGGTTTCTATAGGTTGGCAACTTGGCAGCAGCAAAACAAAACATTTTGCACCAGTGAGATTCAATTCAGGATCTATATCTCAATTAGCCAGCCAACATTTGTGTAGAAAGAGCTATTAAACTGATGTCTCTGTCTGTATGTCCAGTGTGTGTTACGCTGAGGAGATGGTTCCCATGTGTCTGGAATTAAAAATGCTGAAATTCAAATTTCAAGAGCCTGGAAAAGTCTTGAATAATTATTTAGGTGACAGATGTGGAAATTACTTGTACCGGAGTAATGATCTGCTTCAAATTTGACATTGTGATTAGAGATGCTAATTTCAAAGTTGACAATCTTGCTGCGTGCTAGTGATGCATCACGCAGTTAAAACAGCTGTTAATGAGAGTAAGAAATACACTAGCTATCAACTAGCTTTCACGCTGCTAATCAATGTTTTGTACTTTTGTTTATGAGATTATGCACTTTACTTACTTTTGTTTACTTTTATGTTGATGGTTTTCTTATGCTGCATGCTAGTTGACAGGTGCTATTATTCTGTGGCCAAGTTACAAAAACCATCCTTGAAAAGTAATTTATGTTGTTGGAAACATTTTGTAATTTTTGGAGTGTATCACAGTGTGAACGTGCTCTGGTTTAATGGAGTCTGCTGGTTTCTAGATGTCGTAGCACCTGCTACGTGCTGACTACTAGGTTACAGTACGGTATGAAATGTTTATCGTCTGCTCAGAAGATGGCACACAAGTCAGCTTAATCTACACTCAGTCAATCAGTTTTATTTGTCAACACAAGAAAACAGAAAACAGTAAGAACAGTAATGCTGAAAAGTGTCACACTGTGACAACAAAAAAACAGAAAAATAGTAATGAAAAAAAGTGACTTTCAACAAAAGCAGCTGACGGCTGACATGCGGTGTGGTTGCTAGGAGCCGACTGTCACCGATTCCAGTTTGAGTGTGTCAACAAGGCGGAGCCGTCGTTGTCGGAGTGCATAGCGGTGTACGACCGCTGCAGCGGCATCATTCAATGCCGCGACGGCTCTGATGAGATGGACTGCCCCCCTACGGACCACGGCGACAGTGATGCTGCTGGAATGCAGCCAGACGAGCTTCAGTCGAGTTTGTCTTCAAATCTCTCCCAGACGGGTGACGCCAAGCCAAACAGTCCCAGTCAGCAGCATGTGGATACAGCCGACGTAGCCCAGTCTGATGTGCATGGACAGGTCTTGAACAAATCACATGGTAAAGGCACTGCAGCTGCTGATGACAGTTATGGTGGTGTGGTGGTTGATGGCAAGACTGATACGGCAGCAGGTGATGATGCTGGAGACATGGAGGAACACCTACATAGGCTGTCTGGCTCTGTACCTGCCGGTCGACTTGCACATTCCTATTCTGACGGTAACTCAGCCGATAGAACTTACAAGGAGAAAGAGAAGTACTCAGCTGGTCAGTCTCGTGAACAGGATCCAGTTTCCGACACAGGTAAATCGGTTGGTAGGGTCCCGGAAACAGAACAACGTGCCCGACAGAAGACGCCAGGTGGGAAGGTTACGGAGGTGGGGAAGGTGGTGAAAGATGGAGTGAGACCAGCATCTTCTGATGACACGGTGTCCCAGCAAGGAAACTTGCTGCTGTCGGGAATGGTCGATAATAGTGACGAGCCGAAACACGACATTGGCACACGGCCAAGATATCCGGCCGTCGAGACCGGAAGAAACGCGGAAGTGGAATTGGACAGGAACGGCGGCGGGAAGATTGGTGGAGAGTATCGCAAGGTGACACGTCCGAAGCCACTGTTTGGTGGTGTGGAGAAGTCGTCACACTCTGTTGATGAGACTGACAAACCAGGTATGTTTTACTGCACTTTCAAGAATCATATCTAGTTTATCGGCCGCATCGCCAGCATGTGTTGCATAGATGTGCCTTTTTCTGGACTTGTTGCATGTAGTGTGGTCTGTGTTTTGGGTGCATAGGTGGGCTGTGCAAAAACGGCAGAACCGACTGAGATACCATTTCGGGGAGGATGGGGAGAAGACGGCTGTTTGCCCCAGGAACCTTGTATTAGATTGTCTCTAAATTTCCTATGGAATGGGGCATCTTAAACGTGTGCCGACCCATTGTGATGCACTGTGCAGGGTTTTGGGACCTAAGGAACTGTGTATTAGATGAGGGTACATATGGGCACTACCTGGCGAAGACAGGTGAACAATTTGTGCTTGGAATGCGGAGGGCTGATAAATTAAGTTTATAGGTGAAGGTCATAAGTCATAGCTGAAGATAATCGCTTGGAATTTATGAGAGCAAAACACTGGCTGTACACTGTGTGTGGGTTATGAGTTGAGACAGAGGAAAAGTAGACATGTAATGGAAACTGTAAATAAGTAGGAAACATAGTGGTTGTGACTTTGTGTGTGGGTATGTGAGTGTAGTCGGTCGTTATGGCGCGGCCGATGAGCCGCGACGGCTGAGGAAGCCAGATCTGAGTCGCGGCATTGACACCAGTTCCGCTGCAGATCACTGGAAACCACCGGCCAAGTCCGCCTCCTACCACTATGGACGACCTGACTCCGGACCATATCCCAACTATCTCAAGCCATCCAGCCAGTTTCCATCATCGTCGTTGTCAAGCGAGGACTCCAACAAGCATCATGTGAAGACCTACGGTCCGGAGTCTGCTGGCGGTATTCAGGATGACGGCAGGATCAGAAGTGGATTGACAGAAGCTCGGCCGAGAAAACCAGCAGATGACAAGAACGCAGGACCTCAAGGTTGTCATTTTGAGTGAACATAAAATATACTGAACTACGACTCCCAACCTACAACAACATTGCAGCATCTTGCAAGACACTACAACAACATTGCAGTGTCTTGTTGCATCATGACCTTGTGTGTGTGTGTGTGTGTGTGTGTGTGTGTGTGTGTTCATTGAGCTGTCAACGCCACAGTTAATAGAGATGTGGTCCGTTGCAACGGACCACATCTCTATTAACTGTGGCGTTGACAGCTAAGAAAATGAGATCAGAAGTAAAGATCACTCAATTATGAAAAAGGCCACGGTCGCACATTGTTGTCAGCACAACAATTGAAGGTATGTCGCCAATTTTGTCGCTTCTGCCTCTAAAATTGGTTGTCATGACAACATCCCTTGCGGGATCGCAAAATGAATGACCAACTTATCAAGCACTTTAGTACGCCTACCAGTCGTGGAAATTTGGTGAAGAGCTGTACAGTCGATTCTGAGATACTGTGGCTAGAAGTTGACCATTAAAAATTTTAAATAAATAAAAAAACATAGGCAAAACATACAGCCCTTTTGGCAAGCATTCCGAGCAGGCTAAATGATGGTGGCGGCTATGGATGATATTGGCAGACTGACAATCCAAGTTGGTTGGAAGCTGAGTAGCGGTCTTCATTCATAGAACTAATGAGGTCATCTGATGCTACAGATGTGTTGTCATGGCAACGATGGTATCGGTGATAATTTGTGCGCTGCATTGCAGGTTCGGATGCAAGAAGTTTTCCATTGAGAAAGGGCGTCGTCCATAATTCCGTTGCGGGTCAACGTGCCCAGTACGATTCACATGCAGGAAGTGGTTTTAGAGATGCTGGTTTCAGTAACGCTAAACCTTCGTACAGCCGCGGCGTCAAGGCACCATCTTCACGACACTCCGGATTGGTTGCCGAGCAGTCTGCGTATCCTAGCAACAGTCATGATGTTCTCTATGGTGATGCATTCTACCCGGCGTCGCCAGATGACTACTACTATAGCGATGGTTTGGCTGGACCTGCCGGCCGTTCCGCTGGGTATGATCGACAAGCACCTGTTGATTACAACTACTACAACATGGCTCCAGGTCTGTCAATCAAGTTGCTCTCTCTCTCAGTCGTTCATTGCTATTAGTGCTCAGAGTTTTGATGATATCAGAACGTGGACAGATGTTGAAACAGGTGCCACGTACCTATTTGAGTGTAATGATTAGTAGAATGTTGTGACAACATATTGCCATGGAATGTCTCTTGTATTTGCATCGATGTGCATATTGTAATGTAACTTAATCATGTAGCCCATGTTACACATTAGCCAAAAATAGACATAGTATATGATGTTGTGTTGCGTATATATGGTGCTTGCCAAATTTTACTTCAGAATATCATTTTATTCATATATCGCTAGATTTTGCACTGATATCACACAACTCACTGACAGTTCTACCGACATGCAACATGGCTGTTAAACACACATCTGAGTTTTGTTATTAATATATATTTTACATTGTGATGTATTTAGAGGTTTACTGCTACATGGTGCAGGGTGACTCAATAGTGTAAGTGGCTAAGGTCGGGTTGCACCATCCATACTTAACTTAAGTAGTCCTTAAATCTTCGTGCATTTCAGTGGAGATTTAAAGAATACTCAAGTTAAGTATGGATGGTGCAAACCGACCTAAGTCATCGGACTAGTGACGAGTTCGAGCCTTGGCTGCCGTGCTGTTGAGTAACAACCAACATTGGGCAAGTTGTTCACACCCGTGTGCAGCGTCTGTCACCAAGCAGTATAACTTGGTACCGGCGAAAGAGCTGGAGTGTAAACAGGCACACCAGACAAAGCACTAGTCCTGTGTCCGTGGTCTCGCAGTGTGTCTAGCTAAGGGCTACAGGATTGGAGAGATTAGTGCAGACTTATGGGTCCACGTGGCTTGGCAAGGATTTTTACGTTTTTCATGGTGCATGTCTGGATTTGCCGTGTTAGATTTAATGTATTTAATACGAGCCTAAAATGTTTGTCTGGAAAGACACAGTCTCCAACATGAGCTATTATTGTCGACTTGGGACATCAGCGTCTAACTCATTGAAGTGAACAGTGCTCGTGCCGTTAGTGGCGGTCAGTCAGTCTGTCGTGTCTCAGTGCACGATGAAGTGTGTTGATGATCGCTACATTGACTGTGTAAACACGCAGGCGTTGAACGTCAGCCATTACCGGTGAAAACTGCCAAGCATTCTCGTGGCGGACAGAAAGCCGTGCTCACTACAACCGCTGCTAGTAAGTGATATTCAGTGCTGTACGGTTGCCTATAACTTCACCGATTGCTGGCCAATCTTTAGAATTATTTGATGTGAAACTTGCCGGCAGATTCGTAACAAAGTCGTTACTAGTGCTCTTACAACACTTGAATATTTCTCACGTCTGTATGGTCAATAGCGGCCTGTAGGTCGATGTGTTAATTCATCACACCCTAGTGGCATGGCGGTGTTGCAATACTAGGACGGAAGAAACTGGGCATATAGGTTTATCCCAGCAGCTTGCAGAGAATACTGCTCTAGTGATTAAAGTGATTGAACATGTTGCGTGTCAGGTGCAAATCAAGCACCGCGAGTGAAGTTGACGACTGTTGAACCACGAAGCACTTCGCCGCCTCATCGGCAACATTTCACCAGCACCATCAGTACCACTACTCCGCATGCACGTGTCCTCACGACGTCTCCAGCGGCTCTCAAGAAATCTCCAAGCTTACCTGTCCACATCACTTCGTCTCCGCAACCCTCGTCGTCAACTCGGGACGAGCAGCAGAAGCCACCGCAGCCGCATGCGGGCAGGAAGCACGTGCTGGTGAGTGCCGAGGTGGCTCGCAGTGAGATGCTTTGGTCGACGGCCGGCGTGAAGGGCGCTGTTGTCGCTCTCACACTCGGCATCATTGTGACGCTGCTGACGCTCGTCTACGTCGGCTGTCACTACCGACACCAGCGCAGAATCTCACGTCGACATCGTCACTTACCTGCCGGTGGTGGCTCTCACGACGCTGACTACCTCGTCAACGGCATGTACCTGTAATCACCTGTCTACCTGTCGGCGGCTGATTGCATTCTCTCTCATTCACTCTGCACAATAGTCAGCGAGTTAATGAGTCAGAATTTGTAGACATGTTGGATGTATTCTTAACCACACTCCATTTGGGTTAACTGCAATGTCGCACAACCAACTGGTCAATGTAGACTGGCCAAACGGTCTCCGGTTAATGAAATGAAAACAAACAACGTCCCAGATTTATTTAAGCGCCTTAAGTCAGTTTGCACGATTTTGGCGCTATATAAATTTGTGTGTATGTATGTAAACAACATGAACATCTGGGATGCTATTCAGTGTAACCGTGGTAACCAGCATTGAGCCACTGTCAGTTATCCTCGTCTCTAGTTAGAATATCCTGGTTGTAGTTGCTCCGTTTGCCTAATTATCTGCCAAATGCCACTGGCAATGTCGGTGGTTTAACTGCAGCTGAACCTATACAACACGTCTTATGAAGAACATGTTTACAACACGTCTCGAAACTCCCTTAAGATGTTTTGCACAACTTTTGTCGGCCTTTTTTATAAATTTGGTGTTCACATAGTGCTACAACGACCCTTTCTCCAACACTGGTAGTTGATTTTATTGCTGATGTTTTGTTGTGTGTTGCATATTAGATTCAAATGAAGTTATTTTTGTCTGTGAATCTGTGTGCAGTTTTGGTACAAGTAATGATGTTAAATTATTAACTTGAATGTTGTTGTGTTATCACATGCTGTATGAACGCTGTTTTCACCTCTCAATGTTGCTGGTAATCACAATTTGTGTAGTTCATGTGAGTGATTTGTGGATAGTTTAAACATTTTTTTCAAAGTTTATGTAATATTTGTAGAAAAGGAAAATGATATAGTACGAATTTTCGTCCCAAGAACAGCTTTACATTAGTCAGTTCCTTGTATTGTGCATATAGACTTGTAGCACAGTTGAATCTGTGCAGTGTATATCACTGTATCGCCACCGCTGCCGCCGCCGCCGCCAGTATTTGTGTTAATGTTTGATGTTGTAATTGTCGTACTCTTGTGATTTTTCTCTCGTTTTATATGTACAGAGTCACTCAAACACAACACTATAATTTTGCTCGTAACTTTTCCAAATGCTGAATGATTCTAAAAATTTTTTCACTGGTTGACTCATTAGTAAGTTTGCCATAAATTCATCGTTTGATATCCCACCGCACCTTATGTGTGTCACTACATTACCTTGTGAAATATTAAGGTCAGTCTCAATATAAGTTTGTGATTAATGACAAATCACAAAGTAGCTGTGTATTCAAGGTATTGATCTATCATTTCCTCTGAATTTATCACTAATTTTGAATTTGTGAAAGAAGTCTTGAAATTGATGAACAGTTGGTGTAGTTGGAGGCAAAACAGCTGATTGACTCAGACGTTACTTGGCGTTGCGCTGTCTTGTTTAATGATGCAGATATCTCCGAGTAACTTAGCCTACAATGGACAGAAACTGCTGTTGTTGATCTTATTATATTAGTAGGCAGGCTAATTTTGACTCAAGTATCAACACACTGCTGTTGAGCAGTTTTCATTCACAGACTGATACCATCATCGGCGACTAATCAACCAGGTAATTATGCATGGCATTTTGTCGTGCCATCTTTTCTTTGTCGCAGCAGTTGCATACAGCTGGTCATGGGATTTTTAGTACAACAGCTCTGAATGGCTTGTTGGTGAATTAGATAATGCTAACATCGCTGCACAAGTGTTTTCTATGTCAGTATGAGTGGCTGAGACTTATGGTAGTTTGCTTCGCTCAGTTGATAAGCATGGAAGTTTTATAAACACGAATATTTCACAAGGTAGTGTATCGACACAGTTAAGGTGTGGTGGGATATTTCTGATGACAGTTTCATTGCAAATTTACTAATGAGTCTGTGAGTGAAAGAACTGTGAAAATCGTGTCAGCATTTGGCAAAGTTACGGGCAAAATAATCATGTTTTGTATTATTTTTCTGACTCGCTTGTATATCACTTCAACTTCAGTGTACAGCATCGTTGTAGGAATTTTCATGTGATGCAGTGTATCATAGAGGCATTGATGTGTGAGCTGTATTTGATTTAGAAGAGTCGTTTGCACAGTTAAATTACCTTTATTAATTTTCATACCTTTATACTTATATATGCTTTCAGTTCTGCTTTAACCTTAATTTAAATCATATCATAAAGGCAATATATGACCTAATTTGTGTTTTAAGTGCCGTTAAATGCGAACCAACCAACCAATCTGCACGGTGCAGTATGTTAGCACCATGACTGGCATCTCCGCATGCAGCTGTCAAGTTTTTAGTTTCATTGTACATATGAAAATACAGTTGTTATAAAAAAAATTAAAATTATAATAAAATTTGTACAGTTGCCATAGTGCAATGTTAGTATTCTTTTACATTTTGTGCCTACACAATGTGGGCTTTAGCATAACTGTACTAGGATAAATATTAATTAGCTGGGTGATAATTCTAGTCTCTGCATTGCAGATGCAGTTGTATTCCACCAGTTTTCTAGTCAAATGTTGTGGTTGTTTTTTGGTTGTCTATTCCGACCGTGTTTTGTCGTAAAATATGACTGGAGTCGATCAATTACAGCTATGTTGTATATTGTTTTGATGAGTATTTCGTACCTGTTTATATATCGGTATTTGTCTCAGCGTTATGCGGCCTGTTATTGTGTATTTATTGTCGGTGTATGTTGTCGTTGTTTTGCTCACAGAAGAGTAAGTTCCATCACTGGCAGGTGCGGGAAGCCGTTGTTCCTGGCCATGTTTCACTAGTTCTGAAGCACGGTCGAAAATTTTCAGTTTTATATTTAGTTGCTTTTATAGTCGTTTTGAGCACGCAGCCAGTAGTAAGTAAAGAATTGAGCTCTGAGGTGCCGCCGTCATGATATAGTTATCAGTCTGGGGCGAGGTGCGGATGATTTGCACATGGTTCAGCTGATGACATTGCTAGCCCGTCATGTCACTGTACATCCTGTAAAGAGGGCTATAACGAGTTTTGTGGACTATTGTATATTGAGAAGTTGCATACCTTCAACAACAGACGTGAGTGAAGATGGCTGGCCATCCTTAGCACTTCGTGATCGTCTCTATATTGTTAGTGAGTTAAGTTCAGTTAAGTTGGCACCAAACTGAGATAGTCACAGTGGCGCCACCAGACAATGGTACGTGATACAGACTAGTAGTAGATGAATGCTGTTAGAGGTCGGTCTGATGCTAGTGCTAGTGAGTGTATATAATGACAGTTGCAGACCTGAAGGTGGTAGTCACTTCTCTGTTCCAGATAACTGGATAGCTTCGCCGAAGTGGATAGTTATACATATTTGTAACATCGATGTAAATACGTGTTTGTAGCATTGTATTCCATGATGGCATTCATTGCATGCTTGCATCAGCTGAGTGGGGGGAGGGAAGGGGCTATTTGTCTGCGTGTGTGTTGTGAGAGTTAAGGTATTGCTACATTCCAGTTTATGTGACACTATGTTATTAAGTCACACAAGCGACCGGGTTTCATCTCCAACTGTTACAGTTGTTTTCACTTTATTGTTACGTTTTTCACGTAGATGTGTACAGCTTTGTTTTCATGCTTTTTTGTTGTCATTTTTAACACATTCACTTACTACACTTCATCAGCGTAGTGACATCAGTAACACTGATGTACTCTCAGTAAACTGCGGTATTTCTGTCTCTGACTCTGTCCCATGTTTCCCTTTCATTTTCTTTCTGCCATAGACTTATACATCTCCTGCTGTCATCAAACCAATGGAGGCTTCGTTAACGGCACTGCACGACATAAGCCATTTTTACAAGTAGTCAGGTCCTGTTGAGTAGACTTAACTTATCGTCGTGGTTATGAGTATGCTGGTTTGCATCAAATCAGTCGTTAGAAGTGTTGCAAAGTTGGTTACTTACTTGACTGATAGTTAACAGTTACTGAGCTCCGTGCAGCCAGACGTAAGCCGTCCACAGTTGTTGATGAGTCATGAAAGCAGTAGCACAGTCGACTTTCAGTCCGGTGACACACTCACAATGTGACAAACATGTGCATAATGTTCATACACTTGTACGCCTACGACCTTTCCATATGATTTGGTGCTGGTGTAGAAACTGGGAAAATATTGACAGTTTGCAGAAGAGGCGTGGTCTGCCTGTCTATGCTAACACTATTGGCTCATGACCGTCAAGATGGAAATGAAAGCCGCACTGACTGGTGGACTGTGAGGGACATGACAGCTGTGTCAGTGCACACTGACTGAGGGACTTGTGTTTACTCAGAGACAGTGATAATGCAAAGACTGTAAGTATTTTTGTCGCTAGTCACTGTTTTGTTTAATTTTTCTAAATCTGTCGGTATTTTTTACCATTTTGTACCATCGACAGTGTGATTTGTGTTGTTTAACATGCATACATTTCAATGTAGTTCCAGATTGATCACCCGTGCTGTGACTGACTCTAACACGATTTCACTGACCTTTGAAAGTGTGTGAATTTAGCAGTGGGTGGCAATTATAAGTCTTTTATTGTACTGGAAATAAACCCCCAGTCCTTGATCGACAGTCCTGAAGAAGCCATTGAATTTATTTGGCATGTTGCAAGAAATCTTTGCCAGAGTTGACATTTTTATCCCAGTGCTGTTACTGGTGTCTGCCATTTCCTGAGTTTATTTTACTCTTGTTTACTTGTAAATTTTTTGACGGCCTACTTAAACATTCTTTGTATTGTGGCTGTATTAGTTGATGACTTACCATTTATTTATATATGTTGTAGTCTTCACACGTTATGACATGTTATGATAATGTAATTTATGATAATTCTTTAGCTATCATTTGATGAATACACTTGAAGTGTGCAATATAAAATTTAATAATGCCAGTTACAGTATTTACCTCATTATAGTACATGTATATTCTGTACATGATATAGTTTCTCAGATTATATACTTTACGTTTTGCTGCAGTTATTTATGTTGTAATATTGCAGTTGATACAGAAGCATTGAATGTATTTATTAATTGCTGACTAGTTAGTTGCATTTATGGAAAGTGTAAAACAATCAGAACATTAATTATTTTATGAACGACATTAGTTTATAAAATCATCTCTTGTGTTTTTTTCTCAATATTTACATTTTGTGCTTCTACAGTATCTATTTCAATACTTAATTTAGTTAACTGTTTTACAATGTTCATCCCTACATAGCTTCAAATGTCATCGAAAGTCCCACCTCATCCTACCTCATAGGAAGAAGTATGTAAAGAAGAAAGTTCATTTTCACATTTGACATGGAAAGAACGAGATGACAAATAGGATATAAAACCCATTAAGAACAGAGCCGTGAACACCAAACCAAGAGGAGAGGCGAGTGATTAAGATCTTGTGACAAATAGTGTTAAAATCAGCAGAGAGATCAAGCAGGCAAAGACATGAGACTTTTGTGATCAAATAATAAATTAGTTAAACTTTTAACAAACTTTTTACAGTTTCCCAGGAGCTTAGCTCACCAGTAACACTGACACATTAAAGTAATACCAGTGTCTTTTTTGTAAAACTGTCAAAAATGTACAAGATACAGTATGGTACAATACTGCAGACGGTGTACGTTAGTTGGTTACTAGGTAGTACGGTGTAGGTACATGTATATGACACTTCAGCTTGAACAGCTGGACTCTGGAACAGTGACCACATATCAGTTCTGTCATACACTGCTGTGGAAAAAACCGGACCTTAGGCTACTTTGGATCATCAGTCAGCATGACATGCACACACTGAGAGGTACTGTAGAGTATGCAGCGAACTTGCCACAATGTGCCGACTTCACCTTCAGTCAGCAGACTGGCATTCCGACACCGATAGCACGATCGATGTTTTGATTTCAGCAAATGTAATAGCAATGATTTCTCTACATCGTGTATAGAAATTTGGTGAGATTCGGTCCAGTGACCCTAGAGTTTATTAAACCACGTTAGAATGGATACAGCAGGAGTCGATCATTTTAATGCGGTTTGTTTAGCTACGTTCGTTAGGGTGGGGGCGATGAATAATCCGGTTTTTTATCACTACTGTTTGCTAGGGGACGATACTGCTATGCCGGCCGGGCTACACGCTAGACTCTGCCACGCATTTCTAGTTATTCGTGTCTGTAACTAGTGCATCATGTTCTTCTACACACGCGCGCACATAACAACTTAACGTGATAGGGCAATAAAACAGCCTAAAACACTAGTTAATTATTCATCTTGTCCAGTCTACCGGCGTTTGAGATGACGGCATGACTAGCGGTGGCCAGTAGGGATGCACGCGAATACACGTTAGACGTGTACACTACACGATAACTATCGTGTAAACGTTTACAAAATTTGACGATTCTGCAAACGAATAAGACGACACTGATTAAATTCGATGATAGAAATAAACCGACAACTTCAGCAGTCGGCAATGAACGTCATATCCGGTGGCACTATTGAGGCGATTTCACGACTCTTTGGTGTCGTCATATAAAACTCTCGACTTACTTACTTACAACGCGATATTTCTGCTATATAATGCATAGCTAAGCGAGTTGGTTGGGGTTTAATGGCGCTTTCTGACAAATTTATAAAAAATGACCATATCGCGCCTTAAAAGTCACAGCATATAAATATTTAAAAGTTGCGCTAATGCTATGAGTCTGCATGCCCGTCTGTAACGTTGGTCAATTGTGATCACTGTCGATAAAAAGACAGATCCGTTTCTTGGCTATCTGCAGGCCTAAGCCGACTCAGATCATACTATCCTGTGATCCCCAGAATTCTACTCAGGCAGGAAGACCAGTGTGGTATGAAAAATTTGGAGTTTTGCACTTCGGCGGCAATAATCAGTGCGTCCACTGCTGGCTCACATGTCGCGCTATCTCAGCATTACTGTTCAACTTCTTGTATTCACTTTTCAGATGGTGCGGTGCGGTAATGAGTTAGACGCCCGAAACTAAACGACATCTGCCGTATCCCTGTTGGCGAGTAGTGACGTAAGTAGCTGTGTGGTCCAAGCAGCAGCAGCAGCAGCAGCTGAGAGAGTGTCGAGCAGTCGTTGTGTGTGACGTTGCACAGCGCGTTGCCGTCAACTCTCCACTCTGTCGGTTCTACAGCGTGCATCACTGAGAACAACTCGCTCCACTTGGGTGAGTAACTTGTCACCACTGAACGCCATTGTTCTCGTCCGTACAGCAGGCGTCGCCATCAGCACTGACCTAGTGTCGTTAGTGTAACTGATATCGCTAAGTGGCGGCACTAATAGACAATACCGCGATCAGTCTCGGTTTTGTTTTCATACAGTTTACTAGTATTGTTTCACTACTATTCGCTAGAAGGCGACACTGCTATAACGAGTGGACTACGCGCTAGGCTCTGCCATGCACACTTTCTGTTTTTCGTATTTTTACCGCGCCACGCTATGCTAAGCGCGGTATATGCCGTCTTAAGTGTGTCCTTTAGTTTGTCTGTGTGTGGGTGTGTGTCCGTCACACTCCGGTATTGTATCAAAACGGCTAAACGTAAGATCACCCAAATAATGCCACACGATAGCCCGGGACTCTAGATTTCTGATGCCAAATATCAT
>Ga0209782_1000522_pt1 | contig 17028 bp, 7 predicted proteins | sample WorMetmaBAHAMAS1_FD_187390 | JGI IMG/M metagenome (GOLD analysis project Ga0209782, IMG submission 187390) | Marine gutless worms symbiont microbial communities from Max Planck institute for Marine Microbiology, Germany - Inanidrilus... | ecosystem: Host-associated > Annelida > Digestive system >...
TACATGCACACAGACACATACACACAGATGAAAAACTTCAAAAATACTAACAACAGTCGGGCGATTTTACTGTTGCACATCTTCCTCCACTCAAAAAATTACTAATCGAAGCAGTTTATGTTTCAAAATAAGGTAATCAGTTGATGTCAAAGTACTTATATTAGTTTACTATAGCTTTTCCATGCCTCTTTAGAGCAATGTTACAGAATTACACAGAAGGTGTGAAGAAATTATCACTGTTTCTAGATTAATAACACAGTTGTGCTTCGCTTGTAAATGGCACAGGATGAGTTCAGTGTTCTCAGCTGTGCTTTGATTCTATCAGTTAAGACAAAACAACTGATGCATCAATGCATCAGTTAATAGAAATACTAAAAACAATCATTTAATGCTCCTAGTAAGTAAGTAAGTAAGTAAGTTTAATGTTTCAAAAGCAGTCAGAAACCACTTGATTGCAGCTAGGCCCAGACAATCGCAATGCAAACAACAAAATAGAATGTACAAGATCAATAAGATTCAAATTAGTAAAAGCTCTGCTTATATAATGCATATTATTAGTTGTCGTGAATTACACAGACAATTTATACAGATGCATTACATACAGTATATATGCACTTATTTCGGACAAAAACAGCCTACGGATGTTGACTGCCTATTGTATGATGGCACTGACAATGGGCAGACATTTTGTGGGTATCGACAACTAAAGATCCAACATCAGGCATGAAGCAAGTTTACTGCGAAGTTCAGCATATTTCTCAAACACAAATATACACGCTAAAAACACCAAACTTAACTAAAACAACTCAGAATCATAAATAAATAACGACTCATGGTAACTATGTATACACTGTATCCACACACAAATAACAACATGAACAATCCGGCACAAGCAACAGACAAAATGAAGTAAACATAAATGCAGTTCAGTGGAGTTTACAATTGTGGCATACATAGCATAAGCATACACAACTGAAGTGTGGGCAACAGGTTTAAAATGCCAAAACAAACAATAACAAATATAATTGACCAAACACACACACAAAAAATCATCCTCGCAGAATAAATGTACAAATTAAAGGTATAAAACTCTAATGTGCACACACAACACTCAGCTGTAATAAAACCGAACATTAGGAAGCAGTTGATAGTTAGATAAATAATTATGCTGTCAGTTTCGACTTTGCAGCAATGAATCCAGCAGTTACTTAATTGTCAAACACCATGTCGTTGGTAACAGATGCAAAACTCAATTCCACCACAGAAAGTAGACAATCACGCTAATTCTCACAAAAGCAATGGATGGATGGATAACCAATAAAACTGTCTAAATCTAGCCAGGTTTCTGTAGTGTCAGCACAAATTTAGCTCCAGGTGGATTATCTGTCTGGCACTGGGACAAATATTTATATTAATTCCACACCCCTGAAAAACACTACAGTAGCTATGCTTTGTTTATGGATGAATAAGAAATCACATAGAGCTGTTGAATATCACAGACAGTCAGTGATGCTAAACTCCTCCTTCTTTCCATAATGTACAGACCCTTCATGTTGAGGTATTCTTAAACTACAATGTGTCGTATCTCAACAACAATGCAAGAAAAAAGCTACAGTTAGTACAAATTGCTAATAGGAAGTAATATATGGTACACATGTGGTCTATCAAATGACACCATTTCCAGTAAACTTGAATGACTTCCAAGATTACCTCATCTATTGCAAGAATTTTTTTAGAGATATGGGATTTAGATGAAAATTCTAGGTGCAGGACAACATCCATCCATCCTAAGTTACATCTTCATTATGACCTAATACAAACCAACATAAAACAAAAGTATCATCATTCTTGTATATGCATAGCATACCATAAAGTACATAAATGCTATCTGATGATTCATTATTTGCATCAGCATTTAACAAACTTTAAACATAGTGACAAACTCTACATCACATGCAAAAGCTTTGATCACTGATCAGCAATTGGCAGCCATGGCCATCAGTTACATGGAAAGTTCACAACCTATCAGATTGAACACTTGCAAAACAGTGATAATTACCAGACTCATTGGCATTGACAGCATGGATTATATCTGTGCCAAAATATCCACTATTACGCTGCAGGTAATGCTACACAAAATTTGTCTAAATGTACCTGTCGCTGGGCTAGCTTTACCGTGCAATAACTGCATCAACATGCATTGGTGGACGATAATACATGTATAACAGTGGTCCATAATTATCAGACACCTTAAATTAATACATGTGACTTTTGTAGTAAGTAGTTTTTAATTTAAACAGAAATTGTAATTAAAAGAAGTGGAAAGAAATAAAATTTTCATTTAGCAGCTTTAATATACCAGCCAGTAAAACCACTGCTTTATAAATTATAACATATTTAATGCTGCATTTAACTGGAACAAAAGAAAAAGTTCTCCAACTAATAGTTATGCAAGGTTGATCAGATATTATTATAGTAGACATATTCAGACTGGCCACCTTTAGCCAGACATATTGATAATACATTGATGCAGTTCGTCAAGGGACTCAGATGGTCAATGTCCCAAAGTCTGTGCTGATATAGCATACCTTAAATGGTCGACCAAACCTGTATCCTCCAGTTTGGTCTGGTTGATGGCCAGACTCTGGCAATAAGGTGTGGAGACTTTGTCAGTAACTTTTTCTGCATCCACGAAAACCATCATTACAAAATCCAGTAAAAAGTTTCATCAGGTTGGTAACGAAAATACATGAATTATTCTAAAACACAACCAATTAAACGTACATTATCGACGTTTCAACCTCCCATCTGAGGTCTTCATATGGATCTGGAAGACCAGCAATATCAATCGAGATGACGGGAGCTACCAACTGAGCCACGTATGGTTCAGTTTACTTACTGACGCCAGAGACGGGAAGTCAGTCCTGATGAAGACCTCAGATGGGAGGTCGAAAAGTCGATAATGTACGCTTAATTGGTTGTGTTATAGAATAATTTACACATTATCACAAAATGATGTAAACAAGTTTGATGTCACATGATGTAGTTAAGGTACAGGAAGAATAGTACACTTGTGGCCAGTTTTTGGCAAGCTTCATGCAGCACACATGAAGTATAATCATGAAAATTTTGGCATACGAATAACTCATACTGTGAGAGATATGGAGATTAAAGCTTCGGAGTCTGCTAATTACTATAAACCAGTGACCAGAACTAATGTCTCAGCAGGTGTGTTTGGATAGGGCATCCAAAAGCTGAACAGACGTAAGTCTACAATCACACAATACTTGTAAAAGCACATGAACAAAATGCTGCAAAATCCATAGAAAACCAGTACGGCAGCACACACAACAGTTTCACAGTTCAAATAAAATAGTGCTGTTATCAACAGTCATATATCATAACAATGTTATGAAACATGAGTATTTCCACTACAGAATCCCAACTGGTTCATTGATTGTTTATGGTTTAATGGTGCTTTAACACAAACTAGGTCACAGTGCACCTTCAGTGGAGTAAAATACATTCAAAAACATGCTCAAAGATACCAAACTGGAATAGTAACTCAATAATATGTGTATATGGTATCATTATTTTAAGAGCAGGTTCTTTTACCACAGATTAATCTCCCATTAACTTAATTCTGCATTAAAACCAGCAGATAATAGTCGATTAACACAAATGTCATTTCTCTACCCACAGTTAATGGCCAATCGTCAGTTAAACTGTCCATTTACTTAACTGCCATTTTTGGCCAATTAACTTGTTAATGACCATTAACAACAACGGCTCTGCAGAGTTTTTTGCTTTTTGTCCTCTACAAAGATGAATTTGAGCAAAATGAATGTGTGACAAAAACACGAGAAAGGTTATTTTTGATTACAAAGTCCGTGAAGCACTGTTAATTTATAGTGCAAACTGGACGGCAAATTGATGCATCATTGCACCAAAAAATTTTTGTTTACAAACTCGCTTTAACTTCCATGGTAACGGGATCATGTGAATATCACTGCATACACCTACAACCAATCAGAGACGGTGAAAGTAGGTGCAGTTAATGAAGCATCAAGGAAGAATGGTCCAGTAGTTTGCAATTGGGCTTCAATTTGACGATCGTTGTCCATTTGTCGGCGACTACTACACCGATCTTCATCAGCTTTCAGTATAAGTAGTCACATGTATGGGGATTACAAAACTGACATAAGTTTTGTGGTAGCTCAAGGGACATTGCTATGGTAACCAATTAATTTTGGAGCATTTTGGCAACGTCAAAATCGACCACCTTCACTCGTCGCTCTGGCATTCATAAACGGAATGGGATAACGCCATGTATATGCATGATTAAATAGCACCACTAACGCCACTATATCGTGTAAAATTTTGGTGAAGATCGGTCCAGTAGTTTCGGCGAATTACATTCTAATCGAAATTGCATTCCATGTTCACATCATGGTTCAGCGTATTTCGTCAAATATCCCCGGATGTGCTTTTCCGATTTTCGCAATCTTTTCACCATATGAAAGCGCTTTACGTGAAGATGATTGATCTGTACCTTATTTTCCAATTTGTCAAGGGACGTTGACATGGCAACCAAATATTGTTGCCGTTGTGAAGGCAAACTGATACTATGTGCATTCTTTGTATGTTCGCCAGATGTTAGCACGGTTTCGTTTCGTTATTACTTGCTAGGGAACGACACCGCGGTGCTGAGCGGGCTATTAGCTAGGCTTTGCCACGCATTTCTAGTTTAAGTTTCAAATTCCGATCCAAATTTACCGCGCATTGCGGTCGCAGCCCACAATGCGCCCGATGCAGGCACAATATGGTCGCGGTGCATGCAGGGAAGAGAGGTGGGGTCATCTCATGCTATGCTAGCCACTGCTAGGCCCTCTTGTTAGCTAACTGATCAAAAACTCTTGTTTTAAACTGTCTAAAATATGTTTTAAACCGAAGATAATCTGGTTTAACTAATGTCTATTTGATACATACACACATGTTAACAGCATGGCGTGCATTATCCTGAATGGCAACTCCTCACTTCATAGAATCACAGCTTACAATACAGCATTCAACAAACTAAATATCGCCAATAATAAATTTTTACACAAAATATTCAACAAATAGAAATTAGTGGATCACAACAATTATACCAAAAATTTGCAGACAGCTGACAAACAATAAACGTCACCTGATCAGTGAACAATAACGATGCCCAATTAGTCACACAGTGGAAATATAATCCAGCTCAATGACATCCGCAATATTCCTGAACCATTTCAATATTGAGCAACAGCTACAGCATTGCAACATACTAACGTCTGCAGTACAAATGTCATTCCATGTGTGAACACTCTACTGCTAAAGACTCACACTTAACAATCACATAACTGGTGTTATAAACAGGCCATATGCCTGTAAAGACTTGCAAAGCTTAATCCCTAAAATTCCTAGTGGTTAGAGAAATAATGACCAAACTCTGTTGGGGATATATTACATTTGGACAACCGGCAGGATGGTGAGTGGACCTCAGTAGACCTGTATGCTCAGTTATCTCGGTGTTTGATAGAGACAGTTACCTGAATGTGCCATCAGCAATAATATGCTCTTAACTAGGGCTGTACCGAATATTATATTTGTATTCGGCCGAATAATACTGCTAAAAGTACACTGAATACGAACAGTCATTCACGGCCTACTCAGTGCGGCTACTCAACGTTATTTGGCGGCCCCTGCAATGAGCATGCCACGTGAGCGTCTCTTCAGCTCCACTGGTGACGTTGGTGATGACAAGCAAACGTGATTATTGGCTGATAATCTCGAACTTAACGTGAAATTGTAAGCTCGTTTTTGACGTGGGCCAATGATATACATCTCACGGAATCTGAACTATTTTGGGCGTAGTGTGATTACAAAACGGGACTGCATTTTAACTTAACTTTGAAAATGAGTTAGTTATTAGCAAGTTTAAAATGACTTAGCGATTACATATGTATTTAAGACTCTAACCAATAAATTTATGACGTTGAATGTGAAAGAATTATCTGATGTAACAATGTTATCGTTAACAGTGATGAACGACAATGACATTGCTTCGAAGTTCAATGCAACTATTCGTATTGGACTGAATAATGGTTTTAATTATTCTCATTCGGCCGAATAGTTAAGACCCCCTATTTGGTACAGCGTACTCTTAACAAACACTCCTGGTGTACACCTGTCTTTATCAGTCCACATGACCAACTACACATTCTGCAAGAAAATGCATCTGGCACTAAATACAGGTAACACAGGTTTACAAAGATTACAGTGTTTTCAAGTAGCACCATGCAACAGTAATCAATTCCCATCACAAACTCCCAAGTTGCATTTTTCTATGCTGTAAAATCATTTGTGATGATTCTCTAGAAGCTAACACTCTGTATCACTGATACAGTTCATACTGACTATAAAAAATGCACATCTCGGAACCTTTGCATACATCCCAGACTAACCGGAGTCTAGATATGCACATAAGGGTTACAGTTAGGGTTTAGAGTTGGTATGGTTAGGTTTTAGAATTAGAATTAGGGTTAGTGTTAGATGTGCACACCTAGACTACAGCCTCCCAGTGGACCCACTGGTAATCACATGCACCACGTTCTCAGTATCACTTCATAGTAACAATTAATCGCAAACAAACAGCTCATGCTCCTGTATATCAATACACATCTACCATTCAAACAGGCTAAGATATGCTTTCACGACGCGAGTCCAGCATACCTACTTTGTAATGTACACTGATAATTTTTACTGCAGTTTTTAACAACTCTGCCAAAACTACAGTCAGACAGCCAAACAGTGGTGCAACCACACTGTACCATAGTACAGTAACACGATACTTACTCACGCAGTCGGTCTTATAACTATGGTGGCTCATGCAAGCTTACTTTTGCGGACCCTATCTCCCTCATCTGTATTGTTGGTGGTCGAAATTCTACAACTTTAATCATGTTAAAAGTTACATGTTAACTTGAAGCTGAATACCAGCTACTGTTGCTTTGATCGCAACATGAAAAGTGCACACAAAAATGTCCTTTCGGAAGTTCAGATTTCGGTGCCCCACAAGACATTGCCGCTGCATGCCTCATATGCTGAAGGACGGTCTTGTTCGTAGTGTGCTATGTACATTAAAACTGATGGTGCAAATGTACACTGGTACTTAAGATAACTTTAACAATTAGACCACTTAGACAACTTGGAACATATAGACCAAAGATTTCTCATCCACCAGTTATCATCAACTGTAGCATTTCTACATCTAAAACTGCAAATGGATTTCAATGAACTCTTAATAAAGCATTGCGTCACATTCTAGACGCAAATCTACAAACACCACACCATATCCCCTCAATTTTTACAGCCAAACTCTGTTGCAACAGGTTGCTATCGCTATATTGTTGGCCGTTACAGATTTCAAAACAGCACAATATATCAGCAACTTCTACATGACCTTATAGCCAACATGATATTTTCCTTACAGAAGATGTAATGGCAAAATTTTGAGTCACTCCAGTAAAGGTGCAAAATACAAGTGCCATATGAAAAATTTGCAGTTTTCAATGTATATCTTGCTGTATCTCAGAAACAATAACAATGAGTATGGAACGCCAATATGTAACAATATGTGATTACCGTATCGTAAATTTATAGTACTCTGAATTATCTATGAAGGCGATTTCAGCTACTGAAACTGCTCAAGGCTGTGCCTTTAAATATATACGTTATGTATCAAAGTAATTTCAACAAAGTCACACGTCAGCTACTATTTCAACTGTGGTGTTCAAAATGAAGGAAAATTCAACATCATTTGCATTCACGTAAGCTCAATTCATTAACATTTAACAAGTTGCCTTTGTGACAATGGATTTATGGACGTGCCTCAAGCCTTCAGCTCTTATCTCAAACTCACAACTTAGTGACCATGCTGCTTGTATCTGTGGCCCCAAACTTACTGCTAAAACCCTGAAAGCACTGTTGAACAATGGACAGACTCAGAGTATTCATTAACTGCACGAAAACTCGAGTCAATACAGCACCTTAATTGGTTGCTGAAAGTCACAGCTGCCGTAGATGGACCGATGCACTACATCACACGTACTGCGCTAGCTGTATACAACGCTGGACGGTGAGTGTGATCAATGTGAGACGGTCATAACTCAACTGTCGACAACACTTGCAACAGTCATCAACATGCTATGCATGGGCGTAGCGACGGGGGATATATCGGTATATATACCCGCAAAATCAGTCTACCTTACAAATTTTTGTGGTTACTAGTTGTTTTTTTCTCTTTGACCCAGGACAAATTCGATATCGTGCCAGTATGTGCCTTAGCTCGTGTTTTTACTTACTTACACACCACAATGACGTTGGTGTTATTGTTATAAACTGTCAAACTTTAGCTTTTGTTCACATGTGGAACATTAACATGTTTTGATTTTGAAAATGGAATGACTAGTTAAAATTTACACCCCCCAAATGAAATTCCTGGCTACGCCCCTGATGCTAAGGTGAAATTTTTTACAGATAACTAAATTTCCCTAAAACACAGAATTGGGTATAGGATAGAATACAATACAATAAAGAAGTTATATGTTCCACCTGTTATAGAGGCCTGTCACGAGGGTGCTAAGGAGAGTTGCCCATATGCTCTGCCAAACAGTTCGGTTTTAAATCGATTACAAAACGTTGCAAAAGTCCGTGACAAGTCACGTACAATCAGTGAAATACAGTTCCAAACCACAGGACCTGACACGGCAAAGCTAGACAGGATGAATCGAGCCAGTATGCTGTGAATCAGCTCAATCCATGCTGTTTAGATACAATACTGGCTTGTGAAATTCTGACAGACAGACACATACAAACAGATACAAACCCACAGCTAACACCATGTCATGCGAGTAAACACTGGACAATACTCATATGACAGCTACAAGATGTGCAGAAACTCCAATAAATCTGGCATCAGTTTTTCTTTGCTGTTAAAGCCACTGCTTTAAAACAACAAATATCTCAGTTTTATCTGCAAACTGAAAACACAAAACCAGCTATCACATTTACATCAGTAAGCAGCCTGTTGTAAATGTAAATGCTAGCTTCTGTGTTTGGAATATGCTGCTAATACTTTCCGAAAACTAAAAACAGAACTGAAGCCAGTTGTGTTTTTAAAATAAAACTAATATGCCTTCAGTGACTGTTTGTAGGGCGGCAGAAAGAGCATCTGCCCAGTAAAAAATTGAGTGATAGGGTGCTGGTGTTGTCATCTGTCTGGAGCGAAGTGCAGGTGATTTGTTATCCCACCTCCCCTTGCTAGTGTCTCTGCACTACCTGGGGAAACATGAACTCAGAAATTTGGTCTTTTCAGTCATGCTGTACACCGAAAATAACACTGATTTGCTTGCTATATCTTCCACATTCATCAACCAATTTTAATAATTTATGGTCCAGCTGATGCCACTGCCACTCCATCATATTTTGCTTCATTAAAGTCCAGAATGGTTCCGCCTTTCTCGTACCAGCGTACCCAGGCTGTCACGGAATAGAGGTGAAATGAAATGTATAATACATTGAATATTAAGTAATGATTTTCAAGATGGTGGCCATCTGCCATCTTTGATTTTTTTAAGCGGAAAATTTAACGACGAATAGGGTTACGAAGGGCGATATGAATTATTGAATCATCGTGCCAAATTTCTTGATGATCAGTCAAGCAGTTGCCGAGATATTTACACGAGATACTACTTTCACGTTTCGAAGCAAAACAATACTACTGAGATACAGTGCAGTGCAAATAAACTGACAGCAATACAGAATAAAAATGACTAGTGCAAGCAGACTACACGTATACATACATACAGATGCCGAACACTTATCAGCATACTTTGCACGTTAAAATTACCTGCAAAATACACCGACTTCTTCATGAGCAGACAGAAGCACAGTCACTTATGTCTAAGATCGTAATCACCTAAACTCAATCACTGAGACGTCAACAGTTTTCAACAATAACAAACACAAATTAGAATATCATGATATTGTAAACATCATATGCGGAAACGGCAGTCATGTTGATATCGTGTTCGTACAAAGAGCATCAATCGGCAACAGCGAAGACGATGTGGGAGATAAAGAGACACGTCGGCATAGACATGAAATAACAACACTGACGATGATGATAAAATGAGACTTCTCGCGAAACTTATACGTCGACAACCATCTTCTTATGTACATCCAACCCACTTACTACCTAAATACGACAATGGGCACAACATCTTTATAGAGATAAACCAAATATAAAACTTAAAACCAATGTACAGGTACAACATGCAGCCATATTAAAATGCAGCTACAAACTAGTGTATCTTACAAAAGTAAATAAGTAGACTGACTGTACACTTACAGGCATATAGTTAACATATTAATATAACAAGTATATCTGCTAACGGCGATGGACCGCGCGACACTGCTACACACAAAATCAACCACATTGCACTTCCTACCATGTATAATTACTGGCTTTAGCCATTTCTGAGATATGAATAAGGCCCCGAAAATTTAAAATGGGTCATGTGATGTAACCACGCCCCTCTCAGGGATAGTTTGTCATATATAGGCTGGGATTAGCTACGATCAACCTGTATACCAAATATGAAGTCTCTACATTTACTTACTACGAAGATATGAAAGGCGACAAAAAAATGCAAAAATTGTAGTGGTTTGTGGGGATTATGGGTCCCCCAAGATCATCGGCAACATAACCATTTGTTAGAGTGCATACAACTTCCTATTCAACTTCAATAGAAACTATGCATCTATCTTGTACCATTTTTAGCGTGAGATGTAACATATACTTCTCGCGCTTATGCTACGATGTCAGTGTCTGTCTGTGATGGAAGTGCATTGGTGCATTATAGCTAATTTAGGTTTCAAATTCCGATCCCAATTTAACGCGCACTGCGGTCGCGGTGCATGCGAGTGCAAGGGAAGGGATCATTGCCGGGAAGAGTGGAGGGATCAGCTCACACTATGCTAGCCACTGCTAGGCCCTCTTTTTGAGTTATAGTGAGTTATTCATCAAAAGTGGCCAACTTTAACCTACCCTTTATGGGGTTATCCCGTTAAAATTTCGCCATGATCTTTGGCACCTAAAAACTAGAGTCCCTGGGCTATCATGTGGCTTTGCTTGCATGATACCACATTTAGCCATTTTGATACAATACAACACACACACAACAACGGCATATACCACGCTAGCATAGCGTCGTGTGGAAAATTCTTATTAAAAATACCTGTTAAGGCAAAATGGTGCATAGCTATATTTAATGTAAAATACAAAGGTTATAAAAAATACAGTAAAACTTCATTATTACCTATCGACTTTCTGGAACTGTTCAAAAGGCCAGTTGTATCGGAAGTGCATTACGTTTACAGTCTATCTATGACTTAAAAGATTAAAAGATACATGTGTATAGTACACATATCACGTTTATCTTATCGTATATGTGTGTGATCATGTTGTATTCAGTTCAGTTCATGCTGAGCAATGATAATGCAATTATGCCGCTCTACTGTTTGCAACAGATGACTGGAAATGATCAGTGTCAATCGGTGCAACTGCCTAGCCCAGCTCTGACACTGACCATCGGTTTAAACACATGTGCCAGGAAACTACCAGTGATATGACTGATATGATCATGTGAAACAAAGCCACTGCCTGTCATGATGTAACAAAACCCAATGGCAAGTGTCTCTCATTGGCCTCTGTGACGGAATGTGACAGGAGTTATTAACTGATATCAGTTGATCTGGCTGACTGTCGTGTGATAAGCATAATTAGTATGTTATGTTGGATGCTGTCCGTAGTGCCAGGAATGATACAGAGACAGCGAAAGAGATAATAATTAGCCAAGTACTGTGTAAGGTGACTGGTTGCCACTCAAGGCTTATGCTCATCTTGCTGGCCAATAATGATACAAATAGTAACAAAATCATTTTCAAGAATAAACCGAACTGTGCATAATTGAACAGTTTGATACACTGCAGACAAACTAAGCCTGGTTCATGCCATGCTAGACTGATGTTGACTTTCTATCAGTTTATGCTTAAATAATGACTTTGAAAAGTATTTTTTTAAATTAACAAGTAATGCACCCCACAGTTTTTTTTTATTGATTTTCCTACTTCCATATTAACATCACAGAAATTAAATAAATCACAATTTCCTCTGTAATAATGACAGATTCACTTTCATACATGGAATTTTTGAGACTCAGCCAAAACAAGAAAAAAGTACATGTTAATCAAGTCTTTGTTATAGCTTAGTCCATTCCATTCCAATGATGCTTAGTGGTTTACAGTTTTAACCATGATGTACCAATCATAAAATACAATAAAATTGTCAGAACATACACTTCAGTCCTCAAAAACCTGTTAAATCTACAATTAATTAGAACTTGCTACTTAATTGACTCTCTAATACGTATAGTTCTCAGCATGGTGATTTCTTAATGTCGTACGGCTTTATTCACAGAACAAGAGCAATCGTCAATATATTTATCATTATTCATCAAGCCGAGATACAACTTCATACCATGCAGAATTCTTCAAATGAAATCTTTCCGTCACCGTCGGTGTCTGCATTTATGATAGTCTTGTCAACAATCTGTTGTAGTTGAGCATCCTTCAGGTTGGCGCCAACCATCATCTTTAGAACATGGAACAACTCTCCATTCGAGATGTAGCCATCACGGTCAATGTCATAGATCTTAAACGCAACTGTTCAATGCAAAACAGCAACCATATTCAGCACCAATATGGCCCACTTCTCGGTAAATAAACTGTGTGCCACTGCAACATCACACTCGACACGATAGGTAATTCTGAAACAATTCCAGGTAATCAACAACATTGGCATTCTACCTGTGCAATGCTATACTATGCTATCATGGTATATACTATGGCCCTGTGTAAGGTTGTTTGTTGCCAGTAAAAGTGCTATCGAAATGGCTGAACAGATGGTTTTGTTTTTTTGGCACGGAGGTTTCTTTCAGCTTAACCTACCCTACGTTTAAAAAAATTGGGTATCTCCAAATATAAGGTAACTATCACCTAAAACTTTGCCACAAACTGCGGACTACGAAAAATTTCACCATGGCATGTTAACGATGGTTGCCAACTTCTTTTAACCAACAACCATCGCTAGTTTATCATACTGACAATCCACCTTTGTGAATAACATGATGAGCATGACGTAGCACAGTGTACGGTTTCATCTGCAACAGCAAAGCTTGTTTTAACATCTCACAAAGAATGGAAGGCTGACTCGACCTCAGCACTACAACGGCTCTCATGTAAACACATCTGTCTTATTGGGTTTGATCGCGGGATCCCTCCCATGACTCAGGCATGCTACCACTATACCAATGAAACTGACAAACAACAACTCAGTATTTTTCAATAGTAACCAACACAAGAGGGCCTAGCAGTGGCTAGCATAGCGTGAGATGATCCTTCCACTCTTCCCGGCAATGATCCCTTCCCTGGCGCCCACTGAACTATAAACAGTTCAGTGCTCACGCCCGCATGCGCCGCTACCGCAATGCGCGGTAAATTGGGATCAGAATTTGAAACCTAAATTAGCTATAATGCGCCAATGCATTTCCGTCACAGACAGATGGACAGACAGACAGACACTGACATCGTAGCATAAGCGCGAGATGTATATATTACACCTCGCTCTAACAAATGGTGCATGTCTACTTTTAGCACTTTATATAATCTAAAATGTGCAAACTGCAACTGCAATACGTGAATAAAAACATACAATCAGTTATAGAGTTATAACCAACTTAAGCTCTGAATCTGATCGGGGGCCGATGTGGGCAAACCTGGACCAGACCGAATCGGCGGGTGTAGATACCTCCGGTCTTACGGTAATTCGTCTGAATGGCATCAATTTGTTGTACGTTGTTTATGTGTAATAAATTCTCGACTCATTGCATATAACGGTATTTTTACTTACATTATGTTAAAGACCATCCAAATATCGATCACATTCATCATCAACACTTAGTTAACTGCGTTATTTATCGAGCTTTTAGATTCAAAAACGGCGTGTTTGGTATGTAAACATTACGTCACACAAAAGCAGTGTCTATAGTTCATTCATTATGCCTTCGACGCTTTGTAGTAAATTGTATTAAATTACGTTACATTGGCCTGCCTGATATTTAGTTAGACCGAAAACGATGTCACTCGCTGAATAAACAAAACAAATTTCGTAAAAGTGTTCAGTTTATTGAAATAAAACAAAAAAGACAAACAAACGCAAGTAAATTTACATACCATTACGCAATATGTTAAGTAACTAATTTGCAGCATACATTTAGCAAAAATTCGTGAACTAAACGGCTTTTGCAGGTGACCGCGCATGAGTACTTTGGTAAATCGGGTTCTGGGTAGGCCGAAATTGTGGACTCAAAATCGGGTGCTGGGTCCAATCCATTTTTTCGTGGATCATTCGAACTCTAAGCAGTTAATCCAAACTTCTCGCAACATAACAATGAAGTGCTACTCACATCGTAACTTGGATTCTTTGTCACCCCGAACACTGAATAATGAGATACCTTCAATGAACTCTGAAAATTCAAATGCAAGTGTAATGTGCCTATTCAGTGAAGAAATGTAATGTATGAAACTCATTTTATTTTAACAATGTTATGATCAGTGTAAAACGTAAAGTCTTTCCAAACCACGTGCACCAATGGCCAATACAATACCACCTATAGTATCGATATAACGTAATGAAAATGGTCTGATAGGATTGTTTCAATAAAAAGTAAAACTTTGGGTTTTACTGTACTACAGTTAACACACGCACACATACCGGTACATACACAATCACAACATTATTCAGACGGCCATTTTGTACATGAACTTCAGTTAGCCAGCTGCTAATGCTAAGCCAATTATTCCTGCGTATGTTCTGAAACAGAACCTTCAGGTCAACTGGAGCAGTTTCAACAGCTGCACTTCCAGTCATACAGGCAAGTTAAACTAACAGTGCTACAGCACTGAATGGAACTCAATAGCATCAACCTCCAACCAGACAGTGGCCCCATCCTTTTTGATCCACCAAGTGATTCATGAGGGTAAGGGCATCCCATTTATTTTATTATGGTTCTCCAATGCCGGTGTGTTAAGAGTTCTCATAATACATGTACTGTTAACATTCACCTAAAATCTGTTGCAACATAACCACAAAAAGTTTAAAACTTGCCTTTAAAGTCAACTTCACCATTTCCGTCGGTGTCAAATATGTCGATAACGCGCTGTACAAGTGGATTCTGATGCAACTCCGGCAACGACATAAATTCTTCGACACTCAGCGAGCCAGACTGATCTAGATCAAGTTTGCGGAATCTCTTTCCAAGTCTCTTGATTTCTTCCGCATCAACTGCATAAACAATCAGTCAGGTAAACAGGTACATCACGCCTCGAGTGATCAATGTGTGGTGTTGTTGGGGTTTATAAATTTTCACTGACAGTAAGTTTTGATAGGTTATAGGTAAAAATGCTTAGGTTTCAGTTCAGATTCAGCTGACTTGATGAATATATTGTAAACTAATCTTACGGTTCAATACAGTAGTGTAAACGGCAAACTAGTTAAACAACTCCACTGCCATATCCAGTAGTCTCCTCGAACATGACAAACAGTGCTATAAACTAACTAGCAGGTTTAACTGAGCAATGTTACTAAATAAACAAAATTCATCTAATAGTTTACAGTTCTCACCAGTTTTTGAAACAACTTTGAAAACTGGTTTTCTGGGCCATCTAACCTGCTGAAAAATTCACCAAACTCATTTGTACAATTTTTGCAAATAGTTTAGCCTCAAAACCTTCAATTATAGCAGAAAATCTATGACATACAAACTTTGCAAAAACCTACATTTCAGCAGCGGTTTCAGATACCTTAACCTATTGATGTCGTTGAGCGATTACAACTCTCACTTAATGGCAACTTTTCCATGACATCCTGGGTAAGTCAGCACCAGAAAAATAAACCAGTTTAGATTTTAAATTTTCTCACAATAAACAAACTTAATATCTAAATTGCATAAATCTCAAGAACAAGTACATTCAACAAATATATACTGGAAATTACACAGGCATAACAAAGCAGTCAAAAGGTAACTATATGACAATTAAGCTCAATTAACATGAACTTTAACTTTTTCATTAAAAACTGCTATATTCACTTTTTGTACGTAGAAAATGCTAAATAATTTGCAATAAAAGAACATACAAGTAGAACACAGTTCCATAGGAAATGACACTTCATTCCCCTACACACAGATATAGTCAATGATATCAACCAATTTAGGCCTACAGAAGTCTATGCAAAATTTCAGTTAGACTACCAAGAATAAATGAAAATAGTATTATATTTAATATCACTTTCAGTTTCTGCTTAACCTGAAGTTCTCATAGCAGCTACATTGACTACCATTTGTTTGGGATGTTACGAAGTCTGCAATCACATTCGACAACGTTTCGACTTCAAATTCATGTTTTCAGCAAAGTAGAGTTAACAAATTTTTTTTGGAAAATCTTTTTACTGCAATTGAATTTCTGGGAATGTCCTTGTCATAAGAAGATTTCATATTTATAAAGGAAATGCTTTCAGTAACAATAACAAATGAGTCATTTCCATTAACATTTAGCTTGTCCTTAGTTATCCAAAAATGCAGTCATTGATAAGAGTTCCAATGGTCCACGAAAAAAATGGATCGGACCCAGTACCCGATTTTACGTCCACAATTTCGGCCGATCCAGAACCCACACACACACACAGACACACAGACAGACAGACAGACAGACACATGATGACAGCATATACCGCGCTTAGAATAGCATCGCGCGGTAAAAATCATATTGCACGGCCCAAATAGTATAATTACCAGGCAACGAGCGTCAGTCGATAGCAAA
>Ga0209782_1000523_pt1 | contig 17018 bp, 7 predicted proteins | sample WorMetmaBAHAMAS1_FD_187390 | JGI IMG/M metagenome (GOLD analysis project Ga0209782, IMG submission 187390) | Marine gutless worms symbiont microbial communities from Max Planck institute for Marine Microbiology, Germany - Inanidrilus... | ecosystem: Host-associated > Annelida > Digestive system >...
AGTTTTAGGCGCGCTCTGAAGACTGAGCTGTTTGTCAGGTCGTTCGGCAGTGCGCGTCACCGGCCATAACCACAGCGAAAAGACAGTGACACTACAGCGGCCCTGAAGTTCTTCTGGACTTGCGTCGTTCTGAAACTCGTGGATGATGATGATGATGATGAAATGCTCTCCTTCCATTCTGCCACTCAAGAAGTTTCTATACCTCGTGAAACAGTGCCAGCTAACTGAGCATATTATGCTGCAATCTCTATCTTCAGCAAAAACCGCCTGTTCTAATGCTGCTAGCCTAATGACCACTGCAACAGATGACATGATCATATAGAGCTATTAAAAAACATCTACCTCCATCATTACGTTCACTATCCATCAGATTTTCAGTGTACATGCACAGCACATCATATCTCTATAATCTGTAAAACGTTGCTAAATTCCATTCCAGACGTCTTAATTATAAAAGTGGTTACTCAGGCACTTCAGCCACCAAGCTGTCGTAGCAAAATTTACAATAAACACCGGTAATTAAGTAAAAACACATGAAATGAATAAAGTGCTTCAAATATGAATCACACCTCACACTCCATACTCATAATTCTGTGATCACACTGTTGTCAACTTAAATAATCATAAATGCATGAAACTTTGCAACCACTTAGTTTCAACACAGCCTTAAAAAGAAAAACAAAATATGACAAGCATCTGCAAAAGAACTGTTCAGAAGCATAAAAACTAGACTGTCAATAGATGAAAGTGAGCAGAAAAAAAACTCACCACAAATTCATTATTCGCTTTTTACCAGCATACTTGAACACATCCATACACAGCCTACAGCAAACAGCACAAACTTGCACTGCATATTTGAAACACTAACAGCTGACTCCATTTAATACAAACAAACTCATTTTATGGTCCACATTTTTGTACTGAAAGAACAAATATCTTTTTTATTGAAATGATGACTTCTCAAATCTTTATACAAGTAACTCTTTTCACAATGTCTCTAGCCCACTTTTAGGTACAACATCTTCCTGGGTTAGCTGGCTAGCCCTCAGTTTTCTTTCTCTACTCGTTATGGAAGTGAATCTATCAAAATATGCTTCACATTGCTCAAGCGATATCAAATGCCATATAAATGTGGCGTGATCATGCTTGTCTTTAGCCACTTCAGACCTTCCGATCATATCCTTACTACTGATCCGTGATCAGTTATATCAAGGATAACCAAAGTCACCGATGACTGAAATGGATAGAATCCACAAATGCAACAAAAAGTTTTTGTTACATGTACGGCTTTGCAGCTATAACACAAAGTACTGCCCAACAACACAGCCATAGAAATAATTTTTTACCGGTCATATAAATCAATATAGAAGCAACGATTAAGCTATAAGCATGAATAAATCACCATTGAGTACTCACTCTAAAATAAAGAAGAAATCAAGAACATCGTACTCAGTAGAATTATTCAACCAACCCAGCAAAATTTCTGCAACAGACACATAAAAAGTTATAATTTTAATAACCCTGACTCAATACGCAACACATCACTACTACTTACAAATAAATGAGGCAATCCAAATCACAGAGCAAGGATTCAAACACCCTCTGTAAGACAACTGTAGAAAGGTTAAATACTTTCTGAGTCACATGGGCACATAGGGTGGCGTTCATCTCCATTTATGAAGCCTTCAGACAGTCACCAGCTTATGCTGTGAGATCAACGAGACGGGAGTTAGTGCATCACATGGTGCGATCATCTTTGCTACAGCTTTTGCTGGTAATTACCGTACCTAGCCACACAGAGATGGCCAGGCACAATAGCATGCCTCCTGGAAGATTTCTGATGATGTACAGATGAGTGTTGTGGTTCTGCGTTTTTGATGAACGATGTGGGATGGACTGTACCTAGCCACAAAGGAATAGCCAGGTTCAGTTATCTGAATGGCTTGTTAAATATCAAGATGTTTTGCCACCCAAAAATGGTTACCATTCCAAAACCAGCCATGCTCAAAGTAAAGTAACTTTGTAGATTGAGGCTAACATGCTACCAAACTGCCACAGTGTAACTGCTATAATCATAAAATGCTGGCACGCCTTCTGAGAGATTTCTGACGATGTAGAGAAAGCAGAGGAGCAGATCCTTGATCTCCTTCTGATTCAGTTTGTCGTACCGAGTCACACTCGACGCGGCAGTCATTCCAGTTGTAGAGCATCCCCTACAGACATTCACAATCACTGAACTGTTCATACATAGTACATGACGGCAAATGATGCTCTCTTTAAATAGGCTTTATGAATTGAACGAGTTCTCTTCGTAAAACCTAATACTGCCTCCAGTGCGTTCTGTGGCACGCCAGCCGCCTGCCTGATGTGCATCGCATCAACAAGCACAAGAACACCATGTGAGCATCTTGATAATGTGAAAATCAGCAACGGACAGACATTCTGCAGAATACGTGTAAACTGCTCCAGCATTATGGTGCATTCACACACATGCTTGGATCAGATGGGTTTATGCTGCAATCTCTATCTTCACGTCACGTGAGCTGCACTGGTAACTCAATGTGTTGAAATACATTAAGGTCCGGTTTTTCCACAGCAAATTAATCTCCCATTAATTTAATCCGGCATTAAATCCAGCAGATAATGATCAATTTACTCAGATGTCGTTTTTCCACTGGCAGTTTGTCAATTAAATCGTCAATTTGACAAACTCCCGGTGGAAAAACGACATCTGAGTAAATTGATCATTATCTGCTGGATTTAATGCCGGATTAAATTAATGGGAGATTAATTTGCTGCGGAAAAACCGGACCTAAGTTATCAGTTCATCCCATCTCAGCGTGTGTGTGAATGCACCATTACTATGTCGACAGTTCACCGGTCACAAATGCCAAGTGTCTGGAAACAAAGCAAAGACATGATGTACTCAGCTACCTGCTGTCCAGAAACATCGAGTCACATCTTCCGTCCTTCATGCTGAGATTGTCAACAGTCTTCTCAGTGCAGCCAGACTGCACGGAGCACGCCGAGCTAGCCAGTGATGAAGACGATCCATGATGAGGCAGCGCCTGATCGCCGACACCTTGTGAACTACCTGTTGCTACAATGTACAACAAGCCGACATGCAATCCTACCCACCTGTCTATCAATTTATACAACAACGTACTATACCAAACACGGCAGTATGATATTGCTGATATTTTTGCATTTCAGTGACACCTGCAATTATATTACCATAACAATAACAGAAATGCACCAAAAACTGTCAAGTAATATGTGTGAGGTGTGCCCTCAATACAGATGTATTGAGGGCACACCTCACACATATTACTTGACAGTTTTTGGTGCATCTCTGTACTTGAAAAACTAATAACTCAGTATCAGCTATAATTATTAAGCAAATACTGAGGAGAAAACTTGGACTGTACTCAAACACGAAAAATTAAATAAGCAGTACCAGTACCAACTTTGGCATAAAATTAGTGTACAACAAAGTAAATTTCTTTTTGATCTATTTGCATAAAATGGGTGAATGTAATAGACTGATCAAACTGTTCAGTTTACAAACAACTGCGACACATAAACGAAACTAACCTTGTCCAGAGATCATGCTGAATACATTCGGATCGCGGACGGTTGGTCGCTGCTGGGACACTGACGAGATACCAGACGCCAGTGAAGCTTGGTCCAAAGACATCTGACTGTTGTACGAGCCAATTGTAGAGTTGCGGCGACTAGACAACGTGCTGTCTGGTGGTACGTCTCCATTCATTGCTATGCCAGACGGTGGAGGGGCACTGTCCTTCACTTTAAGTCTCATCTTGTTCTCAATAATGATTGTCAACAGTGGCAGATACAATGCAGCAATGCGAGCTTGTGATGACTGCCGTGTCACAAATGCAACAGACGGAGTTATCCGAGTTATCAACCAAATTCGTCAACAAACAAAAAAAGCTGACAGATAATGTGCAGAGTGCGAAAGATATCCTTGCATTATGAAAATGATTAATTAACTTACACATGATGCATGACACTTACAATAACATGTCAATAACTACGTTATAAACCATTAAATCTGAGAAACTAAAGACAGCGCCTTGAAGAATAACATCATTGGGTAATTTCACTGTAGACTTGTAGTGAACCGCCTCAAGTTCCATTCACAGCTGGGTGGTTGACTGAAGTAAAGGCACTTTCAATCCAATTTAAGTTATACGTACATCTAAGCTGAAAACTTGTAAGTAGTAACAAGGGTCAGCTAAATGATCCAGCAGTGTTATCACAACTTGATGTGTACAATTTTGTGAACACTCCTATGTAGTTTAATTTGTATATTATCACATGCCACCTGTAATATGCATATCATTAAAATAATGACAACACCAATGACAAGTAACAGTAACATGCATGCTTTATCCATATGTACTGCTGCCTGACAATGAAACTGCCAGCTATTAGACATGTAGCGATTTCACAACACTGAAGTTAGTTGATCACGATTTGAAGATGATGCTAAATTTTCCGGTACAACAATATTCGGGGTATAATAAAAAGGGAATTATCACTTAATCAGAAAAGTAATTAAACACGCGATTAATGGTGATGGTAAATATAAACCTTTGATGAATATCTGTCGTCAACTGAGTGCTTTGCGAGAAGATTGCGCAATGTTGTTATTGCAAATTTCCGAATGTCCTGAATCTCATTCAGAGCTGACTTCACTTCAGTCAACAGGAGGCCGACTAGGAAATGATTTTTAACAAAATCTTCCGTCAATATGTAATCATGCTTTAAATCTGAAGTCAACAGTACACACGAGTCATTTACTCAAACAATATATAGGCATAATTTCAAATGTATGGAAGCATATTTTATCAGAACTGCAGTAATGTCTTGAAATAATTATGAAGTGTGAAAAACAAGCCAGGTACAATGAACAAATGCAGTTATTGAACACAGTCCATCCTCAGCAATAAGAACTTTTGGAGACAGGATTACATTGGGATGCCCGATTTTCTGCAGATAAGCTTCATCACAAGATGAAAAGTCCACGACAATATGGTATGATGTCTGTTATCGATTAGGCCTATAAGGTATAAGCACAGTCATTTTGTTGGTAGTTCTGACATGAAATGCGACAATGTGAACAGTAGTAGTGAAAACAGCAATATAGGCAATGGCGGTGCTGCTGCTATAGATGGCATCAGAAGAAAACATGGCTGGTGGTGGTAACGAATGTATGAGATGCTGTATCTCCCATACTTAACCTAATAACTACTAGTAGTGAAGCTGATATAGCAGATGGACGCTTTAGTTCATCGACCTCGTGTGGGATTTCATTGCAAATACAACATTATTTGCACATAGCTTCATCTTCTCATCACTGGGAACATTATGACAGTTAACATGTCACTGCTGAGACTTAATCGTGTCTTTGTTATCAGCCTAATGAATTAACAGACTCGAGTTGATGCAAATTAAACGTAATAGAAGTTAACAAGTCCAATAATGAATTTTAAGGTTAACTTAGCAGTTAAACTGTTAAACAACAAGTATACTTAGTTAATGATTAGTAGATTAACGCATTGTTACTCAGCTTTGTTAACTGGCTAGGCTGAACAGATCAAGCTAGCTTTCGCCATATAGGTTTCCCCCAACTTATCCCACGCTGTATCTAAGAAAATTATTGTATCTCCAAAAATTTGGGTACTTCCTTCTCGAACTTTGTCCGAAACTGTGGACTTGAGAAAATTTGACCATGGCACATCGATCGTCTCCAAGTGTGACAAATGAGCAACAGTCGGCAATCTGTTGTTGACAACTCTTGGCAACGGTGGATGATGACAGGTGCTGTCAACGGTCGACCGATGGCCATCACTTATTGATTACACCTAGTGTCCAGCTCTGTGTATAGAGAGATGGGCGAGTACCAATCAATCATCGTGCAAGTCCATCTGTGTCGGCTTACTCAGCTGAGACTTGTTTGAAAATGTATTCAACAAATGCGTATAACTGTTGAATATGATATCTCCACACAAGTGACAAAATATACAGCAGTATGTATTAAGTTAACCACAGCAAACACAAAAATCTGCATCACTGTGAGGCAATTAAACGACAATTATAAAACTTTAAACTGAGAAGAAGTCTAAAAGCAGCTGGATGATCTATAAAATGTAAGCAACACCGAGACAAAAGTACACATTTACGTGCATGCAGAATTTTATGAGCCATTTTCCAGGTGAACCTTAGATAACTGATTTTCCCACCCAAAACAGAAACTGTAAACCTATCTGGCAAAGGTTTTAACAAGCTGGTCACCCTTCCTATCACACAACCAGCGAAGTACCTATAAGAACTCTAAGCACTGATCCAACCGCGGGAAATCACTCGGGTTGGTTGGTTGGCTTTGGTTTAACGGCGCTTTCGACACCGACTTGATCAAATCACTTGCCTCACTGTTGATCCACTGACTGATACCTTACACAGAGAAAATGACACTCCCACCCTTTATATCAGCTCTCGCACCTGAACCATTATTGGCTTATAACTCCTGCATTACTGTCATCTCTTACCTCTCAAAAATTAGTTTCATCAGAAAAGTTACCTTTTTACAAGCAAAAGACGAAATGACAATAATAATCACTGTGAAACATGCATATAAAAATACAGGATGTTTCCACATGTAACTAAATGCTACAATAACCACTGGTCATTCGGCCAAATGGTAGTGTGGCTACAAGTTTACAGCAGTGTTAACATTACAACGAAAACAGACAAATTACAAAGCAACAGCAAACAATAGACACCACAAATGAACATAAATCAACATCAAAACTATTAAGTGACACGAGACAACAGAAATCAGAACACAAAAATATGCAAGCCAGATAAACTACATTACCTTCCTGCCTAACTTCTGTTGACAAAACACAACATTAAATTAAAAATTACGATAATTTTGTATGCACATATTTAATTGTACATGCTTTAGAATATCCGGCAAACAGAACAGTTATTTTAAACAGGGTAAAAATGACAGCACATCTATCAGTTACTGTGCCACATTTATCTAAAAAGTTAAGAAAATATGATTAAATTGTAGCTGTTGATGTGATAATAAACACAACAGCATTCTTACACACATGCCATTGCTGTAGCTCATATAAAACAGATCTTTGCAGCCTCATATTCTGATCATTTTAATAAGCTCTACTACAGAACCAATATGCTTAAGCAGCACTGGTCATGACTGGTAGATCACACCATACAGCTAGTTTTTAAACAGTGAAATACCAGCCTTGCTTTCACATACATCAACGATTTTTGATTCCAAAACAATCAACTTCCAAAAAAGGCATGAAATTAATGTTTCTTTTTAACTATGCTCCAGTTCCTTATAGCTTCAAGGAACAGGCGTCAGTAAACCAATGTCATTAATAAATACCATTACTACATAAGGTGCAATACAAAAAAAACTTGCCTTTGAAATTTTTCACTTGTTTGCGCATCATTGGAAGATTCAGTTGAATGTAGTGCTCGTGACTGCAGATGATTCGGAGAAAGTCAAATTTAAACTCATACAGCATCTACAATGATAAATAAACAACAAGCAAATAATAACAATCATGTCAGAAACTGTCAAATAAGAAATCTTAGTCGCAACAAGCAATTTCCACAACGAAATTCTGCATACCTTTCCATCCGCTGGATTGAAGTTCTCCAGATACATGTTCACAAGACGAAAGACAAAACCACGATCCATAAACGTGAAGCATTTCTAAACATATAACATCAAATGTACAAATACTAAAAATGCACAAACAAGTAAAAACCTAAAACTGTACTCCTTTATTAAGAACTAAGTTAACATTGTACATTATAGTAACAAATTTCACATCAAAATAACAACAATTACTACTTTATTAATGACCCTTCATTAAGGACACCCCAGGCGAGCCAATAATCTAGACAAGAAGCATTTTAAAAATGTTGTGCCCATTCGCCACTGCAAGCCGCCGTTACATTGCTATTCACCAGGTGTCGCCACTGTCGCACGCCAGCTATAGCTATAGCGTAGGCGGCGTGCGATGTCCACGACAACGACGACAACGACAATGACAACGTGTGACAGAGGGGACCGCTATGGCCCCATGGAATGGGCCAAAAAAATCACTTACTCACTCCCTATTTTGATGGGTATTACTCAATATCTCTAAATAATTTCCCTGTCTGTTTCTTTTTCCACAACTTCATTCCAGGTTTTCTTTGGTCTACCTATAGGTCTATAGGTCTTAAAGCACTGTCTTATCCATCTCATCTCATCCACAGTTTCACGTCCCACTTGACAAAAAAACAGGCCATTTCTGACACCTTCTTGCCAGCCAATCTCTTAGTTTAGTAATGAAGAAAGCAAACTAACACAACAAAAGCTAACATTTACCCGTATCATAAATATACTACAGTACAAAATAAACATGAAAAAAACTTGAGCCAGATTTGGTCATTTTTTATGACTTCTGCATCAAAATGGAGCAGGTTCTATTCATACAGCTCTAGAGATTTTGAGACTTGACATCAGCAACTTATGTACATCTATGGTACAAGAAAACTATATTTCATTAACCATCAAACGAACTGTGAATCAAAACATCAGGAAATCAGTTGCGCACCTTGACAAAGCGTGCAAGACTGGTGTTAGCACTCCGCGTTTCAGTCGGCGATTCACGATGCCGCTGAACAACATGCTGGCACAACAGCTGGACCAGCGTCTCGATGTGGAACTGAAATTCTGATGGAAATCTCTCATTCCGCGACATCTACAAATCAAACCATCACACCAGCATCAAATACAATACAAACTGCACTTTAGTTAACATAATGACATCTAGAGGCATAATAAAATAACATCAAAATGTAGCATAAACTCAGAAACCCCGTGCTTCACAGATATTCAGCATTACAAAAAGGCTATTTTCATAATTTATCCTAAGAAAAATATGAGACAGTACGGAATATAGAATGTACAGTAAGTCAGCAAGAGGCTGACACAATATAAACACAGGAGAATGCAAAACAATTCACGAAAAGAAAACAGAAAACAGAACAACAACAACAACAACAACTACAACTACAATAACTACTACTACACTCTGGCCATTATGCAAGTCAACTTGCTGCATTAGTTGGCATCCACATCCTAAGAATTCTGCCTGAGCAAAGTTTTACTGCCCAGATGCTCTTGCTGATGGCAACAAGAGTCTTCTCCCTAACAATGACAACAAAATAATTATTAAAAAACTTAAAGCTGATCGACCCCTTACGCGCGACACGTTGAACGCCCCCTGCTTACTGGCAAACAGACAATTCCAATGGACTGGTAATGGTCATTCGCAATTACCATTGGCTGAACTCGGCAAGCCGAGTCCTAATATCGATCTGCTCCACACCACTGTTTCAAATGGGAGAGCGTAAACAATTTTCACTGTTTGACCTTGACCTTTGACCTTGGCCTACAATCCCAGGCCAGCAAAGGTCAAGGTCAATGTTCATGCCTAAAATCAAGGTCAAAGGTCAAACGGTTCAAACAGGAGAGCGCCCACAGACAAACGGACGAACACACACACGGACGCTAACAAACGTATTATCTCCCCTGCTACGAGGTCGATAAAAACTAAACTAATAAACAGCAAATAGTACGAACCTTTATCCGATCTGTCGAAAGAAGATACTGTGCCATGCTCTTGATGAGGATTTCAAAGAAGAACCAGATGTGCTTGAGAAACTTGCTGACAATAAGCTGATCCGCTTGGTTCGGTCTCAACGCCGCCTTCAGATACTGCGCTAGTTCCTCATGAACAGTCTTCTGCTTTGGACCAGCGACCGTCTCCGTCACAAAAACGTACTAAAAATAAACAACAACATGAGCAGTTCTCAGTCTCACAAGAGTCAGTGAGAAAGCCCTCGATAATGTCGACCTGTCTACATATAACAAATCATTTCCGAGACAAGTCCTTCCCATGCAGTGCTCCATTACTGGTAACAAAATCACAGTAACCAACAAAAAAATACAAAAAATGCCGAAACTAATTCCAACCTAATGAAAATGTTTCTAGTTATTTCACTAAAATCACCCACTTAATCCTTACCTTACCTTTTGTGGCAAGCAGCCAAAGTGTCCACACAACACGGATGCTTCCATCAACATGGCCAAAATTCAACGCAACTAAAGTTTACAAAAAGTGACTCAAACCATGAAATAGTAGCATGAAGTATGAAATATTAACTACAATTTTGTACTTGGTTGGTCGGTTAGAATTTAATAAAATCATTGACACAAATAGATGTTGGCACTCCAGTACTATGCAGTGCTGTTGCAGGAGCAAGGATAACAAAAAGGGCATCTGGCAATGTAATACATCTCCATACTATCACCAATGGTTCTCCTCTTGTGGAAGAGACGGAGAAATATAATCATCATCTGGAAACCAGCTAACTCATATTCACATGGAAAATGACCATTAACAATGTGTGCTGGTACTAAACCAACCAGACAATGATAACTTTAAACTTGTTAAAATACACAATACAATATGCCGTACCTTAACGTATGACTGAAGAATGTCAGTTTTATCAACAGCATGGACTTCGTTGACCACATGCACAAGCACTCTACAATCAAAAGCAAATAACAACAGTAACTTGATATCAATACGTACTGAACAAAAAGATGACATTATCCATAATCACATCACCTAAATGTTAATGAGATGCCGAGTAATATCACCTCAATGACTTTTGTGGTTTTTAGCACGAGATGTAATATATACATCTCACGCTTATGCTACGATGTTAGTGTCCATCTGTCTGTCTGTGACGGAAGTGCATTGGCGCATTATAGCTAATTTAGGTTTCAAATTCCGATCCCAATTTACCACGCATTGCGGTCGCGGTGCATTCGGGCGCGAGCACTGAACTATTTATAGTTCAGTGGGCACGAGGGAAGGGATCATTGCCGGGAAGAATGGAGGGATCATCTCGTGCTATGCTAGCCACTGCTAGGCCCTCTGGTTAATCCATTAATATTATGGATAAACCACTGATTTTTTTGTGTTTGCAAGTTTGCCCTTTCCCAGTGACAAGCCCATTAAATCAGTGCTAACACTACCGAGCAGCACATGATAAAATATATCAACATTGTTCCAATAAACTGCTACAAAACCAGTAGTTCAATCGGTTGTGACAACTCACAGTAAATACACTGACACTATTATACAATGCATTATAAACGTCTTGGACAGTTCATATATACACCACTTACCTGACTGCATTCATGGCAACATCCTCTGATGAGGTTCGTGTCAACAGATGAAACAGCTGACTTAGAAGCTGAGGCAAGAAATTGATTACAGCACTTACGTTGACGGCAAGCAAGCTCTGCACACAGTAATAACATTCAATGTCACCTGCTACATATGGAGGTGCAAATACATTACAGCTATATATAAAACGTCTGCTATAAAGTCACGAAAAACATGATAACCTGCTTCAGTTCACAGAAATTTCATAATAATCAACAAATTCAAACAAAAAATGTAGCCACTGCAAAGCAGGACATATGCAAAAATGAAAATGTCAACCTACCATACTCAGTAAAGATTTACAGGTACTGTACTTATGTAACACACTACAGACAATACACTGATAATGTGATACAATGTAGTAATGCCAATGGCATCATTAAGTGTACATGCCTATGATATCTTCTCTTATCAGTACAGTGCAAAAGTAATGTCTGTTGCAGCAAATATTGGTGACACTAATCACATAATTAAACAAAAATAATAAGTTAAAAATTATCGTAGTAGAATGACACATATGTAATAATGTATGCAATAATACAAAAATTGTTTCTTGGAAAAAGCTTGCAGAAATGGAATCTCAGGGTTAAAGCCAGTAAAAATAAAGATGCTATAGCATAACATTTTGAACTAAAATAAACTTGTACACATCAAAATAATAACTTAGTACAGTCAATAAAATGTGCAAAAACTATCTAAATAAACCACCCATTCAGCAATAATATCCCTGCATTTATATCAGTTGTAAATGAACAACATTTGTATTACAGTCAGTACTAAAATAGTCAAATCTTGTAGTGTGATTAGCAATCCACAATTACACATGCTGTACTTGCTTGCATTAAATATGCACCATACAGCTGAGCAACATCCCATAATTACAAAAAAAATTTTGTGCCATTTATACAGAACGAAATTGCTGAAATGGGAAATGTACACACAATACATGCAAATTTAGATGCAAAATGGGTAGTCAATCAAAAGTAACAGTAAAAGACATTTCACAGTGTATTTGTAGCTCTTAGAGGCAATTTTCCTAGTCATCTAAATATAAATATTAAATAACTATAGAAAATTCAATAACACATTTCTTCTGATCATTACTTTTCAAATCAATAACACATAATTGTCAGCAGTAAGAACCTCAAAAAATAAACAACGACAACAACAAAACCATTCTATGGTCAGTACCATTAACTAGCATTAGCTTGCATGACCAGTTCAGAACTGGGTGATTTTGTTGGGAGAATCGTTTTACCACCTGTATGGTCTTGCAACTAGCAATAAAATATTCATTGATTGAGTGATTCATCATTCAGGTTTTACTGAGCAAACACTACCGCTCTCGTCAATAATGCTAACTGAACTGTTTCCTTACTGGACCATAAATGTGTTACTATGTTGATTTGATGGGGCAAAGCTGTAACTGCTACCACCTGCATCAAAGGAGGCAGATAGTAGAATGGGCTCTGGAAGTAGAGGTTAGCTGCAAAATAAGCAGCGTTTTCCCTGAAGAATTAGCAGTCACGGACCAACAGCGACAACTCTACCAGGACGAGAATGCGGCAGCCTGATGGCGCAGGCCGCTGCCATGAAAAAACCTCATTTGCCCATGACAGAGCCGTGACGTGGTGAGTGTAGGCTGCCACTAAATAAGTCTACCTGCTGGGCAGATTGGGGAGCTCTAAGGGCGATTTCAGGCTATTCTTCTGGTTTTCGGCCACCCAACTTGCTAGTGTTTGCCTGGCGAGCTACCGGGGACATCTCAGCTGAAGTGTTTTCCACGAGTAAGCCTTCTGCATAGAGGTTACTTGTGGAAACAACAATATCCATTCAAGGACAAGCCACGCGATGACGATGATATTAATTTGCAGTATAGTACACCAGCTAACTGCTAGTTAATATAAGCAAATTAAAAAACAAAAAGAAATCAAGGCACAGTCTATGAAAAAATAAAGCTGTATAAAAGGACAGCAGAGTTATAGCTGGGTATACACCCTGTTAGACTGCAAAACCCACTCAGACCACAGCAACAGCTAAACAACTACACAGAGTTTAATCGACTAACTGTTTACCATAAGGCAATGTGATTCTTCATCCTAGAACATGATACGATGCATCCAATTACTGTATACATGTACTCTGCAGTAGATACATACTGCTGAAATAGTATTTTTATGATATAAATCAATTCATTTGCCAAAACGAACATACAGATATTACTGATAGCAGCATGTCAAAAACCTGCTGTATATCAGAATACTGGAAGATCAAAAATGATTAACGAGTCATGAAAACTGTTACCACGTAACAGCATAATAACTGGTTATAGGAACCAATTACATCAGATTCAGGTTCACATTCTGAGTACTGGCATCAGACAGCAGACATAAAAGGAGTGTGATGTCCCTTATCTTTCAAAACATGATAAGGCCGTGACTGAAATCAGTGATTTGAGTTGCCTTCAGTGCCCGTAAAAATATCTGTATATCCATCGATATTTTGTGGCGAGTTTTCCACATTTTAATGGAACTTGCTCCATATATGTTTGTATCCGTATATCGACAGAATAATGGACACAAAATATCCGTCGATATACAGATATTTTTAGAGTGGGTGACAGAAAGGACACCCAATCCGTAAAACTACTGACAATTATTCCCAGCGACTTGCTTTCGGCGCAATCAGAAAAAAACTAAACAGATACCAATCACATTCATGTGGAAAATAACTACAAAATAATGTACGTATGTACATCAGGTTTGTCAATGGTCATGCTTGGTTTCTATATTATAAAGATCACACAGTTTGATTTTCTGTCTGTGTCACAAGCGCGAAGTGCGATACACAGGCCACAATCGTGCAAGAGAGATTGTGGCTCGTTACATTTAAATCTGGTGACTGACAGATTTAAATGTTACAGCATATGAGTTTTATGATTATAAATGAGCGAGTATTTTAATTTTTGCTGTTTTAGGGCTATGACTCAGCAGTCAATCTTACACTTGGTAGTAAACAGGGAAGTTTTTACCATAAATAAATATTGTAATCTACTGTCAGTATTACCACTGTAAGTAGATACTATGTAAACTACAAACTATAATACAATTTCCTTTTGTCAGTTTATCTTAATCTACAACTGCAGCAATAAAAATGGTACAGAATTCTTTTATGATACTGGTAATGTACTTTTGCTGTAAGGGTGTTGCGATGAATTTTTATTAATATTTACATTAACAAATTAGCATTAAACAACAGCCATGAATATAGTACATACCTTAACAACATTAACCACTTCTTGCTTGTCTTTGTTCATCGTGCGCATAGCAATAATTCCTTCACCAGCGGCAGCGGGAATGGCGGACTCTCTTGAACTGACAGACTAAAAAAGATCATCAAAAATCTAAAATAAATGTGTCATTTCAATCGAAAAACCTACACTGTTGACAAATGCATGTACTTCATAATCAGTTGATTACTCGAAAATAAAAGTATTTAAACTAATTCAAACTATAATTCAATAATGTTACAATTCACAACTATTTGATGTATAATGAACTAATACGAATCACCTTCTGCCTTGTCATTTGTGTGTCTGAATCCGTTCCAATGGCAGAGAAATTCTCCAGCCTCTGACAGTGAGTGAAGAAACTGTGTAAATGCTGGTCCTGGCAACAACAAACCGGCAAAAAAACTGTTTTTAACTGGTCTTCTTTTGTACAGATACTCCAGGCTGAGTCATGTCTTCTAAAAGAGAACATAAGAAAATAATGGAAACGAAGCAAGTTTTCCACAGGCTAGACGTCGTTCTTATCACTCGATCAATAGCATCTTAAAGCATGGACAGCAGCAACTCAAAGTACTGACATATTAACCAGGGAAAATCATTCACTAACCTCACTCTTTCTTCATTCGCCAACTCATTTGTGAGATAATGGATTTAACGGACAAATAAAACTATCAAATAATCACACATCGTAATAAAAAATGCCATATGTATGTGAGAATTGGTTAGAACATGCCGGCTTCTGTTTGTGGTACACAATGGCTTCAACTGATATCAATTGATTATGGACCTCGGCTTCTGAGTTGCAACAAATAGCCACACAAGCCATAGCTTCATTGTTGCTAAATCAGATACTCCTAGGATTGTTATACACAATATTTACAAGTTATTAAGTAGTTAACAAAAACAAGTGACTACTTAACTTAGTACAGTATATGGCATTCCTTAAGCCAACCATTGTACACAGTCTGCCTCGATCAGCATTATCTTTATATTTCTTTCACAAGTCAGACTATTTCAGCCTACTCATATATAGGATGAAACAATTTTCATTCCTTAAAATAATCTCTGGACTCTGTATTTTGTTCAGTAGTTTTAAAGTAATTCTCATCAGATGCATTTCATTTCTACGCTAATTGAGCATTAATACAACGATTTTGTAAAACGACCATTTAAAGACTCTGAAACGATTAAGTAACAACTGACAACAGATAATGCCATTTAATATTGCACACACAACCATGTTCAAGGGCTTGACTGTGCACATCTTTTTCTAGGAAGTGAAGTAATCTCACCAGATTCCTTTCCCAAACAGAAACCCTTCATTTGAGGTCAACCTTAACCTAGACAGTGTCAAAATAAACCAGCACTTTAAATATCTAGGTCAAAGGTCATTTTATTCAAAGTTATTGTCCGGTATGCAGACACACACTCGATCGCCTGCTCTACCTAAAGTAGCCAGTAATACTGCGGCTCACGCAGGTCTCAATAACGGGGCTGCTTATAAATAAAGAGTCCATCCATTCATTCACTCACTCAGCCAAGACTGCTTTAGTTCACACTGACAGAAAGTTACCTTGGTGTATATTGTCGACACCAACGAGAGACCAAATTTGAACAGCGGACGCCCGCCATCAACCCACTTGATATCTGATGACACCGACTGCATACAAGCACATGCAGTTCACAGCAACAAATGCACTATCAATACAAAATATGCAGCTATTCAGTCAACCAAGAGCTCTATCTATTACTACTACTACTGGGACTGACTTGGTGGCTTGGCCACAGTGGTAGTGTCATTCATCGCATGAACGAAGTTATCTACGTTGAGTCCGATTGGTACTGGAATGGGTGACCATATTCGGGCGGGTATACCGCGTCAGTATGTAACCAAGCCAACCATGTTAACTCAGCCTTACATCCTTCTAGGGTCGCTAAATTGAGTACCAGCCTTAATTAGCTGGCGTAAAGGCGGGAATGTCACCTCTGCTGGGTGGCAGGTAACACTGTGTGATCTCCAGTGGCATGTGAGTTTCCATAGCGGTGAGGCACACTAGCGAACTGCTATACTCGTTTTCTTTACTATGCTACTACCAATACAGCTGCTAGTACCTTTCAGTGTTGTTAAAACTGGTCTTCTTTTCTATAGTTCATCCAGACTTCCCAAACAGAGGTCATTTGGGAGACAACTGTAGTAGGTCTTCACACACTGAATGCCCTACCTCTCAGCCAACCAACAGGATCAAAGCACTAAAGGAAGTTCAATGGGTGAGGTCAACTTTGGCTAAGTCTAAAGGCTAAGACTAAAGGCTTAGACCAAAAGATACACATTTAACACAGGGAATTCCCAAGTTAAGACTGTTTGGTTC
>Ga0209782_1000525_pt1 | contig 17006 bp, 14 predicted proteins | sample WorMetmaBAHAMAS1_FD_187390 | JGI IMG/M metagenome (GOLD analysis project Ga0209782, IMG submission 187390) | Marine gutless worms symbiont microbial communities from Max Planck institute for Marine Microbiology, Germany - Inanidrilus... | ecosystem: Host-associated > Annelida > Digestive system...
GAGTTTCCAGTAAAAATGTGGGCACAATAAAAGCCCAATTTGTGAAAATGTTAAATTATGATTGGATTTATATTCAGCTTTCCTCTGTTATTTCAGTAACACAGTTCTAACACAGTTAGTGCTTAGTTGTACAGTTACAGACCTACTTATGTGTACTATAATTGTGCTATTTTAAAGTTATTTCTCCCTTTTTTCCCATACTGAGACTTGCTTGTTAGGGACTAGAATTTTGCCATCTTGAAATCCAGTCCTTTTTCAAGTCTGCATATATCTTCAGTGCTGGGACAGTCCTTACACAGAGTATGATATGGAGTTGAGCCTTATCAGTTGGACCACCCACGGGTATATCTCTGTGTATACCACACAACAACTCGACAGTGATGCAGTTCTAGCAAACAAACAACATGCAACATGGCTGCCAGTGATTTCTGCTCTGCATTGGGTCGACTGAAAATGCATGAAAAGACAACGACATACACAAGTGCGGGGCATAAAAAATGCAAGACATGACACTAGTGGACAAAAATCAAGGTGATTACTTATCTGGAACATCTGGAAATGTCAGGGAATTTTGCAGTCGTAAGGGAAATGTCAGGAATTGGCCTTTTGTCAGAGAAACCTTGGGAATGTCAAAAAAAAATCCTGTCAAGGAAAACTGTTTTTTTAAGAACAAAACATGTATCCTCCAGGGTCATTAGCAGTGAACGGGACACAGAATGATATCAAATTCATGGCTGCATTAGGCTTTCTTAGCTTTTTTGAAGGCAGTGTCACAGATTGGGTTTGGGGCAGGCAAGTGTGGCACGGGTGTGAGTGCTGTGAAAGGCGGTAGTGATATTGATATAGTTTGTGGCAGCATGCATTGACTCTGAGGTCAGAAGGTCATAAGTACGAAGTACTGTAGGCTTCGAAAGGGGAGAGGCGTTACTCTGTTTGGTATGACTGCACATTTTTCTAGTTGTTGACGGGTGTTGTTTTCAAATTCAATTGTGTTGATGTAGTTGCATGAGCTGATGGTGACTTACAGTGAGACATTCAAAGATCCGTTTGTGCTTGATCCACCTCCATGGTTCAAGTCATTCGTCTACTGTGAACTTCTGTTCCAGTTTCCTTTTTTCTTCATTGCAAGCTATGCTTTCTGGAAAGGTTTGGACTGTTGAACATTGTGTGACTTACTAAAAGCAAGCTGCATTTCGAAACAATGGCGTTTTTTCTTTGTACATAGTGCTGATATGAATATTGACATCTTATGAATTTTTGTACAACACTGATTACACTGAATATTGATTTATTAGTATTGCTAGCAACCCTGGTCATAAGTGTCATTATTACTCAATACTCAGAGGTTTTTACATATAGTAAACAAGTGAAAATCTTAGCAGACTGCTAGCCTCGTCAGAGTGGGTGATATATAATGATATAATGTAAAACATAAATTTAATAGTACATGATGCACATTGTCGCCAAATCCTCTAATGTGCTGATATCAGATTGTGGCTGTCAAATGCCTATCGATGACCATTGTCTGTGTGGTGTGTGTCCAGGTGGCTGCAGATGGATACGCATACCCGCCATCATCTACGGGTCACACGTAGCAACGACGCTCATTCCAATCCTATTTCAAATTATGACCGCTGATTTTTCATCTGACACTTGTCACATGGAGCCTGCTACTGTTGCTGCTGCTGCTGCTGGACCAGTGACTCTATCTGAGCGCCTGAGTCTCGCCGCTGTCTATGTTCCTTATCTCGTGGTCCCACTACTACTTGTCTTTTACATGCTCACCTCTGAGCATTACTTGCCTTCCAAGCCGAGCCAGCGTTCTCTCAAACAGCAGTAACCTCAGTGATACGTCTCGGAGCATGACTCTTACTAGGCAAGAGTGGAGATTGGGAACATTTATTTTCGTGGTGGGTTTTCCCGGATAACGTAAATTTCAGCTGTAAGATGGTACTGTTTGAAACTGTTTGATCCTTTAGCATTTGGTAAGTTTTGGCAACTTTTGGTGAAGTGTAATAACAGCCTACTGTTATTCTCACCATGTTTCATGATGGCCTGATGAATGTCATCATTTTTGAGGTTGACAGCAGTTTACTCCAAGGCGCACATAACCTCGTTGCACGTGTCGTCACTGGCTCCTTTCAGTCCAGTTCACGTAATCTCCTAACGCTTCACTGGCTACTCAGCGAATACTGCATCAATTTTAAAATAGGCAACATCACTTTCTGCTCTCTCCCACTCTCCATTCTTCTCAACCTGCTTATCTGCACTCAGCTTTCCATGCAAATCATTCCACTCGTTCTCTTAGATCGTCAGATACCAGTCTGCTCTCCATGCCATATGTCTGCACTTCGTTTGGCATCCGCAGTTTCAGAATTACAGCTCATACAATTCGGAATTATCTCCCTCAATCCCTCCAAATGTGTACCAGCCCTGACACCCGCTATCACCGTAAGACCCACTATTTCCAGCAGGCCTTCCAACCCACTTAGCTCCTTCCTCTTGCATCTCAGATTTGGCTTCGGCCGACCATTGTCAGTGTTTAAAATTATATTTATTTACTTACTTACTTACTACTGATAACAGTATTGATGTTAGATTCATGCAGCACCATAGCAGAAAGAAAAATAACTTATCGGTATATTTTTGTTTGAAAAAGTTTTCAGATGTTATTTTGTGTGAGCAGTTCTTTACATTTATTGGATGATTCTTGTATTGCAGTGGTCAGATTGTCTGGATGTTTTTTAAAAAAGGCTGGAACAGTGACATGACTTGTGAGTCTGTATTGGGGTTGAGTCCCTCATATCCCATTCTGGACAGCATTCAATGGGGCTGACGAGCCTCCTGTAGTTCTTGCAGTAATACAGTGATAGTCTTGAGACATTTGCAGTAGTTAATGTAGTCATACAAGTGTGTAGATTAAAGGAAGTTAGCTATATGAATATAATCACGAGTTGCATTTAGTTTTTTCGTTAATATTTACTCTGCTGCCAGTAGAGGAGCAGAGTATTGTGACGAGTGTGTGTGGATGTCTCTGTGTGTGTATGTCTGTCTGCACACATATCTCAGCAACCATATGTACACAATATTTTTTGCATGTTACTCGTGGCAATAGCTCAGTCGTCCTCAGGCAGCATTGTGATACATAATATACTTTTGGTTTTGTGGATGACATGCGTGTTTATGCTCTTTGCACATAATGGCAGTAGTAGGTGACATGAAAACTAGAAAACTGTCCTTGATTGAGGATTGAGGGCCCACTGACTACATTTTGACCTTAGACTTTTGATGATGTTAGACTTTGACATCCTTCAATCCCAAAAGAGTTATGGTCATGACTCATACACATGCATAAGCTCAAAGGTCATCTGTTCAAAAGTTAGATTGGAAAGGTGATAACAGCAGGTGACGTCCCGTGCTAACGCAGGTGGTAAAAATGGATGCTCCAAAGTGACTCGGCACACATTTCACAGATACTAAATCTGATATGCCAAAGGACAACACCAGACTGGGGCAAAGTCTGATGTCTATGTTGCATTGTTAAGTTGTTAACCGTGGTGAGTGGTGACACAATGCGGGTTTGGCCTGACAGTCAGCACTGTTAGCTGTCAATAGGCCTATGAGTAGGCTACAAGCTGCAGTAGTGTGTGCTACTGTGCTTACTGCTGCTGCAGACTGGTGGTCAGTGATAAACTGATTCTGTAGGCAAAAAAATATGCAACACACCTCAACCGGTGACGTGAGAAACTGAAGTTACCGGTAGTCAGTTGAGACAACAAAAGTCAGCTAGGGTGGGGGTAATGTTTCGGAATTTTCAACATTACCAATCTTATCTTAGAAGTTAGAAGTGCACGATTTTATTGTTTAACTCCATGCGTCACAGCGTAGTGCGTGCACGGACAGCACGGTGCACTGCAGTGCATTGCCCGTGTGCGTGTGGTGGCTCTGTTGCATGTGCCGAAACAACAAGGACCGAAATTTGTTGTGACCAAACGGATGTCGTCATGGTCATGCGCTATTTAATGGTGTGATGGTGTTGCGGTTTTAGTCACCAATTACAGGATATTTTCCCGTTTTTGCGTTCATTACAATGCACTTGAGTCCTTAGTAGACTATAGAGAATCGATAAAGACAAAATGTCCGGATCACAGAACATCCAGGTAAGCGTAGCGTCGTAAAAGTGGAAAGTGGGCGTGTCCTGTTGGTAACTTGGTATCGCTGCAGCTCTTGTTAAAACGTAAATGCTACGGAAATCACAGCCAATGTGTTCATTCTGACAAAAGTCGGGATATATTTCGATCAGTGAGCGTCATAGGGACAATAATAACCTTACTGTAAACTGTAATCCTAAAACCTGACCTTACCCCGTAAACCAACCTTAAGGGTGTATCTTAATTTATGCCGTGACACTGTGACAGGCCCTTATCACGGCGTCAAGACAACGCCTTGACGCTATGACGGCGCAGACGTGATGGCAAATTGCTTTACTGCGTCCTGTGACGCCGTAACAGCGCCGTGACGGCATGCAGGCGGTCAATGTAACGACGCGCTATAGTAAAAACACCGTACGACCCGAGCAATGTAGCTTTACCATATCGCAAACATGACCAACACTGAGCCAAGTACACTGAAGTCGCACTTATATGTCCTTGCCACACTACGGCGATCATGGTCATACGTGAGTAGGTGCAGGAGAACAGTTAATACAGTTACCTGGATGCTAATTACTCTACGTGCCGAGATACAGTGTATGGCCATCACAGCGTGAATTAGATAGACCGAACCTTAACCCTACTGAACGCTACTAAGCCATACTAACCCCACTAGTCATAACCGATAGAGTAGGCCTCTGTAGCATGTGCCCACTGATGACATAATAGCCCAAGAGTTTATTTCTGTGTAAAAGTTAATGGAACTGCTTTAAAAAAGTAAGAACTTTATGAGAATGTTATTTAAACAACATGGTTGTAGCATGAGTCTGTATTTCAGTCAGTCACATCCTTCCTGTCCTATCACACATAACTACCCCAGTTAGTAATGATGTATTTTAATTATGTTAACCATATTTTTTCCAGAAGTCATCCAGTGTATGCAACTATGACTAGACTCTGTGTTTGACTGTGTTGCTAACTGTCTTACTATCATATGTTTTATATTGTAATCTGTGTTAAATGGTTGCGGTTTGACAACGGTTTTAATAAACCAGTGATTGATTGATTGATTGATTGATTGCTTATCAACAGCATCTAAGATCAGCATACCATGTTGTGCTTGTGAGAGCATACACAGGCCTATTGGTCACATTATGGCAGTATCGGGTTACCACCTTAGTATCATGACTGGCTGCATTAAGCATTGTCCCCGTTGTTTTGTGGACCTTTTAAACTCCAGTAATATTGTTGTTGCTGCTTTTGCTGTTACTCTTTATTTTAATTAAAGATCACTTAGTCACTAATTCAGCATATAAGTGTTTTATGTGCCGAATCATTGTTATGTTTTAGTTTGGTATAAAATATGCAAATATTAATACATGTTGAACTGAGTAAATACAATTTATTTAGGTGGGTTTAAGTTTTGTGCCACTGTGTACATGTGATGTCACTGCAGTTGTTGCTGTCCAAAGATGGTGTGTTTATTCACGTGACAACAGCTCAGGCTGATGAAGACGTCCTTCTTCCAGGACAAGTTTTTATCTGGAGCAAAGTACAGTATCATGATATATCTGATCTTGTAGGGTGGACCAAAAACAGCTCATTTTTGTAATTAATGCAATTAATGCAACACACCATACGAGTGTGACCATTTGGGATAAAGCAGTATGTTTTTACTAAAATATTGATAAAAATATCTAACACTAGGCCTATATTTGGAATGCGGCCTTTTTATACATTGTTAAATTGCTTCGGTCTTACTGTGACAAGAAAGGTGATGCATTTTTGTTCATTCTTTTGCTATGGTCAGGAATAATTTTTACATAATTTTTTAGCCCGCTCGGCAAACTTGCCGGAAGGGCTATATATTTTTAAATATTTTCAACAAAAGTTTAACTAAATTTGTCACATTTCACTTAGTTCCCATGATGATAGTGTTAACTGAAAAAGCTGATCTGTTTATAGCTTTATGGAACTTGGAACATATTGGTGAGAACCATTTTTAGCGCGAGATGTAATATATACATCTCGCGCTTATGCTACGATGTAAGTGTCTGTCTGTCTGTCCTCTGTCTGTCTATAACGGAAGTGCATTGGTGTATTATAGCTAATTTAGGTTTCAAATTCTGATCCAAATTTACCACGCATTGTTGTCACGGGAAGGGGTCATCTCAACAACAACGTTTGGCGCTTTGCTAGCCACTGCTAGGCCGTCTTGTATTTCATCTTGTACATTTGCATCACTGTGATGCATTGCTGCTTTTAGTTGGTAATCATTCACAACATGTTATTAAAAAATAACAATGCATTACACGTAACAAAATTGATTTAAAATATCATTAAGGCATAAATGTTGTGTTACTAGTATCAGCCTCCACTACATAATTTGGTAAGCTATTCCAAATATTAACTACACGAGAATAGAACTAATTTAGCCCGCTCGACTAAGTTGCCGAATGGGCTATATATATTTTCTTTTAAATGTTACAATGACATGTTAATTTCTGCACTTTATACTTATTTCCTCTAGTTGTATTGAAAGTTTTAAAGCTATGTTTTACCTGCAAGTTTTGTATCATAATAACTGTGAATTGTGAATCTCCTATTACATCTCGATAAACTCTTCTGTATTTCAGAAGCTTAAGCTGTTGTAATCTTTAAGTATGAGGTAGATACTTCAATTATATAATCAGTGTTGTAGCTCTTTTTGTACCTGCTTAATTACTTATATATTCCATTTTTGTATTGCACTACACAGAGCCAAATCTTAAAATTTCGGGAAAAATGTACGCTTGGAGTGATGGTATAGCAGCGACTAGAGAGTCACTCCATTGTGTTTCTAGTTTAATAATAATTATGCCTAAACTATTAGTATTATTATTTATTGCCACCGCCGTCAAATTTCTAGGTTGACAGTTTAGCAGTCAGTGAAACAGGCATATAGGTCTTGTCAATTATTATGTGTATGTGTTTGTGTGTTAGCCTGAGGGTGTCTTTGTGGAATGGAGGCCGGCTGCTGCTGCTGCTGGATCTGGCGGTGGTGAAGATGAAGCGGTGGATGGTGGCGTGAATTCACCGCGCGACACAGACTGGACATTGGTTCACTCGGACTCATACGGCGCCGAGCACCGCCACACGACCGCTCAGCCGTGTTAGTGACAGCATCATAAATCATCACTGTCACGGAATCGGGAGTTTGTTTTCTGTGGATTCCCGGATTTGGATCGTTCATATAATCATATTGCTAATCTCAACATTGTCTGACCTTATCTAAACTGACCTCATTTCATCTGAACTGACTGTCTCATGACTGGTTGTAGCCACATGAATTGGATTGCTCTAGAGTGCGTGACCCAGTTCACCGTGGCTGCGACCAGTCACAGTGCTCTTAGTTCAGATGAAACGAGGTCATTTGAGATGAGGTTAGATGAGATTAGCAATACAATCAATCCATTACATTCTAGACATTCCATCATTAGGATATTGAATATATATATGTATGTATTGAAGGATATTGAATAATTTGAAGTTTTGCTATTAAACTTAGTTGATTGCATTAGAATGCATGAAGCATGGCAGTCTGACTCTGACTCGAGTGGTTGGACGGTAGACACGCGGACCTGATAAGAGACAGTGGTCACTTTGTGAGGTTTTAACAGAGCTACTCAGACAGTCTGTCAGAGAAAACAGAGAAAATGGTCACTTGAAAGTGTTCCGTCCAAACAATGATCAATGTTAGGCAACAATTAGAGAGTGAATTAAAAAAAACTGTTGGCTCTACCGAGATAAAACCATGATTACATAAAGTACATATAGTTATATGTTTCAGTTTTCATGTGCCCCCAAGGGGGGGGCCTAGCCCAGTGCATCCACGACGCCCCCTGGACATTGGCTGAACCTGGGCTGCACATTAGGAATAAAATAAAAATAAATAAATAGAATCAAATTAAATAAATAAATATAACTATACCTTACTCCAGTAATTAATCACTGTTAAATCTTTAATATTTACAACATAGTCTTTACCTTAATGGCATGATATGACCTAAATTGTGTTAAAAGCACCGTTAAATCCCAACCAACCAACCATCATATGCCATCGTGTGTGTGGCCTCATCATCATTCACAGTGTTCAACCTCCTCGCAGCACTCGCACTTATCTCATTTTGCTGTCACTCATCCGGGTTACGAATAGCTGATATTCCGTTTGATGTGTTTTGCCTTTTCTCTAGAACCCGATTCCTATTTTAGTTCATCAGTTTCATCCTGGCTTTGACTCTTCTTTTTACTGATGCGGTGGCTCGGTTCTGGTCTGGTTCTTTTTCCATCACTCTGCTTCCTTTGTCATTTTATTTTTTCTCATTATTCATCCATAGTTTCCTCGCTCTTTTGGGCTTAAAACTTACTTTTTTGTTTATTCTGTCTACCGTAGACTCTTTTTCCGCCAGGTTTTTCCGCCAGGACTGACTTCATGAACTATTGGCCGTTACTGTTACTTCTGAGCTATCCTATTTTTCATTGTTTTCTTGTATCTCGCTGAGTGCATTCGATTGAGAATTACTTCAGTTCTTGAGCGCATTATAAATATTTGGTATCATGTCATATTGTATTTTGTGTAGATAGTATTTGATGAGTGGCGTGGGTGAATGACCAAGTGGTACTATAGATGTTGTATCATTTTCCATTGTTGGTGCTTGTATGCTGGTGTAGCTGCAACAACTGGTAAAACACGCGGCTCGACGTCTTCGCAGGCGGCCAAATACGTCGTGTATTTCGACATAAAAGACCTGAAGACGTTTCGCCGGTCGCGGCCATCACTCGGCTGGTCGTACTTGATCTTCATACTAAAGTGTGGTACGACATTCCCGGCGCTGCACTTTCACCATGGCGGCACAAAGCACGTCATACAGGAACTGCGCAAACATCTACACATTAAAACGTAAGCATATTACACTGTTGCGTTGGGCAGTTGTTTTTGTCATTATCTGCAAGTGGCAGATGTCATGCATACTCAGTTTTTGTCTTAACTTTTTTTTCATTTGAACTGGTTGGCGAATGCAAATCATTGTAAACAGACGGCTGATAAAAAACAGGCTGCCAGCTTGTTTGGATGGATAGAAGATTTGGTCTGTTTATGGAAAGGTTCTTGTCTGTAACAGTTTCAAGGAGCCACTGGGGAAAGTGCACAACACATGTTTACCTCGCAGATAGTAATTAAACTCAAGAACGTGTGCTATATTTTAAAGTTATTATTGCGAGTATTCAGTAGGTTTGATATTTTGGAAGATACCACGACACATCTCAGCCCTGTGCACATGTGTGTTTAGATCGCCTCAAGATTCGTGCTTGTATCTGGTCTATGACCACGATCCTCAAGCGTTGTTCAAGTCTTTTGACGAGCTACAACTATTTGAGCCTGACCAAGCCACTGACATTATCTCGGTCGGTCATTTTTCTCCCAGTCACTGACACTTGCACCACATGCAGATGCAAAGTGTATAGGCTGAAAAATGATGGAACAGACCTGTAACAAAGCACATGCCGCATAGTCAGTAAGTAAGTAAACAGTGGTATCAATAATGCAACATTACTACAATGACCACTGTAACGATGCCAGTCTATTAGTTAGAAATCTGATGAGGGTATGACAATCGAGAAAGGTGAGTTTTTAAACGACGATGGAAAGTCTGCAATGATGACGATGATACACGGCCTCTGCTCCAGACTTGGTCTGCAGCAACCAGAAAGACACGGCTGCCAACAGTAGAGTTTGATGAGTGGCACGACTAAGTGGCTAGTACTTGTTGGTGAACTCGAGTTTATGGGATGAGGCAAAATATAATGACGACTGAACAAAAGTTAAGAATCATCAGCAGATGTTTTTTTCTGAAATTATAACACACCAGATGAAGGCGGAAGATCCAATGGAAATTAAAGGTAAAAAGTTAAGGTAAAGTTCTCCCATACTCGTTACTGAGTGTTGGGCCCGGAGCTGATCCCAGTGTACAGGCAGTCAGTTGGCAGTGGCTTTAATTAAGCCATCCACCCGGCGGTAGGCTGCCATTATTTTCGTCAGGCCTGCAGTTACCTTTCCAGCCGAAGAGCATAACCGCCCATCGGCCAGTACCAAATGATACTGCTTGGTAACAGAGGCACATGGGTGTGAACAACTTGCCCAAGGTTGCTACTCGACAACGCAACGGCCGGGGCTCGAACTCACAACCACTGAGTCACCAGTCCGATGCCTTAGCACTTGAGTATCAAGTCACTCCTAATGGGAACTAGCTCACCAGAAAGTGACCACCTTTTATTTGTTAATATTTTAGTCAAAAATCAACCAATTTGAATAATTTGTGGTGCACAGAATCCGGAATAAATTTTTTATGAGTGATACGTGTTTATGAACCTGACCACAAACCTGAAAATGTTGCCAGTGTTGCAATTTTTAATGAATGCATTTTCGCATTTAAAATACTGGAACTGTTGATTCGCCCTAAATATTTTGCAGAAATTGTCGGCTACTACGATTTGTACAGAACTTTTAAAAAATCAATGTTGGAAACATATACAGCCATTTTAGTGCATTTTTGAAACACTTCTTACTCAATTACGACACTGGCTGGCCGTATGAAAGCATCTTTTGTGCGACTGTCTGTCCCGTCTGGTACGTTGGCAAAAAGCAATTGCAAGCTTCTATTAGCAGCGTAGATACTCAATATAACTCACCAGGGAGCAGCACTAACAATTGACCATCAATATGTAGTGGCATGAGTTACGAGTGCTGACAACACAGACTTGTATGACACTGCTGGACCGTGTAGTTGATGCAGTTTTTGTGTGTCTATATAATGCAGAAGTTCATTCAAGACCCGTACAGTGCGACGATGGGTGGTTTCTCCAAAGTGACTCATTTCCTGCGTGACACTCTGTTGACCGCTGACCGTTCGTCTCCATCCGCCGACATAATGATGTCGTCGGACCTGACTGCGCCCGCCACCGCAACTACTAGCCTCGCGGTCAACTCGCTCAGTGAGGCCGGCTTTGAACTCATCACTGCGGTGAGTAGCGGCTAACAAAGAACTATCGGCTGTCATCATACTAGTTTTAAACAAAATTTTGTTTGAATATTTTCTACTTAATTAAAGGTGCGATATGACCTAGATTGTGTTGAAAGCACTTGTTAAGTATTAAACCGACCGATCTAGACGATGTCTTTCTTTTATGATCTATTTCATGCCGCATTGCCTTCATGCTGTACCTAGTTATGGCATATTGCATTCTGATACAGATTGCAGTGTCGAGTTCCGATTTCAGCTGATTCATCGGCAATAATAGCTTTACATCTTGTTGAAATTCGCTCTCATTCAGTTCAGTGATCCTGAATGTGGAGAATATTTTACTAGGGTTAGTTTAGTTACATTTGCTAGGGGGATTCACTGCGTTGATCAGTAACCGGGCGTGTTTCATTACTGTTTGGTAGAGGGCGACACTGCTATGCCGGGTGGGCTACGTGCTAGGCTCTGCCATACATTTCTAGTTCGTTTTAATTTTTGAGAGTCTTTGTGGCACTAGATAGCCTTCGGGTGATAGGGACAGTTGGATAGTGAGAGAGGTGGTAGGGTGAGTGTGTGTATTATTTGTCTGTAGAGAGAGTTACCGCCATTGCCTCACGTCATACGATCACTCCCAGTGACTGCCGAGCAGTGGTCTAAATACATGGACAACGACGGCCGTGTGACTGATGTCCATGCTGTCAAAGACGCCATCTTCAGAGGCGTACGTTGCTTGCTGTCGTCGTTTTCACGTTATATTACATCACTTCGTGACTGTATCTCGCAATTTCAACTTTAACTGTTAACTACATTTCTAAACCGAAGCTTAAATCGGTCCCCGAATGACAGCTTTGATACATGGGGAAATACAGAAACCTGTTTAACTATCTCTTTTCCAGGAAAGCCCGAGTAAGATGGAATGAGAATGGTAAATTAACCATTCTAGACTCTTACGATTGCAGAAGATGATAGTTGACAGTGGCATTAGCTGGACCATATGCAAATCATTTGTTCCTTGCTGCAGACAGATAACCATATTTTGAAATGCGGGGAAATACAGAAATCTCATCACTCATTTTTTCCTCTTCCCAACACCCAGTGATCCAACCAACAGCGTCAAATTACTGAAGTCGGTAGGGCGGAAGGCGGTCTAAACTCCCATTGTATAGCTGTTAAAGTGTATAATTGTAATTTAGCGATTCTTTTGATTTGTTCTGTTTTAGAGCTATGACTCTGTTGCTCTTACACTTGGTTGTAAACTGGCAAGTTTTTTTCCATTAACATTTGCTGTTTTATTGCTAAAATGTTATTTCATATCTTTATCTTCGCCCGATAAGGTTATTAATTAAGTTAGACCTAAAGTCTGGAGACCAAATCACTACTGGGTAAAATTTTGTCAAAATCTGGTAAAGTGTAATCAGTCGGAGTCCAAAGTCGAGTTGTCAGCAAGTGTCGTCTGTGTGTGATCGGCGGCGGCAGGGTGTTGAGCCGTCCATACGCACTGAAGTGTGGAAGTTTCTCCTCGGTTATTACAGCTGGTCGTCGACATACAAAACACGCACGGAACTACGCAAGAGGAAAGTGTAAGTTGTTCATTTGGTTGGCTTGTCAGCGGTCCGTTGGTCACTATCGCATGGGGATAATACTCCATTGCACCCAACGTATCTTGTTTTAAATGCCGAACATCTTCGTCTTTTTCAGTAGAAAGTTTTATCAGGTTGGTAACGAAAATACGTAAAATATTTTATGACACTACCAAACAGTCAATAAAGTATGTTAATTGGTTCGTTATAGAATATTTTATGTACCTTTGTCTTTTTGTTACTAACCATTTTAGTGGTCCAGATAGAGCAGTTGATCCAATGTGTGTGTATTCAGACAATGAGTAAATGACTTGATGTAGGTACTTAGCATGCTGGTTTACCTTGACCCTATCCGGGTCTGATTAGAAGGTCAAGGTAACAGATAAAAGTTCACGGTTAAGAGGATGAAACAGTTCCCTTTTAACTATGTTTTAGCTTACAAAGTTATGCGTTTTACGTATGCAAATAATGACTTAAGATATTTTTTTGTCTTGGTGTTCAAGTGGTCTGTTCCGGTTGAGAGAAGTGTTGGCTGTTCTGATACAGCACTGTCAAAAGAAGATCTTGTGGAACAAATGGAAGAAAAGAAACAGACATGTCAAAAAAACCGATAGAACAAAGATAGGTGGAAAAGTGTTAAGAGGGTGGGATGGACTGGTATTGTGCAGTGCGATCCGAATGTAAGGCTGAGTTAGTCTCCGTCACTGCTGTCGTCTGAGAATTGTCGGGATTTGAAAGATTTTTCAGTGATTATGAAGATAAGATTACGATGGTTTGTGCTAAAAGCTTACATCAGCTGCAGGCACCCAGTCATTTCGACGAGACACTCACACTCTCTGACGATAGATGTAAACTTTTGTGAGTTTTCACGTCGCGTCTGTTAAAGACGTGCTGTTGACATAGTTGGAAAGGCGTCGCAGGCGGGTGTCAGCAGAACTGACGACAACTGTGTGACTTGACTCATCGGCAAGATGACTACATTTTCAATGAGTTGCTAATGTCGGCGTGTCATCTCGGCAGTACATGTGTATGCTGGATTGTACAGCGACGACTATTTCCGCATGAAGCTGCAGTGGAAGTCAATTGACGCTGATCAGGAGTCGCGTTTCTCTGACCTGCGAGATCGACGCAGCCTCATTGGTACATACGTTAGAGCTGCATCTGACTGTCCATCTGTCTCCTTGCTTCCGTCTCTCTCATTGCCGTTTTCAGCTGACTAGTTGAATGTAAGGTTAATAGTAAAGTAAAGGCTGTTTAATGCACAGTTGTAAAGTTTTTGAGTTTTTCTTTTTTTGAATAATGTTTATAATGATTTTTATTCGTGAATATTTTTTCTGAACATCTACACCTTGAGACCAGAGGCCGACGTTCTACCGCTGTGCCGTGTAGCGGTACTTGTGCAGTCTGTGGTGAGTGAGTGTGCTCAGCATGTCTTGTCTGTGTGTCTACAGAGAAGGACGTCGCGAGGACCGATCGTACTCACACGTTCTTCCAAGGCGACAACAATCCCAACATCACCGTCCTCTACGACATTCTACTTACTCACTGCATGTACAACTTTGACCTCGGTCAGCCACCGAGCTGTTTCGCGATTTCTGTTCATATTTACTGTAGTTGTTCCGATCTTTTAAAACGTACTTTATCTTTAGAGAATATATACATTTTAAATTTTTGTACATTTTTAATTTTATTTTTTGAAAATATGTATAGTTTAACGTGTTTTATTTTTGGTTCGAATGTTTGGAACAGCTGTGGTATTTACAATTAGTATTCAGATATTTACCCAATCTCAGTTTTTACTAGCATCAGACAACTGGCTTGAAGGCTGGAAGCACCTCTACATGGAACTAATCTGGCTTTTTTAGATTCACACGGAAAATGAACAGTGAAGTGGAAATTAGTTATAGTTTTTGTTAGCTCGATAGCCGTGATTTTTGTTGTTTTTTATCATTTGTTAGTGTTTACATGAATTTAGCTTCAACTGTCTGGCACCAAATAGTCTATAATGCGCCACTAAGAAACAACTCACTCACTCACTGATGTCAGCGTTTTCACATTACTGGTGTCGTCTCGTGTAAACTTATGTGCTTTTTCTAGCAGTTGTAATACAGTTGTAATAGTACTTGTACTTTTACCTTCAGTGCAGTGACACTACTGTTGGGTGACAGCAACGACATAGTGTCTATAAAATCAACTGAGAAATGTTCACATTTGGAGTGATGTACCTTCATGCTTTGGACACCATTGGTTTGGACCACCGACTTGTTAAATATTCTATTTTGACTCATTACGTCCAATTAGAACAGCAGAAGATTTTGAGGCCGTCGCTTGGCTTCGCTAAGCGACATGGCCGCCGGTTGAGTGACGTCATTTTGTTGAAGTAAGTAAGTAAGCCGTCATCTTGCTGTCAGTTTACTATGTTCGTTGCTATTTAGTGTATGTCTATTCTATGTTTAGTTCCTCCGTTTAGTCGCCTGTCCTCTGTTTAGTAGCTTGTGGCCATGTTTTGCCGGTGTGTACAATAGCTTCGGCTTGGCTGGCCAGCACGTGGGCCGTGGTTTGGACATCAGGAAGAGCATCCAGTCTGTAGACAGCATCCAGCCTGTAGGAATTGAGTGATGAGGTGCTCGCGAGGTTGTGTGTCTGGAGCGAGGTGTGAGTGATATGCATATGGTCCAACTGCTGATGCTATTGCCTTGCCGCCATTTCTTGCTTTAATAAAATCCATAATTTTCCTTTGTGGTACAGGCTTACCCAAATTGTCCTGAAAAGGGTTGTTGTTGTTGTTGTTTACATTGGGTGACTCTGACTCAGCCTAGGACTTGGAATAGCTGGGAAAAAACTGGTCTAACTGTTGAACTGAAGTTGAGGCTAGTACCAGTGTTGGTTGTACTATTAGTAGTGGTTGTGTGCAGGGTACGTCCAGGGTATGAGTGATCTGCTGGCGCCAATTCTCGTCGTCATGGAGAACGAGGTCGATGCTTTCTGGTGCTTCTCCGCCTTCATTCACATGATGGTCAGTCTGTCTGTCTACATGTCTGTCTGTCTGTCTGTCAGTCTGTCTGTATCTCTGTGTATATTCACATGATGGTCAGTCTGTCTGTCTACATGTCTGTCTGTCTGTCTGTCAGTCTGTCTGTATCTCTGTGTATCTTGTCCATGATTTTTACTTACAGTGAACAAGAAGCATTTGAAAAATGTTGGGCCCATTCGCCACAACGAGCCGCCTCACGCCCATTCACCAGATGTCGCTAGCAGTACTGTCGCGCGCCGTCTGCGCATCGATATCCACGACAACGACGACAACGACAACGCGTGACAGGGGACCGCTATGGGCCCATGGAATGGGCCCAATAAGAATTATGCATACGGAAATTTATTAATGTTTTCACACATTGAGCAGCGACTCGATAGTCTAGTGGCTAAGGCATTGATTGGACTGGTGACTAAGTGGTTTGCAAGTTTGAGCCCCGGCCGCTGCGCTGTTGAGTAACAAGTTGGGCAAGTTGTTTACACCCATGTGCGTCTGTCACCAAGCAGTATAATTTGATACCAAACGATGGGTGGTGATGCTCTTCAGCTGGGAGGGTAACCGCAGCCTACTGGCGGGTGTATGGCTTAAAATCACCTGCGGGCTGACTGCCTGTACACCGGGATCAGCTCCGAGCCCAACACTCGGTAACGAGTATGTGAGAACTTTACCTTTACCTTTTACAAACTGAGAACTGAATCAATAAGATATAAAAGATACAAAAGTTAATATTATGCAACGGTGTTCATGATTAATACACTTTCCATGAAGAATATCACTGAAATGACCATTTTCTGCATTGGATAGAATGGTAATTTAAGTCAGTGATCTGCCATCATCTATACACTGAGAGACATGCAGTTAGTTGTCTGCGTGCAGGGAGCTAATTTTGAGCAGGATCAGCAGGCGATGAAGAACCAGTTGATGCAGTTACAGATCCTGCTGACGTTCGTCGACCCAGAACTTGCCAACTACCTCGGTCTGTAGCTGTCAACGTCATGTCATGCTGCTTAGTGCCGTCATTTGTAGAGCGTTCTCGACACACCGTGTGCAGTGCTGTCATCACAGAGTTAAATATATATTCTATCTAGAGTCAATACGTCCAATTAGAACAGCAGAAAATTTTGAGGCCGTCGAATGGGCGACTGGCTTCTCTAACAAACATGGCTGCATTGTGGGATTATAGACA
>Ga0209782_1000526_pt1 | contig 17005 bp, 10 predicted proteins | sample WorMetmaBAHAMAS1_FD_187390 | JGI IMG/M metagenome (GOLD analysis project Ga0209782, IMG submission 187390) | Marine gutless worms symbiont microbial communities from Max Planck institute for Marine Microbiology, Germany - Inanidrilus... | ecosystem: Host-associated > Annelida > Digestive system...
CATACAATACAAAATAAATGAATTTGCACTTTGCAATGGGAGCCGTAAACAGCATAGAATAGTTAAGATGGTGTCACGTTATTTCTAAAATTCAAATGGCACTGGGAGTCTTGCACAGCATTGCGGTTACTGCACATGCGTCCGTACAGGTATTGGTCGAAATAAATTTAAAAAAGTGAAAGTATTTAATGTATTTGTTTTTTTCTTGCACGATAACGGTATGATATGGACTACTTGCAAGTTGCAACGTACGTTCGTCGACAATGGAACCGGTCGTGATAAAACGTTAAACAACAACGCGATCACGTGATGAGTGCGAGGGCGAGGCTGTATAGCCTGCGCCCGTCAGCGCTCTCATCATGTTTGTCTTATGTGGATATCTATGGTGTTTGTTTACACGGGTGTATTTTCTGAATACAACATTATAATTTGTTATAATACAGTAAAAAAAATACATGGTACAAATTTTAAAAACATTGGTATCGGCGATTTGCTGATGGCAATTCGCCGATGTTCCAGCTTGCTCCGATGTTCGATGTCCGATGTGTACATCGGCCGAACTCTAGTATTTCTGGAATTTTAGTGAGAATTTGCAGAAGACTGAACATTCACGTAATTTGTAGTGATGTTTTTACGTTCTAGTTTTCCGATGTTCTGTTTGAGTGACTGTAGGGCTTTCAGGCATTTTAACACCACTGCAAATCCAAGTGGTTTGCTTGTGGAAACACAGTCTATCATGGAGTGATTAGGCTAGGTAAACAGCAGTAGTAATCGTTAAATGCAAGCTGCGTTGTCTTGCGTGTGTTGATTGTGTTGAAGTATCTGCCATGCACAGTGTACCGGTAGTAAATAATATTGCGTTGTGAACAGTGCCTCTACAGTCATGGGGTGCCAGCTTCAACTTCAGCATCTGGTACGTGGAGCTGAGAGGTTGTGATAACCCGGATCTTGTTCGGCCATGCCTCAACTGGTACAGTGTGGTATGTAACATGTACTTCATTGCCACTGCCTTCGGTATTGTCACTGCTAGTTCAATAGTGTGAAAAAAATTTATTATGTAAACTGTAGTACATAATAAGTATAAGATAGTCTTAAGATGCACTGACCAACAATTGCATTTAACAGGGTTCCCACTGGTCTTGAAAAGTCCTGATTTGGAGACTGAAAAATCATGCCCTGAAAAATCCTGAAATTGGACATTGGTCCTGAAAAAGTGCTGATATTTGATCACAAAGGTGCTTAAAAATTAATCAGAATAGCATGTTGGTTGCAATGCTCTAGTTAGTCCCCTATGAAGCAAATTATGTAAAAACTTAGTACTGTTACATTCGCATTTGTCATCATTGACAGTAAGTCTATTGCATGTAGTTTTGGTATCAAATTCATAGATCGAGACTCGAAACAGTGTAAAAGTAGCCTGTTGATCGTTTGGTATATCAGGTCCTGAAATAGACCTGACTTCTCATTCTGAGATTTTAGAAATATGTGATTTTTTTGCAACCAAACAAGATGTACAAGATGTATTTCGATTACTAGGAAAAATGTGCTGAAAACTTGTGTGCATTGTTTTAGTGTTTTGTGTTTGTAATAAAATAAAGTGTGTGTCTGGTTATTAGTACCGAGAACAAGAAGTGATTCGATTGTGTCTCAAACATTTTCGACAACATAATTATTCTGAGGCATATGAAGCATTACAGAGGCAGACAAGAGTGAACCTGGAACATCCTGCATTGACTGAATTACATACTCAGCTGGTTAGTAACTTGTGTCTGATTTATTATTAATTATTGTTAATATTTTTTTAAAATTATTGTTGGTGTGTTTTTTGGACCACAGGCAGTAAAGATCCCTGTGGTTAAAAACAAAAGCTAAAATCAAATATCACAGGTAGCTAGAGGTTTGGATCTTCAACAGTGTGAGTAAAAGATTCCAGAGTTAGAACAGAATTGAAGCACTGTCAAAATTGAGAGGCGCTGAAACCAAGAAAGAGGTCTCACGGAGGTCACGAGAAGAAACTGTCAAATGACGGCCGACCTCATGCAGAAAATCAAGACCAGATGAGTTCAACAACCCATGAGTCTCAAATGTGATTGGCTGGAAATGTTGTCTAGTGGGATGCTTGAGTACTTCTGGACCTTTCTGTCTGAAGCAGTTTCAGCAGCAGCACCATCTGCAGAGTGGGACGTGTCATGCATGTAAGAGTCATCAAGGGTGCTGACTACTGTCACATCCCACATCAGGGGTCTGCCCCCATGCCACAGTATTAGAGTAAGCCTGTCAGACCACTTGCCATCAAGTCTGGTAAGACCAATAGGCTCCTTGGTAACAGGAATGACATATGAGGAAATGGCACGGACAACAACGTCGTTAATGGCCTGATGCCTGGCTATTCTGCTTGGGGCCTGCTTACACACCAAGCCATGAATCCCCTCTGCATCTGCTATTGCACCACATCTACAGGTGTGGGCGATGAAGACGTTTCAGCCGAGGCGCAGAGCATCAGCCATTCGAACTCCCACATGAGCCAACCTCAACCTGCATATTATTGTTACTTAAAAGGAAAGTAAATTATTTGTGCAGCATTAGTCTACACTAGACTAGAACTGGAAATGTGGTTATCTGCAAAATTGTAGTGCGGCTTATTGGGTACACTTTCGAAAATCTGACCTAATTAACACATTAGGTAGATCCGTATTATGGAACCTTTGCTAGTGTGTGGGGTTTTGATTGGCTGGATGTCCTATGTGATTGGCAGCAGATAGCCATCAGTCTGTTGATGTTGTATGGCAGGTCGTCAGAGGTGACTTTGTAGCCAGTGAGCAGCTGATTGAGTCAGCTGTCGAAGGTAACTATGCCACATGTTGTGATTGGGTTCTTTATAGCTTTACCTCTGTCACTGTACCATGCTTGATCCACTCAGTATGACCTTTGCATCGAGCATTACCTGTGTGTTCAGTATGTCCAAATGCCTGAGTGCCTGTTAGCGTGGTCCAGCTGATGACATTGTCATGTGTCTCTTGTTTTTATTAAAATTCATAATGGTATACTTTTCTCTGCCAGGTTTGCTAGGCTTTTTTCCTGCAAAAAAGGCCATTAATGTGTTTACTTGTGCAAAGAGTCTGATGTATTTGTGTGTAGTTATGTATTAGATACAATTCACATTGTGTTAGCTTATCTTCAGTGATTTGCTGCTGTTGGTTGGAGATTCATGGATATTTGGTCAGTTTAAAGCCTGTGCCACTGGTCTACAGAGATCCTTTTTTGAAACAAACTGCAGGAGAATTGGCTAGCTTGGGTTACCTGGATGTCGGCCATTGTAGCGGGTGGCATTTTTATAGGAGATTTATGTGAGAAATGCAGCATGTGCCAAACATTAATATAGCATTGTGTGTGATTGCAGAAGGCTGGTTCAATTCATTCATTGGTCAGCAGGACTATAAAACTCAATGGATTTCACTTGAACCTGTCACCAGTGGTAATTATGTGTGTGCTCATGTAGGACATGAATGGTGTTGTTTTGAGACATAATTTGTTTGTATGTAATTGATTCCTTCATATTGTTTAGCTGACATGGTAGTATGAGAATGCGATGCTTATCTGTTGTCCTATGATTATCCCAGAGATATAAAAGATAGACCTGATATGTTTCTGCCTGTGTGCTTTTATGTTTATTTTGCAGTTGTTGGTACATGCCTGTTTTTGTTTCGCTACATTCAATTTCTTTACTACCATGGTCACTCATTGGCTTGAAGAACAACCTTAGAATGACCGTGTTTTGTGTGATATAAAGCTTACCTTAACCAATACTGCTGCGACATTGTTATCAAACACCAGATGGCCATTGTGGATATAGTGTATGTTGTAAATGTGTTGCAGCGACATACAGTGAAAGTCGACCTGGCATGAGAGGCGGACATCAGATGTGCATCGATGTTCACACAGGTTATTTGGCACCTAGAACAACTCTCTTTGTTGCATTTTTTGCACAGCAAATATTTTAAAGAGTCAATTTCATTATTTATCATTCTTTTAGGTGCACAGAGTTGGAGGCTGTGTTGTTATTGACAGTGCGTGAAATTTGTGTAGTGAAATGTAAGTGGACTTATTGCTGTATTTGTGCAGTAAAACACTGAACATATTGCTTATCATGAACATCTTCTAATGCTCATGTACTGTTTTTGCTGACACACAGTTCATAAATACTGCAGACTAGCATGCGATGGAGTCTCAGTGAAGTGAATTAGTTACACTAGTGATTGCAGCCGCACCTCTTACCTGCATTGGCCTGATAGTACCTGATTTTCTCTGAAAATTTCCGGTTTTATGGTCAAAATTTCTTATTTTGTGTTTATTAAACTTTGGACACGTTCACTTTATACGTACCGTAATTGTTTTTCTGACCTTGGATGATATCTGATTAGAGTTCGAATGGTCCACAAAAAATGGATCAGACCCAGTACCCGATTTTACGTCCACAATTTCGGCCGACCCAGAACCCGATCCGATTTACCGGGGCACTCGCGCAGTCACCGGCAAACGTAGTTTAGTTCACAATTTTTTTGCTAAATATATGCTGCAAATTGGTTACTTATCATATTGCACAATGGTAAGTAAATGTTACTTGCATTTGTTTGTTTTTTCTTTTATTTTATTTCTATAAACTGAACACTTTTATGAAGTTTTATTTGTTTATTTATTCACCGAGTGACATCTTTTCCGGTCTGCCTAAATATCAAGCAGGCCAATGTAACGTAACGTAATACAATCTACTATGGAGTGTCGAAGGTGTAATGAATGCCTCCGTGACGGCGTGATGAACGCTTGTTGGCACCAGATTCGTCAATTAGCTGTCTGGCACATGATGCACCAAGCGCCGTCTGGCACCTGATGCATGTGTGTGACGTAACGTACCGGCGTTTAAACACCACACGAGTGTCTGAACTATAGACACTGCCGTGTGACGTAATGTTTGTTTACATACCAAACGTGCCATGTTTTGTGTCCAAAAACGCGATAAATTACGCAGTTAACTAAGTGTTGTTGATGAATGTGATCGACATTGTATGGACTTTAATGTAATGTAAGTAAAAATACTGTTATATGCAATGAGACGAGAATTTATTACACGTAAACAACGGACAACAAATCGATGCCATTTACATGGGTTACTGTCAGACCGGGGCAGTCTACACCCGCCGATCCGGTCTACTGGACGTTCATCCAGACCGGATGTCGATCAGATCCGGGATTTGAATCGGTTCTAAGTCTATATCTGATTTTGTTTGTTTGCGATGCGGTTAGATTGGTGATAGTGAAATAATGTCGTCTGCTTGATTAATTGCAACAGTAGCAACACGGTGCTGTGTAGAGTCAATCTACCTGTTTGGTGGATGGGATGGCAGTCGTGATCTGGCCGACTTGTGGGTCTACCGTGCACTCTCTAACACGTGGACTTGTCTCTCTAAGAACACAGAGGAGCAGGTCGTATCCTCTCAATCTGCTCACATGTATCATCTGCTGTTGTCTCGTCGCTGTTGTAATTTTGTTGATAATAATGATGATAGTGTCGCAGTTATACAGCAGCTTAAAGCTTTTTTTAGGTTATATCATTAATTACCATATAATTGCAACAGTTGATTAGTGGTCACATTACGTAGCTGCAGTAATGAGATATGCTGGGCCATTCTAGGCTTCTATTATGCCAGTTTTTCCATGCCAGTAGTTCAGTACCCTGTTTTCAGTAAATAACTGATAGTATGATAGTGACGTGGTTTAAATAGCAACAAAGTCATACAGAAGTAAATGAAAGTGGACGACCATGGTAATGACTGTGTGGAGTGAATGTGAATGCGTTGGCAGGGTGGTCCAAGCGCGCGGTCGTGTCACAAAATGTGTCTTGATGTCACTAACAAACAGATGTTCTTACTCGGTCGATATCTTGAGCCTTCACTGCGCACTCCAGAAGCCTTACGTGTATGTGTAAATATTATCTATACTGACAGTGGCTAGCAGCTATATTACTATCAAGGTGATGCTTAAAATTTCCAGATTTTTACAGACAACGTTATCGTGGTAGGTAATTCAGTCATCTTCATTCATCTTTTCCACTCTAACTTTTGAATTGAGTGACCTTTGACCTTGACTTTTTGTATGTGTGTGGGTCATGGCCGTAGCTCTCATGGGGTTGAAGGTCAGGGTTAGGGTCAGGGTCTCAGTTCAAAATGCGGTCAGTGGGACGTTGATCTCAATCAAGGACAGTTTTCTAGTAGCATCTGCATGTGGTCTACAGTAAAAGATCCCTACACACGTTGATCAGTGGTCCTTTCCAGCTAAACCTGGGTTGTCTGGTTTTCATTTTTTTTTTCAAGTTAACTGAAAGGGATTTTTTTTGACAATGACGCAGGCTGTTATCAGGTATCCAGCAGTGTTGAAGCACTGGAGGTAGCTGCCTTTACCGCTTCTCTCTGACTATAGTAACTAGACACAGCAGAAGATCTGGCATACTTAAAAGTTATTTGAATATTAATCAACTGAGTTAGCACGTTGTCTAGAAATGATTGACTGTTTTGTCTAATACATACGGTACACGTCCATTTTAATAGCCATTTAGCACGTTTACCTGGGTTAGTGCATTCTTCCCAAATTATCTTGAGGTTAAGAGAGAAGATTGTTAGAACTCTGCTATGTTTTGAGCACAGTGAGCAAATGACACACACACACACGCACGTACATGAGCAGTTGTTACAGTGCACTCTCGGTTTAGGTTTTGCTTTTTGTGTTATCGTAGGTATTTATTGTGTTGCTTGCTTTTGTTGTGTTGGTTTAGTTTTGTCAGTGCTAGTCGAGAACTTGGTTGGGACGAATGTCTCAAAATGACTTATATTGTGTCAAGTGGGACGTAAAACCTTCACTCAGTCAGTGAGGCACGGCCGTCGTTATGAAAGCCATTGTTATTCACACAATGGTTGTAGCTGAGGGATGTTACCAGTGGCACTGTTCTGTGCTGTATCACTGGTTTCTATGTAGCTTACTCCAAAAATTAATCTCTATTAAATCTTTAATATTTACAATATAGTCTTTACCTTAAAGGTGCGATATGACCTAAATTATGTTAAAAGCACCGTTAAACCTCTACCAACCAACCAAGCAACCACTGGTTTCTATGCAGACACGAACACAGGAGAAAATAGAATCTCACAGAATGCACAGAGTTTACTTTCACAGAGCAGACAACTAAAAGTTTTTATTTATCGAGTAATAAATTTTTTAAATTCCAAGTTGGGCCTTGCTATTAACATCTGAGCTCATAATCCAAAACTGATAGAGTGATATTTTTGCACAATGGATGTTGCCGGCTCGTAGCGTGATTGTGCTAAGTGTGAAGGTTGGTTGTGTGGTCGTAGAGTGACTTCTACGTGTATGAGTTGGAGACCGACAAATGGACGTTGATCACTGATGACACTTCGGCGATGGGTGGACCTTGTTTGCTGTTTGATCATCATGTAGCAGTCGATGTTGATCAACAGACTCTGTATGTGTTTGGTGGCCGACAAATCACCAGGTACATGGCCAGTAGTTGTTTGTTCATTATGTGTATGGTTTTATCGTCATTTGTCAACTGCATCTTGTCAGTAGAGTGAAGTCTTTGTAGACCATTTTATGAAGCATAGTGTTGGGACAGTCATTCATCATTCATTCGATTGACTGTACCTTCCCCATCTGATATTAACAAGTATATACAAGAGAAATTGGTGTAGAAGATAGAAATCAACTACGAGTATATATAGTTTCGTACTGTATTTGAGCCGAGTAGCTCAAAGGTTCGAGTATAAGAGAGCAGGTGTAAAAAGGAGCAGCAACCATTCCATCAGACTTTGAAGAAAGGATGAAGCCAGGCCACTGTATAGACCCTTAGGATTAGTGCATTTTGTTCCCTTGAGTGGTTTGACACTAGACTAGGGATGTTAAACTCAAATTTTTTTGATATTCGATTATGGAAACGAAAAAATCGATTTTTATTCGATTATCGAATTTTAAATATAATGGTCTCAAGCGTGCATCACTACCACATTGCATGCAAGTACCGGTAAGCAATAAAAAACGAATGCGTACGACTTGCTATGCAAAGTGAATGCACATATGTGCTGAAGACAAAGGCTCTATATAAACTTGTTAATATTCCGTTATACATATTTTTAAAAGTGATTTAAAACTCCAAAAAGCGAAAGAAACTTTTTTGTTTATAAACAACAAGCTCGGCTGATCACGTGATCGTGTTGTTGTTTAACGGTTCGTCACGCCCGGTTCCATTGTCAACGAACGTATGACGCAAGTCCGTATCATATCGTTATATTGCAAGGAAAGAACAAAGACATCACTTTCTTAATTTATTTCCTCCATTACCGGTACCGTCTCGTGTGCAATAACCGCAATGCCGTGCAAGATTCTGGGTTCCAGTCGAATTTTAGAACTATCATATGACAACGCCATCTTAACTATTTATGCTGTTTACGGCACCCCTTCCAAAGTGCAGATTTATGTAATTAATGTCAGAATTTATTATTTTAAGCAAACTTATGGCATGAATTACACAGTTTATACGTCATCATCCCTCCATCCACCCATCACAACCGGTGTTGTATTGAAACTGCTACGCATAGCATCTTGCAAACTGGTCATCGCTGCCTAGTGCAATTTCAGTAGCGATAATCAATTTTTGGAAAACGAAAACAAGAACGATAAAAAAATTCGATAATTGAAAAGTCAATAATCGATTAACATCCCTACAATAGACCCCGAAGTGAATCCAAAATATTTTTCTCACTTGCTCATAGGAAATCGAGATAGTGTGCAACTGTGCATTAGACTACCTATTGCAAGACGAAAGTCACTCAGACAAAAAAAAGACAGTATATTTGGTTGATTTTTGTACAATTGTTCTATCCATATTTCATACATCACAACTAACACATTACGTCAGCGACAGGGGAAATAGTAAGTAAAATTGCCCCACCTTTTGTGTCCATTACCCAATGGACACAAAAGGTGGGGCAGGAAGGACATCTGGCCATGTAAAAAAAAACTCTTCTTCATTATTCTCTAGAGGTTTTCTTTGAGAACAAGTGGAGAAGGAGGACCCTGATGTGGAACCAGCTGATACAGGTTGACTTTGAAAAACTGGCATAAAATGGTGGTGGTCATAGTAGTAGTAGTACAATGTAGTTTTTTTGTCATCTGTTAGCTGTTGGAGTTTGTCGTGTGCATTAGTGGTACAGTATCTCCGAGCTCATCAAGTGCTGAGCGGGCGAGTGATTCGTCACCAATACTGAGTGGATTGTACAGTTATCACATACCTACAAACACATGGACGAAGCTGCGAGACAACCAGTTAGAACCGCAGCCGAAGCTTGGCCAGTCGATGGTATTTCATCCTGTACGTATGTCTTCTCGCTTCACATTGCTCTCATGTTGTCAGCTGCTCATCATGCAATGTATCTAAACAAATTTGCTATCTGTGTGTAGTTGGCCAGACCTGCTGTAGCCACCGAAAAAGACAAAGTGTAGAGGATTCGTTGTATTCGGGCTGTTGTAAATGGTAGTCTTCCTGTGAATTTGTTTGCCAGTGGCTCAAGCCCAGTGTACAGGGTGCGCCAATAAAAACAATCCCCTAGAAAAAAGGCGGTATTTTAGCCATCGTAGTACGGATTTGAGCCAAACTTTCAGACACAACATAACCTGCGAATTTTATTGAAATAACTGATTAGGATTGTTAAACTCAAATTTTTTTGATATATTATTATCGAAACAAAAAAATCGATTTTTATTCGATTATCAAATTTTAAATATAATGGTCTCAAGCGTGCATCACTACCACATTGCACGCAAGTACTGATAAGCGATAAAAAACCAATGCGTACGACTTACTATGCAGAGCGAATCCACATATGTGCTGAAGACAAAGGCTCTATACAAACTTGTTAATATTTCGTTATACATCTGTTTTTAAAGCAATTTAAAACTCCAAAAAGCGAAAAGAAACTTTTTTGCTTTACAAACAACAAGCTCGTATGATCGCGTTGTTGGTTAACGTTTCGTCGCGCCCGGTTGCATTGTCGACGAACTTACGTCGCAAGTCTGTATCATATCGTTATATTGCAAGGAAAGAACAAAGACATTATGGACTTTAACTTTCTTAATTTATTTCGACCATTACCTGTACCATCGTGTGTTCAGTCAGCGCAATGCTGTGCAAGAGAGACTTGGTTCCAGTCGAATTTTAGAAATATCATATGACAACGCCATCTTAACTATTTTATGCTGTTTACGGCACCCCTTTCAAAGTGCAGATTTATGTAATTAATGTCAGAATTTATCATTTTAAGCAAATTTATGGCATGAATTACATAGTATATGCGTCGTAGTCCATCCATATCCGCCAGTCACAATCGGTCTTGTGTTGAAACGGCTAGGCATAGCAGATAGGCATAGCATCTTGCAAACTGGTCGTTGTCACCTAGTGCAATTTCAGTCATGATAATCGATTTTTGGAAAACGAAAACGAGAACATCACGATAAAAACAATCGATTTGATATAATTCCTCAGATACAGCAGATTAAACTTTAAAGTTCATTTTTTTCAAGTGAACATGCCGTTGAACGTTGAATATGCACAAAAAAAACAAATCAAATTTTTCACAGCTTTTTATCAACAACTCAGATGTTTTAATCATGAATGTCAGATGCCTATAGCTGACTCTGTATTTAAACAGATTGTTCTCGATGTCAGTGCCCACCAGTTGCAGCAACACACGATCGAAATCTGGTGCAAATTGAAATCCTGAAGCAAATTTTTTCTGTATCGGTCTTTTATATCGGCATATCGTTGGCCAGCTTTGGCGTGTGTCTTTGATCGCGTTCCAGCATAGTACTTCACACATGATAATCCATTGGCATATTCACATGGTGCATTTTCTGTTATTTTTACGTCAGAATTGCAGTTCAGTTGCTGGTTCACTTATAAAACTGTATTTTTAAGTTCAAATGATTGTAATTTCTAAACCATAGCAAATATTGTGACGAAATTAGCTGTGTATGTGAACTTGGTGAAAAAAATCGTTTACAGTAACTGAGATAATGAATTTTTCCTAAACGATTGTTTTTTATTGGCGCACCCTGTATACATCTATGTCGTGTGAGGAGTTGTATGATATTTGTTGAAGATAGGCGTGGCTCATGAATGAGGTAACTTGAGCAAAGAACACAATGTGCTTGTAATTTGTTAACAGACGCAGCGTTGTTTGTACATATTTGCGGGAGAACGTAACCGTGACCACTTGAACGACATTTGGCTTTATTACGTAGACACTAACGAAGTGCAACACATAACAGATGTATACTGCAAAGACTCTGTTCGAGGTAATGCAACTGAGTTCTTTCATTAAACTGCTCTTTACAATTTTACATGATAGTTTTTTACCAGTTAGGTTTAAATAAATGTTTTATAAGCCGTTAGATAACTGATTTGAGGAATGTTTTGTTGAAGTAAGTATTAAAAGTAAGAGTAAATGTTGTGCTATGACTTGTAGAAAACTAAACAAATTTATTGCATGATTACTGTGTAACGAATAGCATAGATGTTTTGCTTATTGCGTAAGTAAAGAGAAATTGTGCAGTGTATTTACTGTTCTACTGTTTTCCTTTGTTACGCTGTTTTCATCCGTAGCAGTAAGCATAAAGCCACAGTCTGGTGCCAGTCTGTCTCTCTGTTTTATCTTTTTTTCTAACATTGATGCAGTTGTGATTAATTAGCAGTGCCCCACATGGTTAGTTTACATTTTATTTTCTCTGTTTGAGAACCATTACACTCTGCATATTGGAAATATGCATGTTGTAGTGCCTTCGTCTGGTTTCACTCAGCGTGCTACACTTGATCCGGAGCTGAATGAAATACATGTTCTGACTGTGAGTTACGTCTGATGTGTGACGTTGCTTGCATAGTGCAGTAGTATGAAGTGTTTGTTGGAGGATCACAGTACCTCCACCTCAGTTATAGCATGATATGCAATATATGCATGTGATAGCTATGCTCCATGCATGACGTTCGTCTGTCAGTCTGTAACGTTGGTGGATTGTTATCACAGCACATGACACGATAGGTCGGTGTCTTGGCAACCTGTTTGATGAAGCCGACCTGGATTGTAATATCGTGTGATCCCGAATTCTGCTGAGGGAAAAAATGCCGAGTTTTGCATTTTGATGGCAATAACCTCTCTATTCAGCTGCTTGCATGTTTCACTATCTCAGCTTCTTGTAACGGCCGTCGCAATGCCAGCCTAGGTTAGCTGGTTCACCATCTCCACTTGTTGTTGAAGAAAACCTAAAATTGCCAATAAGTGGAACAGGTTTTTACTACATGAAGCTATGATAGCGTGGTATATACTGACGTCATGTCTCAGTGAAACAGGTCTTTTTACAGGCCAGATGTCTGTGCCTCTGAAACAACAGTATCAGATGACACTCTGAGCACTGATCTGAACCAGGAAATATCACCGTCTGGTCTCGTCATTTCTTGACCAACTGTCAGACTGCTTGAGGCATTTGTGGCATTGCTGCATTTGCACCAGATGTTCAATGCTGCTACCCTAGTAGCCTGAGATATTGCCGGAAAGAGTAAGTAGGTAAGTTTTGTTATCTAGTTGACATATTTGAAACCAGCGGAGGCCATGATTTCAAGAAACAGAGGCACGTGGATATAGAGAAAGTTTTTTTTTAATTGGAATTGGACCCGGTGAAGCTAGTGATAAGTGGAGAGGGGACTGAGATGATTTGGGCAGTTGAAGCATAAAGACTGGATCAAGCGATGAAGGTAAAACAAATTACAGAGAGATGATACCAATGCTAGATATGGCAGGCTGACGTTAGAGAAGATATGAAAAGATTTGGTTTCTTCTGAATGGATGTATGGGTTTGCAGCAAGAGAAAAAAATAAAAGTCATTTTTTTCAACATCACAAGATCTTACAACTAATTAAAAGTTGAAGTTGTTTGTCAAACTGCTGCAAAATGGTAGTGGATGACAGTGTTTACTCTTTAAAACATAGTGTAAATTCTGTTATCAACTTAGAATTGTCTTTGTGATCTAGTAGTAATTGATCGCACTTGCATTTAGATAATGTGTGTTGTTATTCGTGGTTGTTAGGGCCTCAGTCGCGACAAATCAAGTCATGTACAGAACTCGCTCTGGGTTTATGACATCAACAAAAGCAAATGGTGAGTGCGTATGCATAAATAATTTGGTGTGAAAACATTAATTGCTTGTAAGATAAGATTAAGTGGTGGAATTGCAGCACTGAGTGAAATGTCTTTTATTAGTTAGAGCTACAAAAAATGCTGTAGAAGCTTAGATCGTATAATTTTGAAACCCTTTCGCTCAGTGCTCTGTTACTGTTGGTTATGGACATGAATGTCATTTGGCCCATAAAGAAATATGTGCCATATATCCCAAAGGTTCTTTAGTGGCTAAAGCAGAAGAAGTATGCCGTTTAGACAAGAATTGAAAGTAGTGGGATCATGTATATAGATGCTCGTACAGATTGTTGTGAAAGTACTTGCAACAGTGACACTGGTCTTTGCCTCACAACAATCTGTACCAGCATATATTTACATGATCCCACTACTTTCAATTCTTGTCTAAACGGCATTGTTCTTCTACTTTGTCCACTAAAGAACCTTTGGGATATATGGCACATAGCACTGTATTGGATATTTGAGTTTGTTTTGAGAGGCCTGTGTGAGCCGTGGGTTGTGAGAATAGGCCCACTCTGTTTTCAAGCTGGATATGGAGGTCCGAAGGGTTTGGCTTCAGTCTCAGGTGTTCATGCTGACGGACCCTGGAGCGTTGGTCTCATTTAACATCACTGTATTGTACAAAGTCACCACGTTTTGTTTTAGCTTTACATATTTATTTTGTATCTTTAGATTTATTGTTACATATCTGATTTTGTCGTGTTAGGTTAAGTTTGTTCAACATCAGGTTTAAGTTATTCGCTGGGAAAGAATGTTTGAAATGACATGTGTTTGCACTGAGTGAAATGTTTCAGCTCAGTATGAATCTGAGTGGATATGTGGTTGATGTGTTGCAGGTCGTGTGTGTACAGCAATGAGAATACGAGGGACTCGCTGTGCATACATTACACTGAACCTGTGCCACGATATGCTCACCAGTTTGTCTACAATCATGTCACCAAGGTTCATATGACACTGACATTGTTTGCTATGCAGTGTAGCCAGTTTATATGTTGTTCAGTATCTTATTCAAATTTTGTTGTTACTTTTGTGCAGCTGTTATAATAACTCGTGATTAACAGTTAGTAGTAATAGCAGCAGTAGTGCAATCAGCACTTTTTTTAAATTAAGCAGTCAATTCTGTGTGTAGACTATAGAATTACTGGAAAGAATAGAATGTGAGAGATAATAAAATAAGAGTGAGAACTGTGAGATACACGGTCCAAATCCAGAAGTTACAATAAGTTATATACACTGTCTCAAAAAACGACACTGACGTTCTACGCTATAACTTCAATGCACATCAACCGATTTTGGTAATTATTGGCAGAGGTATTGCTGAAAGAATATGCTATTAAATGGTAATTTGTTATCCCACCTCTCCTAACTAATGTCTCTGCACTACCTTGGGAATCATAAACCCTGAAAATGGGCCTTTTTAGTCATGCTCAAAAAATGACACTGCTTTGGTTTGCTATATCTTCAACACTCATCGACCAATTTTGATAATATTTTGTACACAATAAGGTCATATTATTAAGTACAGTATGCAAATAATTGTTATTTCTCGACCATCCATTTTTGTGTAATACCAGTTCGTCAACAAGATCAATGTGGGCGCTGCGTTATCTGCCACTGCCGGGACGACGGTCAACCAACCAGTGACCCATTACGATTGCAACAACTTGTAGATGCTGTTGACATTTTAGCTTTTTCTTGAAAACTCTCTGACTAAATGCCTAGCATTGTAGCCTTTCAACTCAAACAAATTTTTAATCAAAATCTTATCTTCTTTAGTAAATGGCATGTTTACAAACAACCAGTGACGTTGAAAATGTGTAATTTCTGCCTTCGCAATTTTGCAGCCAATTAAGGACGTAATAGCAACGGACATGATACATTAAATAGGTTTATGATAGCTCAAGCTCCGTAACTATTTCCTGCCAAAAATTATTAAAATTGGTTGATGAATGTGGAAGATATAGCAAGCAAAATCCGTGTTATTTTCGGTATACAGCATGACTGAAGAGACCAAATTTCTGGGTTCATGTTTCCACAGGTAGTGCAGAGACACTAGCAATGGGAGGTGGGATAACAAATCACCATTTAATAGCATACTTACTCAGCAATATCTCTGCAAAAAAAATTACTAAAATTAATTAATGTGTGTTGAAGTTATAATGTGCTACATCACTGTCGTTTTGTTTTTGAGACACAGTGTAGTATGAACAAAAGAGCATTATTGTCGTCACTAAGAGGATATTCTATTTAGGAATCCGGGTTCGGATATATAATAAATCTATATTCGGATTCGCTCGGCAAATAGAATACAGCATTGCCATAATATGACGTCACTGTTTTTGTTTATGTTGTTTCAGTCCTATTTTGCACGTTGTAACTATTCACAACCATGATTCTGTTTATCTGCAGCAGTTATATTGCTATAGATGTCTTTCTTAACTCATTTATAGTTGTTAGCACTCATCACCGACGTATTGCAAGTGAAACGGGATTGAAGCAGGATTCACTGAATCCGGATTCAGATTCGTTAATAGAGAGCACTTTTTTACAGAATCTGGATTCAGATTCACTGTGTATCCGAATCCGGATTTGTTTAATCGAATATCCCCTAAAAGTACTGTAAACTGTGGACTCGCGTTACTGCAGTGCTTTGACTTGGTTGATTGGCAACAGGAGGTTATCCGTTTGTAAAACACCTGCTGCAATTATCCACAAAGGTTCTGTTTTGGACTCAATTGCTGAACAACCACTTTTCCTTGGTGGGCTTGCAACAGATTTTAACGAAGCAAGAGATGATGGGTTGGCACTGGCACAAGTGGACGTCATGAAAATCATTTGCGCTTTGCTCCAGACAGTTAATTACAGTGACCAGTCAATTTTTACAGGCCAGATGCTCTTGCGTGTGTTCAGCCAACAGTGTCAATGCACTGTGTGAAAATGCAGAGAAAGATCAGAAACTGAAACTTGCACTAGTAGTAGCGGTGGAGGTGGTGATCGTGCTGTTAACTGCAGGCGTGTTGTGTGTGGATGTAGATTCATTATTTATTTGGTGGAAATCCAGGCAAGGACAGTCAGCCAAAAATGAGGCTTGATGACTTGTGGTCACTCAAGGTATTTGAGACAGAACTAGTTCTTTAAGTGCGATAACACTTCAATATGTATAGCTACTTACTGTGTGTCTCGATTGATCACAGTGATTACGAATGTTATAAGGATCTTTTTTGAAGACCTGTCATTTTCATGCTTGTAATAATTCACGGCACAAGTCAGTGTATGTGGAGTGAGTCAGTTAGCGATGTTTGTTTCATTAAATCGGGTGCGTCGTTGTGCTAGCTGTGTCGTCCATCACATGGAACTCTTCTGCAGGAATGTCGATACAGACTGAGACGACATCGGTTTGAGGAGTTGGCGCGCACTGACCCGGTCTCTGCCGTCCAGTACCTCCAGACTTACGTCTTTGATGCCGTTGACCACAACAATCCTGAAATGAAACGGGAGGTATGCTGTGATCAGAATCTCTTTGATGATGTGAAACAAGAAGTCAGAGAAATTTGATAATAAAGGCAATATAACAGGGGGGGGGGGCTAAGTTGTTTGGCTATTCAACCCATTTGTTGCCACAACACTGTAGGATTCCACGAGTGTGGAGAAGTATGCATATTTGGATGACAAGTATTAGATTAGCCTTTTTTCATTAGTGT
>Ga0209782_1000527_pt1 | contig 17001 bp, 12 predicted proteins | sample WorMetmaBAHAMAS1_FD_187390 | JGI IMG/M metagenome (GOLD analysis project Ga0209782, IMG submission 187390) | Marine gutless worms symbiont microbial communities from Max Planck institute for Marine Microbiology, Germany - Inanidrilus... | ecosystem: Host-associated > Annelida > Digestive system...
TTCTGTATTTGATAATAAATGTCTCACTATTGTGTAGCCGGCAGTGGAGGAAGTCAGAATGATACGGAAGATTTAGCACGTCTTCATGTTGAACTAGAAATGAGAGATCGAGAACTGCTTGAAAAGAACCAGACCATCGACCGACTGGTAACTGATTTCACTAACCCGAAACAGTAAGATCTGGTATTACATGACATACAAGAAAAATAATGTCTCAGTAGAATTACTTTAATAGTTTTATGACTTGGAATCTCATTTCTCTAGTTTGTTAACTGGTTCTTTAATTATCAGTCTCAGTTATTAATGTATTAATTGTGGACATAGTGGCATTAGTAATTTTTATGATATTAATTAGTTATTTCTCAGTTGTGCATCTTATGTACTGCATTTGAACTTGTACATGTTTTCTGAGGAATCAGTATGTGAACTATAGTATTTTTAATAATTGTTAGTTTAAATCGATAATATTGCTTGTATATATATTGTTCCCGATTATATTGAAATGTTTGTAAATTGTATATGTTAGTGTCTGCTGTTAAGTGCACATACAGAGACATGTAGGTGACGCCATCAAGGAAAATTCTATAGCATCTTGTCGCTGATCCAGATGTGTTACTAGATATGCTGCAGCAAAATCCTTTAGTTTTTTATCACAATGCTTTATCTACACAGGCTGAACTGTATGATGTCCGAAACATGGTTTTGCTTGGGTGTGTTTAGTGAATGTGTTTCTGAAATTTGTGTGCACGAGAAGAAACATGGTTTTGCTTGGGTGTGTTTAGTGAATGTGTTTCTGAAATTTGTGTGCACGAGACCAGTTGAAATATCCGGTGATGTTGTGATCTTGTTGCTGTTTTAATGCAATGCAGAAGTCGGAAATGGCAGCGGCTCAGGAGTTGCGGAGTACAGCAAATGGTCCAAGTGACCGCTCGACAGATGATGAACTGCGAAGACGCATGGAGATGAAAGACGAGGAAGTGAAGCTGTATAAGAACAAGTACGAAGAGTGCAATAAACAGCTCTTGCAAGCAGTATGTTAATATTTATTTTATATTTTTAAAATCCAATTTATCAGGGTTCTCACTGACTTGGAAAGTTAGGGAATAGGGAATTTTGCTGGTGGTCAGGGAAAATTTTATATATCATCCATGTTTTTTAGCAGTTGCGTTATGATTATTACATTTTTTCAACTGAAGTTTGATTGTTGCCTGTTTGGGTAAGTCTATGCTGTTGTTGTATGTAAAATATTTCACAGAATAATTCTGAATGTGGTTAGGGACAGTCGGAGAAAAATAATTCCGGATATGATCACGGAACAGTCACGGAATTTCATTTTTAAGATAGAGTGTGAACCCTGTTTATTATTAGTAGTCTTGTTTTTGAATGCATTATGAGATTTATCATTTGTTATGCTATGTGCTTATTGTGGACATCTTTAAACTGAGACTTTTTTTGCCAACATATTATTACTTGTTATTTTTTATTCAGACAGCCAATGGCTCCAGTTTAACAGCTGTTTTCTAAGTGCAGTCAGGTCACCCAGTTTCCCGTCAAGTTTTCTTCCACCATTTGTTCTTGGTAGGAGAAAATTGGCAATAGTGTTTTACAGACAAGATTCTGTGACCCTGCCAACAGCGCCAGTGAAGAGAACAGCTTACTATTCAGATATGATATATTTCTTAAGTCATCAGTGAAATGTTAAGATCACCTGTTACCGTTAAACCATTGCGGTTGACATCAAGATTTGTTGTACATTTATAGTGTTCCAGTAAAGACGACTCAGCAAGCCGAGCGCTGATTACCGAGCGAAACATGATGGAAGTGCGGATTGCTGAGCTCGAACGGCGGAACACGGAGCTGGAGGATCAGCTTCACCGTGGCTCTGATCCGCTGGAACTCCGGCTGCAGCAGCTGGCTGAAGAATCGTCTCAGCTGCAGAAGAAGCTCCGGGTATCTTTGAATGTTTCGAGGAATAGATTTATTTGGTTGGTATAACAATTACGTACAATAATTCATAAATCACACCATATTCTTTAATTACCTTGACGTTTACGAGACCTTAATCAGATGATGAAGGTCTCGTGATGAGACCGAAATGTCAAGATAATTAAAGAATATGGTTGTGATTTATGAATTATTGTACGTAATTTATCTTTGAATGTGGTTTTTCTCTTCTAGCAACAACTGTATCGGCTTAAATTATTTTCTGCGTTAATGGCAGTTGTCATGCCCAGCTTGAAGGCTTTTTTATCCACAGGTTCATGCTGGTTTGGCATGCAGTAACAGGATTGGGCATATCAACACAGTTACTCCATGTCGTATCCAGTTGGTAATGGCACAGGTGACCATCTTTAGGTGGGAAATACTACGAGTTACGAGCCATCCTGGCCAACTCAGTCTCGTATCTTTAGTAGGATGGGTGGCTGCGGCATCAGCCAGACCACATGCAAATCATTTGTATCGTGGTATCTTCCAAGCACCAGCACCTCATAACTCCATTATCTACGGGCCAGATGCTCCTTTGATGCCCGGCCAACACTGTCTACTCAAGGCACTGAAGGCACCAAGTATTAGATAAGAGTAGATTGGCTGGGAGGCACATCCCCAAAATGACCCGTTTTATGTCGACCGGAACGTTTAACCTCGACTCGGTCCATCGGTCAGATAAGAGTAGTAGAAATGGAAGTAGAAGACACCACTCTGTACCGCGCTTAGCTGCTACAATGCCATCGTGTCTTGTAGGATCTGGAGATGGAGAAAGCGGAAGCTGAAGTCGATCGGGAACAAGTGCTGAACGAGATGCGCGAGGGTAAGAAGGAACAGGAAGACTTGCTCGTTCTTCTTGCAGACCAGGACACCAAGCTCAGGAGTTACCGGCGACGTCTGAAGGACCTCGGAGAAAAGGTGATGCTCACCTATTGACGGTTGCGGTATTAAATCGGTCGATGAAGCTGGTGCAGTGCCTTTGTCGTTTTCTCGGCAGAGATGTGTGATGTCATAAAATTCTGTCCGCAAACCAGCTGCCTGCGTGTCGGCTAGATCCGTAGCCACTCCGGAGACAGTCGCAGGATCATCTACAGTTGATGTTGCTGGTCCATCATTTTCACAGGCCATGTGTCTATTATGCCCAGCTAACGCAATAATAACTGGAGACAACAATGTATTATTCATGGTTAAAGTATTGGTATTGCGTTAACACATTAGCATTACATGTGTGTGAATTTTCACCCTGACAGTACTAAGTTCATCTAGGTATCTGACTAACGTTTTTATTTCTGAGTTTCTAGAGTCACGTTTGATTACCACTATGAGTTTATCACACCTCGGCCTAAGACTGTACGAATGATTATAGCAATCTGGCAAGGTTATCTAAGTATATGATAAGCATGTCCTGAAATACTTTTTGCCAAATTGCCGTAATCATTTGCCTATTCTTAGGCGCAGGCGTCATGAACTTAGATTGGTAAGCAAGCATGATTCTAGAAGCTTATTTAAAAGACTGTTATTCACAGACGTGTATTAGTGTTTAAGGTTGTGGTTTGTCACGAGATTTTTTTACAGATTAGTACAAAAGTGAATTTTGAAGCCGGAACGAAATTTTTAACTGATGTGCATGTGTGTTAATGCATTGCAGATTGATGACAATGATGACGACGACGATGAAGATGATTTGGAAGCTGACAACAACGTGGAAGACGGCCACGAATGAGCACTGCAGCCATGTAGCTGTGATGTTTACATGTCGGCCACGTTGATAGGAAAAACACAGACATTTGGTCACTTTGTCTTATGCCAAGACTCAAGTCTGAGGCTTTTGTCTGAGACTGTAAAACCAGTGTAAGACCTAGTTATTGCAAAACACGGTGATGTTAAAATTTGGATTAGACCAAAATCTGTTTTGACCAGCGTTATTTAAACGACATCTAGAACTGGGTTTTAGCTGTTCAGATTGAAGTTTGGTCATAACGCTAAGACTTCGGTCTTAGCGAATGATAAAGTAATAAGTTGTTATACCAACTTTTGCCCGAGGCTACAATTTTTCGCTATGCATAACGTCAAAACTGTACTGCAAGTTTAACTGCAAATTGGCAGTGACTTTATTTGCCATGTTGGCAATCATATCTGGTCATTGTATGTCATAGAGTGATTTATTAAACCTGTCCAATTGTATAAAGTCAGTATGTAAATAAGTTTTCACATAATTAGATTAGCTGGCAGTAAATGCCGCTAATTCGTTGTACAGCAAAAGCCGGTATCTTAAATAGTGCCCCTGGTTATAATCTTCATGAAATTCCTAGTTTTTTGGAACATGATGGAAAAGGTACAGATACCATAACAAACTATATATTTGACAACTGGTTGACAGAGAAAGAAACACTTGTATTAAAATTACTATACCTGTATTAAAAGTTGATGACTGTTAAGCTTTATAAGTGATAAAAACTGCAGTTTATTCACTGTGTTAACAGCCACACATCAAAAAATGCAAAAATCATAAAAGGGGATATTACCCACCATCACGTCACCTACATATCAATGCGATGCTGAGTAATATCACCTTTTTATGATTTTTGCAGTTTTTGATGTGTGGCTGTTAATGCGGTGAATAAACTGCAGTTTTTGTCATTTATAATTGCTGTTTTATTATCAGTTACAGCACATTTTATAGCACACTAAAATTCTGCTGAAATTGGTGCAAATGTTTTTGAGATATCGATTTTCCAGATGGCGATTCGCCACTATGTTGAATTTGTATAATGGCAAACTTCTATTTAAAGAGGAGGTCTAAAGGACCTATGCACTTCACCGTGCCAAATTTTGTGGAAATTGGTCCATCCATCCTGGAGATATTGTGATTTTTTGATGTTACAAGATGGCTGCTGTCGCCGTCTTTGATTTTTGAATTAGTGAATTTTTGTTACCTCAAAGGGCCAGTTTGAAACGCATCATCATGCCAAATTTCGTTAAAATCTGTCAGTCAGTTGTGGAGATATTGCGATTTTCATTTTTTAAGATGGTGGCTGTCCGCCATTTTGGATTTCTTTGGGGCATATTTGGACCACTCACAGAGAGTACTGTGTGGTATCTATCACTGTGCCAAATTTGGTTATGATCGATGCAGTAGTTTTGATAATATGAACATTTCAATATTTTGCACATTTGGCTGGTAAATGCTTATTCATGCCACAAAATTTGGGTTTTGGGGCTTTTTGACCCCCTAAATGGGCTGCAATATCAACAAAAGCCCAAAAAGACATACACTTGCATGAGTCTGCATCATTTGAGCCATCAAGCATGAAAATCTGACGAGCAGTCTGACCCATTGGTGAGTTCCTTAAAAAGGGGGTATAAATAAATAAATTGGTTATATTTCACCTATTTGCCAGAAGCCCCCATGGAGGGATTTCCACCAAATTTTGCACAGCTGTAGAAGTCATGGACATAATCGCTCTTGTAAATTTTTTGGTGATTGGTTAAGGGACAGTAATTCTGTGGGGGGGGGGTCGAAAATGGATGGTTCCCATTTACTAAGCCATTGGCTGTTAACACTGCTGATGTGACTACGCAGCAAGTAATCTGCAATTTTAAGCATAATAATTTGTTGTGGATTATATTTTGAACTGTAAAATCCAACTTTTTTCTGCTATTTCTTTTAATTTACGTCATCTAAACTGCATAATTCTTATTTCACATAAACCTCTTGATGGTGAATTGCTAGCGGTCTGGTTATACTAAGTGCCATTTTGCCAGTACGGTGAGATATTACTGTATTTTAGCTTTGTTGACATAGGCTTCCAGCTTTTCATCTTATATTGTGAATAGTGGGGATGGGAGATGTATCCCCACTGGCATACATCCATTTTTTGCCGGTGAAGAATACCAACGTGATTAAAAATACAGGATATTCTAATGCGGTAATAAACAAAAGTAAAGCTGAAAATATTGTATTGCACTATGTTTGACGAATTGTAACAAACAGAAGTGAATTTGTGACTAAATGTGCATAAAGGCGTTTGGCGGGTGAGGGGGGAGCTTACAGCTCTTCGCCAGACATGCTAGCTGCATTTAAGGGGGCCATTTCATGGCAGGGAAGGGCGGGCAACAAATGGACAATAGGGGCAGAGAGGAGGGATCACCCCCACCACCAATTCCTGGATCATCCATTGATGGTATGATAACAGGAGTGACTGCAGTTTTGCAGTCAGGTTGAACAGTTCTCAAGTAATCTGTTGTTGTCTGATGTATAGAGATCCTTTCACAGTTAGATGTTGAATGGATACTAGTGAGTCGTGTTGTATGTGACATTGCTGTACATTGTAAACCATCAGTTTTGATTAGTTGGTCCACTGGACTGTATGTAACCGTCCCCAGCAAAATTGTTAATAAGAGACTGTCGTCTTGCCCGCTGCAACTGTCATACGTATATTTCAACTGTTTATGCTTATTTTCACAGCATTCCATTTTTATCACTATGTTCATTCGGTAGAAGCCAATATAAGTTTATAAGTGAGTGTTATTTTTTAATTTTGTGGACATTCTAAGATTCGAGTATTGCAAAAAATGAAATTCATAAAATTAAGTCTTGACCCTGATTGTAAATGTATTAGCTGCCTCTGTATGTATTTCAGGCATAGGGCTGTGCCAGTTGAGTAATTTTTTACTTATAGTACTTGCCAAGACGTAAGCAAGTATATACTTGCAGCTGGAGGTTATTTCTCACTATTAAAGTAAAGAGACCATTGTTATTAGGCCGCAGCCTATAGTCATCGAACATTTCCTCCAACCATCTGTTGGTCTATTTGTCAGTCTGAAGGTGCATGTCCGGTGCATTGTGAAAAAACGGCTGATCGGATTTTGATACGGTTTGGGAAGATAGGTCAGATGGGTCCAGGGATGAGGCAATTGGGTTTGGGGATCGGTCCACGGGAAGGGATAATTTTGGGGCGAATGTGGGGCACCCCATTGTAACCAGTGGGGAGTTTGTGGCATCGCGTCCCCTTCCCAAATCACTGGTATTTTTGTTGTGGTGCCTATAAACGTTATAGAATTGAATTACGCTATATAGAGCATTAGAATGAATGAGTGGTTTACATTTCAGCCGTTACATTACATGACGCTATTTATGACCTATGTGGTCTAGAACTTCTTTTGTATTGTTTCTGACAACGTGTGCGGCTACGAAAGAGTTAAAAATATCCCAGCGTGAACACATTTTTTTGTAAAATTTGCATAGCCACAACTGAGGGAATAACCTCCTAGTGGGTATTGAGTTTTATATTCTGTGCCACCAGGTGGGCCGACTGGGGAAGTAGAAATATTTTAAAGCAACTTTTTTTGCGGAGTCAAGTAATGCAAGTACTCAGTCACACACAGCTTTGTGTGGTGCAGTGCATCAATGATGTGTTTTGAACTGCTCAGCTGCTCATGGCTGCATGAGCTTATAGCTTTATGTTGAATGTGTACATAGAAATCGAAGAAGATATGCCGGAGAAGGTTGTAAGGCACTCGTGTACATAAAATTTTGTTTAATTTTGATGTTGTAGTTGTAATTTAATAAAAAAACCTTGTTAACCACCTTATTTTATTGTTTATGTGTTTTCAAATGTTGCAATACAATAGGCCTGTGAAATTTCATGCACTCAAAAGCTGCTGTAAAAGTCTTTTTAATCTACCACATTGTGCCGGAAACAGATAAAACAATGACAATTTGTATGCTGATATTTGCAATATTCTGCACATTCTAGGTAAAACCAGAGCATTAAATGTATAAGAACAGTATTGGTGCTACCATCTAATTGCGAACAAAGTTTGGCTGTGTAGTAAACTAGAAAGACCTAGCTCGTGTTGGCGCTGACCCCTTTAGCACAACACTCTTGTCAGCCTGTGACTGTGCGTTTCAACTTTTGTGGGCATTCTGAACACGTTTTATGCCTGTGACAACTCAGAATGTAACCCACATGACATTTTCATCCTATGATCTATAGTTCTAGGGTGGGGTAGGCGGGCCACGCCCTCCCCCACCCCCAATCAGAGGTCTGCCCCAAAACGAAATTTTGGTTGAGTGTAATTCGACATCTGGGATGAAAATTTGGTGATTATAATGTTGGTCTTTTTGTGTCAGAAACTGCATATTTGAACATGTGACGGACAAAATTTCCAGTATGTGCGAAATATATAGCCTGGTCGGCAAGTTTGCTGAGCGGGCTAAATAGTACTGTCACTAAAAATCTCACCACACTTCAAGTGTGTCGCTACACTACCTTGTGAAATGTCAAGTTAAGTGTCTTAAAAGCAACAGTTGAAAACAAGACGACTTCTGTAACAACACATTTTAAGAAATTAACAACAGGAAACAACGTATTTATTGTCTCAGTTATTGTCTAAAGTAACTGTCAGTGTGTCCGCCACTCTCTGACATTTTACAAGGTAGTGTAGCAACACACTTGAGGTGTGGTGATATCTTTAGTGATAGTATTATTGCAAATTTTCCCGATTCTGACAGTGAAACAATTTCGAAAATTGGTTAATATTTGATAAAGTTAAGGCGTACAAAAACGTGTGCTTGTTTTTGGGCCACCCAGTGAATATAAACTGCATCTCAAAAAAAGTATACCACCTAAACCACCAGCGATGATTTTAGCAGTAGTTGTCCGATTCCAGTAATTTTTGTAGAAATATTATGGAGAAAATATGTCATAAAAAGGTGGATTATTTTTGCACCTTAATGTAATTTCACCTTACCTTGGGAAACTTTAGGAACATGAAAATCACAAATCAGCAGTAAATGGACATTTTTTAATATAAACCAAGTTATTTACAAGTTATTTACATTTGTCTATTATTTTTTTTTTGGTCTTATACGAAGCTCACAATAAGTTGTACTTATGCACGCTGTTAGTCGCCTTGTCCACTTGCATCACATTTTATTATTTAGCTCGCTCGGCAAACTTGCCGGAAGGGCTATATATTTTATTGTATATCTGTATCTGTCTGTCTCGTATGTCATTTTTATCTTATTAACCTATTTATTTTATGCCAGGTTGCGGTTTGACAACTCATATTAAAGTCACATTTGATTTCATTGATTGATTTTCATCAATAGCGTTCTGCTGCAGACTGTCAGATGTTAACAAGTCACTGCTTTAGCTCATTGACACACTAAAACGTATTCCTGTTCATTCTAAGCCAGAAATTGCATGATAATTAAGTAAAATAAGGCTATAAGCCATAATAAAATTTGCTGTTAATTACAGTTTTACACTTAGCCTAACCTCCTAGCATTTGGAATATGTGCAATTTGAGACTAAGTTCATGATTTTTAGGTTTTTAAAGTTTCACAAGTGAGGTAGTAAGCAACCATTCAATGGCATATTCACTCACTCCTATTCACTCCAAAAATTATTGGAATCGGACAGTTATTGTTAAAATTATCGTTGGTGGTTGGGTGGTATACTTTTTGAGACACAGTGTACTATTCATCTCTGTAATATGCTGGCCGAAAGCCGTCGAGTCGTATGCACTTAAGCACTGTCACACAATGCGAGCCTGCTGTTATTATAATACTGAGACGCGGCCATATATACACACTAAGAATGGCTGGCGAGTGGTGAATCGAAGCGTGACCATCATTCTGTAGACTGAACTGCAGTGGGCCTGTACCGCTGTGTGCGTTCCGTTATATAATTCACAGTGTATTAGCCGATCATCCACTGGTTCGGCGAGCAGATATCTTATAGGCATACTCATTAGTTTGCACGAGGAATATGAAACGCCAACAGGTAACCTTACTTAGCAAATTCTGAGCCTAGGTACGTGTTACGTTCCTTAATTGCATTGCGACGGACCTACTGCGAATATAATCGTCCATATGTTTCGATTAGCGATAGCGATCCGCTGGTAGGCTGTGTACACTGTGATACCTAACTCAGCCGACAGTTGGTTCAACGTGGTTGGCCTCTATAAGATTAAAAAGTAAAAACTAGTCTACTTTAGTGGTCCGTGACGCAAAGCGCTCGGTTTGGTGTGTGGCATGGGGGAAAATAATGCCTTGGAATTTTGTTAGGACCTACCTTTGACTAACATATTTAGCGTGTTGACACTATATCAGAATCAAATTCGAAAAAAGTCGTAGGCCTAGTTCAAGTGCAAGGTAACAGGACGAAAATGATTACTGAAGTGGTCGATTCGACCTCGACTGAGAGATTTCTAGTTATTTTAAATCCGATATGATATATTCTTTCTTATCAGAAAAGAATGCTGCTCTAATTAGCATATATACAGGGTGCGGAAAAAAGTATCCCCTCGAAAAAGATTTTTGGCTTTTTCTCAACAATGCGAGATGTGGAAAGATACGTTTATCGTTTGCTGCTGTTTGCTGCTTCACTGAGAGTCTTGCAAAACGCTGCATTTGTAGAAACGACAAGGAAGAATTTCACCGATCTGAAGAAACGATGATACGATGACATAGACTGCATTTGTATAGGCTAAACGCCAGTCGTTAACGGACAACATTTTTGTCAGCTGCGATGAAACTGATGGTTATCGTACTATCTTTGTACGTCGGTAAGCAATGGAGTTACATATTCACGATAATCTAAGAAACAAATGTATATCTACGCCTACAGTACTGATTTAAATTTAAAGTGTAAAAGCTGCTTGTACGCCTACACGTGGTTTTGTTATCTTCCTTTTAAAACTGAACATCTTTCATGAAATGTATTAGTAGATATTTGAGGTCTTGTTCAACAGTATAGCAAACTATAGATATTCTGTGCTGTGCATCAACTCGTTAATTACTTGGCTGCTGGCACGGGTGCAAAGTAGTGAAATCAGCATGTCAGTATGTCTGTCTGTGGGTCAATCTGTACGCTCACATATCTCAAAAATCACATGTCCAAAATGCACAAAATTTTTGTGCTGCTTTCCTTAGCTCGGTACTCCGGCGACGACAATGCAATACGTTGTATACTTCCGGTTTGTCGGATGACGTTATATTGTCACGCAATCGGGCAGGCACATGGGCATGGCGAATAGGCGAAAAATAAAGGTCAAAGGTCCGTAAGTTCAACTGAGAGAATGGAAACAAACAAACAGACGGCCGGACGGACACAAACAACCGCATAAAACCGAGCGGTTACGGTGATGTACCGCCGTAAATAAACACAAGATCCGAGTAAATATTTGCGTCATCATCATCATGATCTTAACAGACGTTTAAAGTGGCATAAACAGTTAAAACTATTTCAAGAACCACTGTTCAGGGGAAAGAACAGGCAAATGGCAGTATAGGAAGACTACGGAAGTCATTCCAAGTCGAACAGTTTCGTAGCAGCAGCGGTGCTGGTGTTCAGTGACGTCGGAGCGTGGCCAGTACGTCGACGAGGACACGGACGTAGTAGAGTGGAGTGGCCGCGAGATCGGCGGTCTACTGACTCGGTTTATTCACGTCCCGGAGATCGCTGAGCGGATCGGCCAGCTGCGCGGCACGTGGCCGTTCAACGAGACGTCCAACTGCGAAGCGACCAATACACGCGATACCGACTATCGACAGCTCGCTGAGAAAGGTAAGATCTCAAGCAGCGTTTACATCACTTAGCTCATCTCGTCTGAATTCAGCTGAACAAGGTCCGCTCCTTAGGGTTTTAGTCTTCCGCAGCGGTCTCTGTTCGGTTCGATTCAGTTTAGATGAACTGAGCTGAGATGAGTGATATGAAAGTAGCGGTATCTCTATTCTCTCTATCCACTGTACTCGGTGGAAACGTTATCCGTGGAATTCTCGTCGCTTTTCTCTTATTAATGCAGTGTTCTGTGTTGCGTTGTACTTAGTTTGGTCACTGAAACACCGGAATACGTTTCGTAGTTCTCTTAACCCTGATTCCTGAGAGTAGCGCCCCCTTCTATTGCTCGAGCTAGTTGATATTTCCTATGGCCGTAGAATACTTAGTGTGTGGGTTGTTCTGTCCCTTCTGGGAAGAGTCCCGCCATTCTCATGGTGTATTTCTTGCCTGTCAATAATTGTCCTCTGTGGGATGTCCTCTCTGGAGTGAGTAGAAATCCACTGTCGGAACATTGAGCGCCACCGCACGAACACTACGGACCTGTGAACAGACAAATAGTTGTCTAGAGGAGATGCTGCAACAAGAGGACCTAGGTAAAGATTAGCAGTGCATGCAGACAGACATAGAGATTGAGCATTCGACGGAGGAACAACTGATTATCGAGATCTACGTGTAAGCCAAGGAAAACATAGTTGCGACAGAGCGAAAGTGTTAGACAGGTAAAAACTAGTTACCAGCACACCGGTAAACTAATACATAAAAACACCACATGCAACAAAAAGTACTAAACATACGTATAGTGTTACAGGTCACTTAATTACTCAGCCTTTGTTACACAGTTACCAAAAGTCAGTACCAGTAAGTCACCAACATCAAACATTTTGCTCAGAAATGTGGACATAAGAAGCAACTTACAATGGACTGCACTCCGGGAGCTGGGAATTGAATTACAGTTATCACTGAGCAAAGTATGAGAACTCATTTTGACGGATTGAGGACTTTTTACGACTTTTTGATACGTCATTTTAAAAAAAACGTAAAAATTTAGGAACTTTAAATCTGACAAAAACGTACTGAAATTTCCGTCACACGGTCACCGATGTGATAACTGCATGTGGCAGGTCGCAATTTCAAGCTGCGCGGTGTGCCGTCGTGCGGCATCAATCGACTGAGCGGACTGAAACGTGATCGAAAACTGGAGACCAAGCTGGACAAGTTCTTCGACGCTGTGGAAGGACGAAACTCTCGCAGTTCGGTACGAAACGCCAAAGTAGATATCGGCATTGAGCTAGAATCGGTAATTTATAACTACTCAGCAAGTTCGTTACCAACGATATGCACTTGCTGCAGTAATTGTAGCGACAGGCCGCATCGCCGCCGTGCACGGATGGTTCAATTGTATTTGCCATGTGGCGCCCATATGTACCCCCATCTAATACAGACGGTTTCTTTGGCCTCCAGACTGTCTGCCCTAACGGCATATCACGATAAGCCGTTTTCGCAAGGCTCACGGACGTCACCAACACAGAGACAGACACACGGACAGACAGACAGACAGACAGACAGACCAATAGCAGTAGCCATATTTATGCACCCAGCGCATGTGAGGTGGTCTAATAGTTGGAGTTCCACGACTACGACCATAGCCATCGCGAGAGCTACCCGGTTCATCACTTCACCTCCGGGACGGTTGCGAGGTATTGCGATGCGTATGTTTGTCTGTTTGTCTGTCTGTCCGCTCACATACCTCTGAAACCACACTGCCGAACTTCAGAAAAGTTTATGTGCATGTAGCCTGCGGCCGTGGCTCGGCAGTTCCCTGACAGCGTTGCGATACGTTATGTACTTCCGGTTTTGTGGATGACGTCATGTTTTCATACAATTGGCTCTACGATGTGTCATGTTTATTCCTAAGTGGCGACCGCATAACAGACGAAACTATTTTAACCAAATTTTGCTCAACGATAAAGAACAGCAAGTACAGTGCACATCGTAGGTTGCGTACCTGGGGCGACGTTTGCTATCTACCACTGCCTCGTCGTTGCAGTGTATTGTGTTGTATACTACGTCTAAATCGGTCGCTGGTTCGTTGTTGATACGTGTATAGACAAGTCGTGAGAAGTCGGAGCGAGTGGTCGGCGGGCACGAGATCGTCGACGGTTCGTGGCCGTGGCTGGCGGCAGTCGGCAGCAAGCACGGTGGACCGCGATGTGGCGGGTCACTCATCGCTGACCGCTGGATCCTCACTGCCGCCCACTGCTTCGAAGACGTGTCAGTCCATCATCATCATCATCATCATCTACGGTGGCACAGAGCGGCCGCCGCCGTTCACGCAGTTCGAACCACGCGACGTCAACGTACACGACGTCGTCACCGCGAAAGTTTTCGAATTGTGATCACAAACTGTCGTGGCGTGATACCGAAAAAGTCGTCGCAATTTGAAATATTTCGTTATGTCGACGTGATGTCGACGTCGCGTGGTTTGAGCTGTGTGAATGACGGCGGCGGCTCTGTGCCATCATAATCAACGTCTTCATCGTCGTCAGTCATTGGGCCCATTCCTCTGTCACGCGTTGTCGTTGTCGTCGTCGTCGTCGTGGACATCGATGCGCAGGCGGCGTGCGACAGTGGCGGCAGTAGCGACCCCTGGTGAATAAGACGGCTCGCAGTAGCGAATGGGCCCAACATTTTTCAAATGCTTCTTGTTTATAAATGGCGCACCTGTTACCAACTGGTTTTGTGATGTAGCCGCATGCTCCATCTCTTCGCTGACCTTGTGAAAGATGACTCCCATCGGGGACTCGGGTTGTGCCGACGCGTATGAATACTTTATTTAGTTAACTTATTTTAAATAATTTCTTACTGAAACGGCTATATAAGGCTTAGTTCTAGTTCTCGACGACCGAGTAGGGTGATCACTGGCATAGGTCTTCGTGCATGTCGTCTATAGGTTCGTTTTTGAAAGCCTGCGTGGCTGTTAGTTGTTTACGTTGTCACACGTCACGCCCTACTTTCCTAAGATGAAATAATTTATGTGACTTGGTATAGGCCTACCTGCTACCTACCAGAACCTATACCGGAGTCGGATTGCGTCACGTGACTACCATGTTTACATACCAAACACCTACCAGCCACGCCCTGTTGGGTGTTCAAAAATGGTAATTATTGTGTCTGTGTATCTGCGCTCTAAAAGACCAACCATCAACACCAAACTTGGTAGGCATACAGTGCTTGGCAGTCGCTTGGCATGCATCGACCCTGAGGTCAAAAGGTCAAAGGTCAAGGTCACGCGGTTACCAAGTGCGCTGTCGGCGTGGGTTGCAGGTCGATATGACTGCTTAGATTTCTGGTTCTGTTAGCAGCTACTGTAGATGTCGGTGTAACTTTGATGTAAACGCAGCGAAACAGCGTGTAGTTACAACGTGCGTGTCGGCTCCAGCAACTGGCTGTTCGACAACAACGACAACAACGTTGACGTCACTGTCCAGGCCATCTACCGACATCCCGACTACGGTGTGTGTGTTGCTGCATCATCAACGACAAAGAAGAGGAGTTTTGTGATGAGCGTGTCTGTCTGTCTGTCTGTGAGCATATCTCGAAAACAACAAATCCAAACATTATCTAAAATCGGTGCATGTTGCCTGTGTCCTTATCGAGATGCTGTTTAAGGTAGCGGGTTGGGTGAGTACGATCCATGTATTAGATGTGATCCAGCTCTCCCCGTGGGAATGGACTTTTTTGGGGGAGGGGGAAGTGAACGGGATGGCACAATGCAACATACATGCAACGCGGCCTCTTCCCAGATTAGTTGATTAGTTTTCGATTTCTTATTTTATACGATATTATATTCAGTCGAGCATAGCATTATTGGTCGTGTGTGTGTGTGTGTCTGTGTGTGTGTGTTTTGCGAACAGACCATGATACGATGGAGAACGACGTTGCGATGCTCAAGTTGTCTGAATCTGTTCCTCTCGACAAAACTGGCTTCACCAACGCCGTGTGTTTACCCGCCAAAGGTCGATCGCTACCCGTAGGCAGTGTCTGCATCGCCGCCGGCTGGGGAAAAATCAGTACGTTTCACTCTCAGTTTCACTTTTATGAATAGAGTTTTTTTGCAGAATTTGATATAAATTTGTTGCAGTTTTGCTACATGACAGTTTTGTGGAGGAGGAGTGATGGCTGTAATAAATTTTAATAATAATGGAAATCTTTATTCACCGGAAAAATCCGGTAGCAAGAAAGATATACTAATACGATAATAAAGATTAGTTCGGCACAGCTGCAGATGTCTGTGCAATTTTACGCGTGAGTATTGTCTATCTGTAGCCGTGAAGTTGTACTAAGCTATATTGTTGCTCTAACCCTCCACATCTACCGGTATGCAGTCTGAAACGAGGCAATGCTGTATCGCATATTCCGCCCGGCACCCATTGCACGAATGACTCGTCTAGTCTTGGCGCCCGCGGTCGTCTAGGACAGGACGCAACCAATAAGCTTACCACGCAGCAGGGGTGTTAGCATACACGAAGTTAGAGTCAGTGACGCTGCTGCTCAACACAAAGCCATAGGGCCCATCACAGAAAAACGTGAAATCATCCACAAAACCGGAAATACATAATATATTACATCGCTGCCAGAGGAAGACCGAGCCACGGCTACAGGCAACATGCACACAAATTTGGTGAAATTCGGATGTGTGGTTTCTGAGATATGCGCGTTCAGACAGACAGACAGAGAGACACTGACACACACGCTCATCACAATACTCCACACCTCTACCTGGGCTGAGTAACAATGAATCACTTCGTAAGGAGCGTTCATATGACTCATCGCATCTCATCTCATCGGACTTCATTTCGTCTGAACTGAGTGCGCCGTGATTGGTCGCAGTCTCGCAGCCACGGCGAACTAGGTCGTGCGCTGCGAGAGTAAAGCGACTTGGTTACTTAGTTCGCCGTGGCTGCAACTAACCACAGCGTACTCGGTTCAAGGATGAAGTAAGGTCAAATGAGATGATAAGAGCGATCTGAACTATCCCATTTACGTGTGCTAACGTGCAACGCTCGGCATGGTGTCGGTGCAGTGGAAAACTCGTCGGGCACGGTGCTGAACGCGCGCGAGGTCGAGGTGCCCATCATGACCTACGATGACGTCTGCGGTCAGTACGCCAGCGGCACCATGCAGCCGGGAATGCTGTGTGTCGGATACGCCGACGGAGATCATGATACTTGCCAGGTATGCTCACCTACAGACAGACAGACAGACAGACAACCCTGCTTGTCGCAGTACTTCGCACGCGAAGTAAGTGATAAAACAGCAGTAATGCGCCTTTAGGTCCGGTTTTTCCACAGCAAATTAATCTCCCATTAATTTAATCCGGCATTAAATCAAGCAGATAATGATCAATTTACTCAGATGTCGTTTTTCCACCGGCAGTTCGTCT
>Ga0209782_1000528_pt1 | contig 16992 bp, 9 predicted proteins | sample WorMetmaBAHAMAS1_FD_187390 | JGI IMG/M metagenome (GOLD analysis project Ga0209782, IMG submission 187390) | Marine gutless worms symbiont microbial communities from Max Planck institute for Marine Microbiology, Germany - Inanidrilus... | ecosystem: Host-associated > Annelida > Digestive system >...
TTTCGGAGACGAGATGTCACGGCTGGGTCTCGAGGTGGTGGAAGGAGATGGTGCAGACAACTGGTGGGTTGACAGATTTTTCTGAAGAAACACTTGGAAAGATCCAAGTGTCTTGCTTGGAGGGACGGAATGCCAGCCAGAGCCAAAACAGCAAAATATGGGGTGGGTGAGGAATAACCAAAAATGATATTGATAGCCCTGCGTTGAACAACCTCCAACCGCTCTGCTTTGGACTTGGTCAGAGTAGGATGCCACAGCGGCGAAGCATATTCAAGTATGGGTCTAATTACAGTAATATAAAAGTGTGATATGTAAGTAAGTGTGATAAATGTGATGACGGCAAGCCGGCTCTCTTCAACTGTTTTAAGAAATATAACCTTGACACAGCTTTCAAAATAATGTAATCGATGTGAGTTTCCCAACGCAGATCAGCTGAAATATGGACACCTAACAGTTTAACAACCGACCGACCACCCAAAATAGCATCGAGATCTGTTCAGCCATTTTTCCACAGTTCATCAGACACGCCGACAGACAGACAGACCGACCAACCGGAAAATAATGATAACAGCAAGAAGGAAACAGAGGAGAAACAGGAAAAGAATCGACAGCTACCCCGCGTGTGGTATCCTCCAACTTTTCAACCGTGGTTGTGCCTATAACTACAATAATAAAAGTTTAACACAATCTCATCCTAGAGACTCACAAGCATAAAAGGAAATGCCAAGTACGAAAGTTGGACCTTTGGAAAAATTTACGGAATTCACAACATAAAGTCACGAACTAATTAACATGCTAATAACGAAAAAAAGCCAAAGCAGACTGACGTGACCTGCGATGGAGTCTCGCTCGTACAGGTAAGTGTTAATGTTTTCCGTGTCGTAAGTTATGAACACACCCTGTAAACATTATCATCATCAGCATCATCATCTCATCTTTATCACATCACATTAGCAATGCTCTATGCTGAGAAAGCTGCCTTTTGTCAGATTACTCTGGACACTTGTTATTAATGTTATTAGTCACATTTTGTACAAGAATGGGAACCAATAACTGAAGCATTAAAGAAATCCCCATATTACTTGGGTATATGGTTTTCTTGCAGGCAGCAACATACAAGCCATAACTTGAAATCTGTAGACGTAACTCAAAAATAAAAGGCCAGATCAAGGTATGTGCATTAACACTTTTTCCATGCTACGATATCCATTAATCAAAAAACCAGTACGGGTTTTTTCATGTCACAGATTACAGTGCTCACGTCACTATTTGATGTTCGTATTTATCGACCGCGTAGCAGGGGAGATAATACGTTTGGTAGCGTCCGTGTGTGTGTGTGTGTGCGTGTGTATCCATCCGTTTGTCTGTGGGCACTCTCCTGTTTGAACTGTTTGACCTTCGACTTTGATTTTTGGCATGAGGGTCGACTTTGACCTTGGCTAGCCTGAGATTGTAGGTCGAGATCGTAGGTTAAAGGTCAAGGTTAAACAGTGAAAATTGTTTACGCTCTCTTGTCTGAACCCATTTGTTAGCTGTGTAATTACACAGTATTGCACAACTCTAAGAATTATTATGAATTAACTGCTAAGCTCACCTTATCAAGTATGTAGTAATCCCAGAGGACTCCGACTGTCTTGGGAGAAACCTGAGGGATTTCCAGAACACTCTCATTCACCTATATATATACATACAATAACATTCTAAAGTCAAAGGTATCACAACTTTAATAGTATCATAAAATACTGAGAATTGTTGTAGAAATGTTCTAATTTTATGATACTCCATTTGCCAGTTATAATTCATTTCATGTCTGAACTTTGTGAAGACTGAGTTTGACGTCTGCCTGAAAATGTCTAAGCAATTTTGACAAATATAAATTCTGTGCAACATTTTACTCTAGATTTATAAAAAAAAGATTTATAAAAATTGCCTCTTCCCACTGGGGGATCTTGACCCCATCTAATAGATTATTCTTGGGTCCATACAAATCAACACCCCAAATGGCATCTCGATTACAATACGCCTAGGTTAAGCCATTTTTACACAACACATGGTTGTACCTAACACGCAGACACACAGATCTTACAATGTACGTATCTATACATCAACCATATCTACTCTACACCAACAACTACCTGATTGCCAACATCACATAACCTCTCTCTGCATCCTAGGCAACGTGATATCGCTCTCAGTCGTGGAGCACATTGCATTTATGATTGTAATTTTATTGCTAGGCAACTATTCAAGGACAGCTATTGATTGCTTGGTACAATTTCTGAAGTTGCATCTTGTCAGCTTTTTCATTAAAATAATATTGTATTGTATTGTATTGTATCATGTGCAGGTGTCCAACAACTAATATTATACCCAGAAATCCCATAGTGATTTGGGAAGGGGCCACAAACTCCCCACTGGTTACAATGGGGTGACCCACACTCGCCCCCAAAATTACCCCTTCCCATGGACCAATCCCCAAACCAAACTACCTGCCTTATCCCTGGACCTATCCGACCTACCATCCCAAACTGCATCCATATTAATCAGCCGCTTCACCACAATGCACTGGACAGACACACACACAGACATACAGACAGGCCAACAGATGGTTGGAGGGAATATTTGATGACTATAGGCCGCTTTTGCTCTATAGAAAGCACCATGGCGTAACAACAGTTACAACCACTACTATTACTAGTACTCTAGTTCGAATGTTTATCCCAAGTACACACTACATACAGGACAGTAAAGAAAGGCGTCGGCCTTGTCATCAATGTAGACAACTCTGCATCCCGCGGTATCAGCAAACAACTTCCGAATCCCAGTGACCGATGCTCCAGTAGCAGAAGGATTGGAAGCATTGTGATCGAGTTCACACACAAACGACCAGTCTTCGAGTGTAAAATAGCACAGCTTGCCCGACTAACAGACAGACATACATCGCCAAACAAATCCATTTCAGCAGCCATCTTAAGCTATTTGCTCTGATTTTAAATGTGCCACGTACATTATTCTTCATGAATATTTTGTCTTTATTTCAGAGGCGACTGTAAGTGCTCCTTTCGAGCCTGGTCTGTCTTGTTCTTAGCACTTGTTTTTATGAGCCTATAAACTGATTAAGTGATCTTCTATCTGAACCTGGCTTGGCCTCTTACACCCCTTGCTCTGTTCCTTCACCTGTCCCAGTAAAAAAAACTGTTAAAAGCAGTAGTCAATTTACCACATGTTACATATTCTATGGTGACCTACATAACCCTGGTACGAACACAATACAAATCGTAAACTATTTTATCACAAGCCACAAGCATGGATCCGTTATGGTTAGTAGGGAATGCTCTGGAGTTTGTGGATCACATAGGGTTAGTAGGATTAGTACCTGTGTGATCTGTCAGTCAGTTTGAGAAGCCAAATTTTTGTGGAAAAGCTACCAGTGAACTGTCGATTGTCAAAAAGTGAGAGTGAGTACAGATCTCCATAGAATGTGTAACACCTTTGGAACATCAACGATTGGCAAGAAACTTTTACAGGCCAGTTGCTATTCTCGACGTCCAGTCAACAATATCAAAGCACTAAAAAAACTAAAAACTGACGCCAACCAGCGAAAATCACCCATTGCCCCCAATCACAGAAGATCACCCATCCATCGGCTTCATCCATACTTGATGCACAGATGTAATTCTGAAGGGAAGGGATCGCCAGCCCCTTTACACCACTCCCCGATGAATGCACTCAGTGGACATGCTTATAACTCATTTGACGTGCAGAATCGTTACGTCAGTGCCGTAGATAAGGAAGTCGCGTGTGAGGTCGTGGCACGTAATGCGCTCCTTGTTGTTGTCGGGAAACATCCGAGATTCTCGGTCGGTGTTTGCCTGGACTCCGCCTTCTTCTATCTACTCACAAATACAGACACGTGTGCACAGACACTAAGAGACAAACAAGAGAAAAACGCATAGCAATACACAGTATGCCTCAGATTCGTCTTTTGCCTCAGGTTTGGCCTATGGCTGACCATTGTGTGCATTTACAAATTATATTATAATTAAATTATATTTACTTACTGGTACTCGTTTACTCTGAAATGACCTACTCTGTGTCAGGTAGGATGTTAAATACTGTAGTGCAATATGAAGCATCAGACAGTTGACACAAAGTGAGCAATATCCTTCCTTTCGAGAATCCAGCGATAAACAAAAAATGAGGTCAAGCTAATAGTTGAGGCCAGTGCTCTGAGATTCCTTCAGTGTTTCTTCACTGTTAATGTGTTTGGTGGGATGTTAAACCTTGCTCAACCCAATTCTTCACTGTTGGTAACACACCAGACCTATAAAAATCTGTGCCACTTTATCTTCCAGAACAACTAAAGTAAACAAACAGATGCAGAACTGGCAAACTCCGGCTCGCCTGTGTAAAAGTCGTTAAAATGAAGGTGTTGGTGGTATTACGTACTTGTAACTCACAACCTTATTCAGTCATGACAGACATAAAAAAAATAATGGCAAACGTTGACATACGTACCATATGAAGATTAACTTTGCCTTCAAATCTCATGGCAGCATAATCGGCGCTGACTTTACAGGACTGAACCGTGCCCATATATTCACGCTCCTTCAGCTTTTGAATGCCTGCATATTCCACTTAAACGATCACAAACATAGAGTACGTAACGCTGAAATGGTGTAACCTGTTTAAAATGTGTACTGCAATAATTAACAGAGTGATCTGAAACTACATATCAATGAACTTATAGCATATTATCCCAGCTCCTGAATGTCTTCAAATTTCCCAGCACCTCATCACTCAGTTTTTGCAGGGCAGATTCTTTACGCTTTTCCCGATACCCAGCCACTGAAGGCAAAATTTGTTATTAAAAGAAATCTGGCAAATAAGTCATACGTTCAAAGTTTACTATACTCAATGCAGTGATGTAATGTTTTACATAAATTGATAAGGTGAACTGATGTAAACCTACTATTTATGTTACCGAATAATTCACACCAATTCCACAAGTAAAAGAAAAATCCAAAGACGTAGAAAGAATGCTACAGAGTGTGTTCACCATTCTCGCTGAATGTGTAAAACCATGCTCGGTTGTTCATGCCGACGACGACGTGATATGGTCCAAGGGCAAGAAACGACGGCTCGACTTCCACTGATATAGACACTGGTTGCTCCTGGCAACAATCGGCAATAACAACAAAATATAATTTTTCACTCATAGTGAAATCCGGAAATCTGTCCAAACACACTGTCTTCACCTCAGACACAGTAAACTTACATCAAAATGTAAAAATCCTGTTACTGAAAAATCCGATTTCTTTCAATAACAAATCTTGCCTTAAGTGTTTTGACACTCTTGGCTGGGTATCAAGAAAAGCATGAAGAATCTGTCCCGTAGAAATTAAGTGACGAGGTGTTGGCATGGTTATCTGTCTAGTGTGAGGTGCAACATAGTTGAACGTGATGCCACGCTCACCCACAGTACCTCCAGGTGTTGTGCATTCCAGTTACAGCTAGTACAAGTCGCCGCCATCTACGCTCTGCTGCTCGTGGCGACTTGCAAGTGCTAGCCTGCCGCATGTCCTGTTTTGAACCACGCAGCTTTGCTGCTTGTGCTCCTAAACTGTGAAACTCTTTAACACCATCACTTCGGGATCCTACACTTACACTGACCTTATTCTGCAGAAGGCTAAAGACACATCTTTTCGGTTTGGCCTACAGGCATGCACTCGTGACTGCTTCCAAGGCTGTTAGAGTTTAGCACTTTATAAATACATACATACATGCATATATACATATATACACCCAACCTATCATCTTGCTTCATAAAATACAAAAAAGTTTTCCTTCTGGTGCTGGTTTACCAAAGTTGTCCTAGAAAAAGGCTATTAAACATACATTTTGTTGAAAGATAGAGTTTCCGACCTGTTGCACACTGTCCTGCAGAGTTATTTCCAGCAGGGAAGTGAGATATGCAATGCGAGTCATGCACGAGGCCCCTGAAAACAATAAAAAATCAATCCTTTTGTCATTATACTGACAAAGTAATATTAACTGAATGATGACCAAAAAGATATGTCGTGCACTCATACGGTCACAAACCTGCAGCCTACAGTAACTGAGTAACTTACCAGACTATCTTCGGGAACCGACACATACATTTGACAGTTTTCGTTCTGATTTGAAAACTTTTCTTTTCTCGTTATGCTAGAGTACACAGCGCATTAGAGGCTTTGCGATTATGCGCTATATAAATCTACTATTGACACTGACATTGACATTAGTAGTTGCATAGAGGCACTGGCAGAGTGAAAGCTGCATTAAAAATCACGGTGAAGTCATTCTAATGACGATCGATAAATTAATCTCCACATTTCCACGGGACATCGGAGACAGGTGCACTTGCTATACAGTATATCACTTCTCTTCCAAGCCTCTGCATACTTTGTAATCACATTACAGAGCAAGAGTTTTAGTGCAGCTAAGACCAGTTTATGTGCCTTCAGCAAAAACTGACAATGCTGTTCGCTGACTGACGAGATGCCGACATGGTTATCTGTCTGAGTCAAAATGCAAATGATCTGCATATCGTCCAGCTGATGGCACAATCACCCCATCATCTCAAGATTGCTTCATTCATATCTAGACTTTCTTTATCTTTCTGCTGCCAACTTTCCCAGGTTGTCCTGGAAAAAGGTTGTTATACGAAGTGTTGTAATTTGTGTTCACTGATGAACTAACATGATCGCTTCTTTTCACTCTTACTGTCATTTATATTTTTAATTCTGTATGTGAGTACAATCGTGCATTGCTATATACTGTTAGATATTATCATCACTACACAGGCCAACTCGTGATAGCCAGCAGTCGCAGCACCCCATGTTAAGTATTGCAGAATCTGTTTGAGACAAAGTCATGCTGCCAATAATGTGATAATGTGATAAAAGAAAGCAAACCGAGAAAACGCGTAGCATTTTACCGACACATAACGAGCCGTTCTCTCGTACGGCATCACAGAGAAATTTACCGAGGATAGGCAGCTTGGTGAGATAGACGTGCAGAATTCCACGAGGACCGGACACGGCCATCAGTTGTCCGTCGTCCGTCCACTCAATACGATCCAGCGAGCGCTCGTCATCCAGTGTCACGATGGCGTACATCTGCTTCAGGTCCTGAAGATCGTGGATGCGTACACTAACAACACACAAGCCATGACAGTCCAATGACACTGTGTCTGCCAGACAACAAGAAAGAGCAATCTGTAAACACTGCATAGTAGACTAGTCCAAACAAGTACTGAATATGGGCAATAGATACACCATTGTCGAGTTGTCAAAAGGTACCAAAACATGACTTCAGGAACTTACTGTCACAGCAGCAGCATGCCAACGGTTCTGATTAACTCGCAAAGTATCACTTCCTATTGGTGTTCAACGATGATTTTAAGAATAGACGGAACTGTTATTAGCAATACAAAAAAAACACCACAAAGTTTCCACAGAGTCGGTACACGATGCAGAAAAAAACCAGTGTATTATATTACACAGCTCAGGAGACAAGTGGCAAGACAGACGGAGTAAAATCACATAACTGTCAACAAAGTACTGAGGCGATGCAAATGTGAAACAATTCCAGAGAAACCTGTTGTCGCCAGCCGATGCAGCTTTGCCGATACTCGATGAGATGGCAATTGAGGTGAGATTATCCTTGTGATCTCGAACTTGAAATATTTCCTGGATAACGAAAAATATGGAAGCGTTAACAGGGCAACATATAAATGTCAAAAATGATGCAAAACAATATCAGAAGTCTTGCATCCACTGTTGGCAGCCAGCAGAAATAAACTACAAGTCAAAACTCTCTCTCCTTTAAGCAGAATGGAAATACAAGACAAAATAAACACTAAACAACAAGCATCCAATATAACAGACATTCATTAAAACACACTTAAGACAAACGTGGTTTAAATGGTTGCACTTATTCCCATCATTATGCAGTGAACTCAGTTTAGCCAAAGTTCATGAAAATTAATATTGACTTCTCAACTATGTTTTCTTTACTAGGTGTAGATGGAATGGGAGAATGTGATAACAATGTATACTGCCTAGGCCGGGTATAAAAATCACATATAAAATAAACATAGAAAGATATGCAAAGTGGCATAAAACAACCAGACCATATGATCAAAAAAATGTGTCACTATATCCCGCATTTGCCTGGCAAGCTACCTGGGACATCTCAGCTGAAGTGTTTTCCATGAGTGAAAAGGCAATGTCCAGTCAAGGACACATCACACGATGATGATGATATTCTTGCCAATAGCTTTGTTGTATTCTGGCCAATTTCCAAAATTTTTACACTCACAGACCCAGTAATAAAATTGTATTAAATTACTAACAAATATTCCACCCACACTTTGAACATGTTTCTACATTACCCTGTGAAATATCTGTCATCTTGTTGACTTACAGTGTCCAATGGTCCAGTGTTTGGGCCACCCTGACATCTAATACAACAGCAACATTTAAAAAGTATGGAATGCAAAAAAAAAATAAAATGCATAATATATAAAATACTTGTCCTATCTCTTTCATGTGTGTTGAGATGACGACAAAATATCCGTGAGAAAAACCAATCATGATATAGCCATCACCATACCTGAACCACATAATCAACAACAAAAATATCTTACAATTATGCCACTGAGCATATCACCAGCATCGATGCCATAAATGTTTAATGGTTCATAGTTACTCTGCATCATTGGTTGGTTATTACACTGTGACAGCGAAAAGTTTCTGCATCCTAATCACAGCACGAGTCAAAATTATCACAAAAATATTCGATTATTACGTCATCAGTTCCATAAATAAGTATCCTAGTGTATCTTCAGAGAATCCGAATAACATGCAAAGACAACCAAAAAATTAGGAAGAAAGTTAAGAATAAGACAATCTAAAGTTATCATATGTGCACAATCAAAAATCATCGTAATTACCATTTTGTCACCAAATCAGGGTCAGTGAGATGCCCTTTAATTTTCTTCCATATTTATTTAGAAAAAAAACATAATTGTGCATTTATATTTTATACACACTGAATGTAGTCACCTAACCAACAGTGTTAAAGCAATTAAGATGAAATAATATCACTAAGTTCAGTAATACTAATTAATTAAAAAATATAATTAGTAACGATTAACAGTAAACAAGAGATGAAGTATAAACAACAATCTCTGCAAAAATGACAACAGCAGGCCGACGAACCAGTGATAGCTGGCAATATGACCATATCGCTGCTGGAAGGCTAGCTCTATCGGGTTGTCAGGATCATGCAATGTGTACAGAATCAATGTCTTCTTGTCTTTCACAACACTCACCTACATTCAGTTGATTCAGTATCAATATAACATACACTCATGCATACAACCATCTTAATGTCCAGTTTCCACACTACGTGAAAGCTGTTCCCTAAATGCAACCTGCTCGCAGAACAGACCAATGGAATATCTAACAACTTATTAGGGTAACTGCAAAATTTTGTGATCAAAAACAACTTCTACTGTCGTTTAATTTTTACTCTAACAATTTCCAATTCTATTAAACTGGCACTGTCTTTAATTAGCCTACAACTGCAACTACATTTATGGCAGCAAGAGGACACCTCTGTAGTTTCAATCAAAAATGCAGCTAGCAAAATAGATTGCAGTAAGATTTTTCAAGTGTGGTAGAAATTTCCTATAGCACATGAAGTAAATTCATAAACTTCTTTCTAAGATATTCTAGTGTTTTATCACTTTTCAGCATTATTGTTCTAATTGTTTCATGTCTTCTCCGAATAAACAGATTGACTATGTGATTGACATTTCATGGATTTTCAAGGAGTAGGGCATTTTCCAGTACTTTCAGGCCTTTGAAATTGCCACTTTTAAATTTTAGGAATTTGAAAAATAAGTGGCAACGTCCTGTTAACCTTGCAAATGTAAAAAGACAGACATTGCTAAGCTACAATAATAACGATGAACTGCCATTCTGCTCATACTACTACAACCATTACTCACGGTGTTTTCTCCGAGGTTGCTACGTTCATCGGCCTTCATCTCCGAAAACTGTACATCACTTGCATCTCCCTGCAAAGTAAACTGGCGTAAAGTATCTCCGTCACTGTTTGACACGCTGAGTGTGCGGTCATCGCTGGCGAGTGCAAGCAGGCTCTGTTTACTCCAACAACCGCATTTTATCCTCTTTGTGTGCTTCCCAAGCACCGGGATCTTCCTAAACATTAGAACATAATACGAGATTTACATAGCACCGTGAAGTCTGAGAATGCAATAGCCTTAACTCCGCGGAAATTTCATCAGAACTCTTCAGCTTTCTTTGGTAGCTGGTTCATTTCAGATTTCTGATGTTGTCTTTCAAATATTTTCAAAACAACTGTTGTAATTTTACAACTGCTCACAAACTTTGCGAACCATCATGCAACGTTAAAGACAGACTCACGGTGACTGTCTTGTGCTGTGACGTTTGTAACTTTGTGTACATTTTCTTCTACAGCTCTTCTATATAACTGTTAAAAGTGCTGTCAAACATTTTAGCCATTTAAATTCGTTTGGCATGCACAAAATGTCCAACACACGATACTGACTTTCAAGACTCATAGAAAATAAACTCAGTGTACAACGTAATGATTATTGTTAAGCGACTGCTTCATCTACTGTAAACTTCTTGCTTCTGTGTTCAGCACGCCAGTTCATCATCCATTCATTCCTACCATTCTGAAACTCATTTTTAAAATGTGTATACTGTCTTAGTACAGCACAGTGAGGAGATTCTATCCTCTATTACACTAACACTACCAGCAGCAGCAGCAACAACAAATACCGTGCAGATCGGTGGTTGTAGATAAGCAGGTTTCCTTTATGAGTTCCCACGGCCAGCAACGACTCATCCTTCGACCACACCATGCATGTCAACTGGTCTCTAAAACAGACATCAGCAGCAGCAGCAGTCGCATTTGTAGTGTGTCGTGCATCACAGAATAACAAATGCGCATATGTACATGTTGGTTATTAGTAAAATAAACAAATATATACCGTACCAAGGTTCGTATAGAACACTTACTGGCATGCGGACTTCAAAGCCAGACCTATACAGTTAGTAACCCAACTGTCAATTTGAATTCACCAAATGGAAATAAAACATTATTTAAATCAGCAGAGTAACCAGTATAAAACAAGCAACAGCAATAGGAGCAGTACATGACTAAATTGCTCCGATGCTGTAAAAAAATTTTCACTCTACACAAGGGCAGATATTATCAGGACTCTGTGAAGTATCAACTTAATAGTTAGCACTGGTGTCCATTACAGAAAGAAATCTGCATTTAAACTTAAAGAACAAATTTGTTACGAAATAGGAATTTGTTGCAGACTCCAAAGAGACAGAGAATAATGTACGGTACCTAAATCCACTGTCAAGTTGGCTCAGTTTCCAATTGTTAGCATCCCAGAGGAAGATGACCGAAGATTTCTCTGCAACCACCGACAAAACATCTCCCTCGCTGTCCCAACCAAAGCCCATACATGTCCTACAACAAACGTCAATATACCAGTTTAGTAGCAAGTCAGTGACAACAAATATGAAATGGTAACAATTCAGAAATTATTACAAAATAAAGGTACAGAAATTATCAATTAATTACTAGAACTTGACATTAAAACTAATTACTGAAACTCAATTACTTGAAACTAGAAATTACTTGAGGTTGTATCAACCTCCTATAACCCTGAATTTTAAATTGGACCAAGATAATATCAAAGTAATTGATGCCTTATATCTAGCTTAGAGATTACACAGATACACATACAAACACACATACGCTACCTCCGCAAGTAAAATGGTTAGTAATTGTGATGTATAAGTTTATGTCCCACTGATAAAATTAGCCTGTTTTAACAACCTCTGACACTGTTGGTTAAACATCAGAAAAGAGATCCAGTACACAAAAATATTAATCATTAGGTTAGGTTAGGTTAGGTTAGGGTTAGGTTTAGAGTTAGGGTTAGGGTTAGGGTTAGCACTGGTATCCATTACAGAAAGAATTCTACATTTAAACTTAAAGAGTTAGGGTTAGTTAGAAAAAAAATCCAGTACACAAAAATACTAATCATTAGGTTAGGTTAGGTTAGGGTTAGGGTTAGTATCATATCAATCATATCATATCATGTTATTGCCATTTTTATGATTCATTTTTAATTAGTGTATTATTGCTGCTTTTATTATGTAGGCTAATTGTATTCTATTTATCTATTCTGCTTTTACATTGTAAAGCTGCAAGTGTGTTTTATTAAACTTACTTACTTACTTACTACTAGAGTACTCTTCAAGGTCTCTGTGAAGATCTCTCAGTGATCACTGTCTGAACTGAAGATATAACTCAATAATGGACAATAAAACCACTGTATTTATAGAATGACAAGCACCTTTGTGGTAAGGTAAAAACTAAAGTTTTCCGATACTCATTACCAAGCATTGGGCCTGGAGCTGATCCCAGTGTACAAGCAGTCAGCCCGCAGGTGACTTTAAGCCATCCACCCTGCGGTAGGCAGCCATTATTTTGTCCATGGTCTACAAATAGATAAATTAATTAGCAAATTGAGAAGTAAACAGATGCCATAGAGTCATAGCATACCCAGGTAGAGGAACATCCTGTATCTGCTGTCCATGTCGATCATACAACTGAACCACGTTGTCAGATCTATATTGTCAGACACAATCACCAGGACACAAGATGAAACCCAACCAAAATCAGCACAGACTGCCTTTAATGTCGATGTCAATTGTTAGTTTGATGTAATACCCAGTGATTCAATAATGATGATGACGATGATGATGATAGTAACAACAACAAAGATGACAACATACTTTCAAATGCCACGTGATCGAGTAAGCCATCAACATGATAAATCTCATCATTGATGTGTTCTCTGATGAGAGAATAGTCTTAAACCGCATGCATGGTTGCAATCACTGCAGATGAAGCAGTTACCAGGTTTGGTTATTCGGTTCTTGCACTGAATACACTTCTCTGATCCAAACAAGCTTTCTCAAAAGTCTCAACAGCACAGCGATGGGATGATCTCCACAAGGTCCTATCAGTGACCAGCTAAAGACCTTCTTCTAATACTAACACACTTTGTGCATTCAAGGTGCTCTATAAGAATGTGCTATGTAGTTCTGCATGACATAAAACTGTGTATACCATTAGACTAAGAAAAAAGTTTTCAAATCATGCAGGAAATTGTCAACAATTAAGTAAATCTTGGACTGTCCCAACCCAGTTCACTCGAGTTCAATTAATAATTTTGACTTTTACTGCTACATCATTCAAATATTGATACACATACTACGCGACTCTGCATACCATATCAACTCTGAGGGGATGAGAAAGATCTGTCTCTTCCTGAAGATATATCCAATAATGAAATCCTAAAAAGTTAACCTTTGGTCTCTTTAATGTGGTGAAGAAACTCAGAAATAACAGTTTTAGGCTAAACTAGATATGCATGCATTGTGTGTAGCCCACCCAGGATCGTATTATTACCCCCTAGAGAACAACAGTAGTGGGCCAAGATTTGATTGGCACAGTGCCTAGCAGTACTGCAAATTTAGATAAACTAACCCAAGTAGTGACGGATGCCTGCTATGCACATCCTAGCTTTGTAATCTCCAGGGTTACTGGAGCAAAGCTCAGCAAATTTCTACATTATGTAGGCGAATCACCGCAGTTAACGCATCCGTCAGTGTTGCAATATTCTCGTCCGTTTCAGAATGCCAGTGCCACGAATAAAGGGGCAGTGAGCAAATTTTGCTAATCTGGCCAGTGGCCACCATCGAATACAATCCTTGCCCAGTGCTAAAACCTGTTAAATTTGGTCACAGCATTACTGGGTAATGAACACAAATCAACAACTGCACTGGCCTCTTTTATTTTGAACATCTTTCAACAAAGTCTCAAAAGTAGTGTGGAATCAATCGTACCCGACTGTAGCCAAATAATTTCCCTGTGCCTTCTGCCAACAGAAGTATACAGGACTGCTATGTCCCTGAGCACGCGAATCCACCGAAAACACCCGCTGCAATGCACACAGATATGCACACTGTTCCATACAAACACAAGTATTAAACTAAAAACTGATGGCAAAGCCAAGCATGTAGTCTGCCCGGTATAGCAATAAACAATAAGACATCTGGAATGGCTGAAGCTGGATTAGTAAGGTTCATCATGATTAGTAGGGCAAGTAGGGTTATAATCAGGTTTTAGGGTTACAGTTATCATTGTCCCTGTGGCACCAGCAATCACCATAGTGGGCCACGGGTAAAATGCGGATGTGTGGCTATGATGAGCAATAAACTGCGGATATTATCTGCTGGTGTAATCTGCAGATGTGACAGGTGCATATGTGTCGATGTTTACGGTTAGGAGGGTTAGGTGTAAAGGCTAGGGTTTAGGGTTAAGATTAGGGCTAGGGTTAGGGTTTAGGTTTGAGGTTAGCATCTGCAGTAGCATCCACATTTTACCGCTTGTCACATCTGTACATCTGCAGATCTGCATTGTATCTGTGGTCACCATGTACTGGCCCAGTAAAGTATTTACCGACGGGCGAAGGCAATGGGGAAAACGTGGATGTATGGATCTGCGGATCCACCGATGGGTAAAATACAGATGCTACTGGGAACGCACATCAGCATTTTATTCTTGGACATATGTAGAATACTAACTGGTGCTTAAAACGGACAGCAATTACTCATGTTACGTGCATGCTGCATCATGCAGCTGATGCCGTATTGTTTTCACAATTAAATTCTCGCTAGACCTCTCGACCTCACCCTCTGTAATTCCCCAGTTTCTTCTATAAGACGAAATTAATGCTAACCATACTACAACCACCGGCTAGTATCTGCATACCAGCCTTTTACCCCTCGAAGATGTCCGACCATCAGTCGACTATCGCTGCCGATCCGGAATAGTCGGTCGTGTATACCACCTGCACAATCAATTTTACTGAGCTAAAACATAGCCAAGTCACCTTCATTATGAAATACACTATAATAAATCACAAAATGTAACACTTTAATGCTTTAATCACGGATGCTTTAATCGTTGCAGTGCGTTGCGATGGTAACAGAAATGTAAGGTAAAGGGTGAAAACCTGAACGGAACGGAACGGAACAGAATGAAACAGAACGGTTTCGTTCCAGGTTTCATCTAAAAGGATGAATCGCACTTGAATTGAAGAAATTCGTGACTTTCTGCCGTTTTATTTATGAACTCATATGTGCACATGTCTGTGACAAAAATAATTTTAAGTGGTTTTGGGGTAGGGCTGCATGGCGACAGAGCATGAAAAATTTCAGCCAAAATTTCAGAGGTAAATGAAAAGCAGTAAGGCACAGTGTAAAGATAATCATGCACTGTTTTTACTCCCATTTGCTCAGTGTGTTGTGTATTATCTAAACTGTGCCAAAAGATCCAAACAAGGACCAATGTCCAGAAAAGAATTTGGCACTGCGAATATTTCGGTATCTGCCCCACGGCAGAAGTCAATGTGAAGAAAACGTATCCCGGATTCCCGGTCTTGCTCCAGTTGGAAACACACAATCACACATGATAGCAACAGGACAGTTTTAGACTAACCTAACTTGTTGGATCCATCCTCTTCGTAAGTGCCAAGTAAGCTTAAGTGCGGCATGACATGTACTGAAAGTGACTTCCCTTCTCTCCCTCCCCTTTCCTCCTTCCCTCTCGAATAGCTATGATGATCATCCGTGCACCAGGTATCAGCTATGATCCTTTCTCACTGAGGACATAGCTAAGCTCATCTAAGATCTGAGACCATGGACATGATCTATCATTTATTTTATACCATCATGCAGGTTTGAGAGATGTGGGCCACGTGACAGATCCTTTAGCTTAGGCCTTGGTTGGTTCTCAAACGATTGTTCAGGTGATACAGTATTGTTTTATGTTATCCGTATCTTATCTTATGGCAAATAAATCTCTCTCTCGCCCAATCTCTATTTTCAGGGCTGGAACTGTAAGATCGGTACTAGGTGGTTCCGTTCCGTTCCGTTCCGGCTTTTATTCTTCCCCTTTTCTGAGCACAGCGTGTACGATTTAGCGGATTGAAAAGTGAATAGTAAATAACTCTGAAATATATAATTCTGAGGAAATTCGTTTACGGTTTGAATAAGGTAATATTTAGTACTTTAAATGTAGAACAACAATAGGTGTTACGTCGGTGTTGCGTACCACTCAGTGCGCAGTTGTGTCAGCAATGTTAACAGCCACTGCCTTCCCATCAGCCAACACGCCCAGACGATTCCCGTCCCGCACGGGTCCCGTCTGCCGCCCGTCACGGGAACCGCACGAGATTCCCGGCGGGCGCCCGCCGGTTGTTGTCCGCGGGGGACAGACGGGGGTGGTCCCAGGATGAGACCTGTCATGCCAAATACGTCGAAGTGCCAAATAACTCGCAGTACGAGATTTGCGCGACGTATGAATTATTAAAGTTAACCCTAACCGTACAACTTACCCTAACCTTAACTAACTAAACGTAACGTAACCAAAGAAATAAATATTAAATAAACAGCGGTGCACGAGACTTTGCGAGATCGCACACGTGCAATGGCGCAGATGAGAGCTATTTGGCACTGTGAAATATTTGATACTACTGTGGGTATCCCGTCCGGGACCCGCCTCCATCCCGTGCTGCAAAATGTGGGCCTGCGGGGTGCGGGTGTGGTAAGGGGTAAAATGCAGGGGAAAAGTGCGGGCATCACAGTGCGTGGCTTGGGTAAATTGCAAGCCGCAAAAATGTGGGCGTGCGCCTATGGACCTAACTGAGTTAACTGTTAACGAGGACAGACGGACACCCATAAATTTCTGCTGTGAGACCACCCCAGTGCCGCCGCTATTCCGGCCCGTTAGTGC
>Ga0209782_1000529_pt1 | contig 16974 bp, 12 predicted proteins | sample WorMetmaBAHAMAS1_FD_187390 | JGI IMG/M metagenome (GOLD analysis project Ga0209782, IMG submission 187390) | Marine gutless worms symbiont microbial communities from Max Planck institute for Marine Microbiology, Germany - Inanidrilus... | ecosystem: Host-associated > Annelida > Digestive system...
TGTCAGTGTTCGTCTGTCTGTCCGTCTGTCTGTGACGGAAGTGCATTGGCGCATTATAGCTAATTTAGGTTTCAAATTCCGATCCAAATTTACCGCGCATTGTGGTCGTGAGGAGGGGTAATCTAAAAACATCTCGCTCTATGCAAGCCACTGCTAGGCCCTGTTGTTTTTTATTGCATCAATGCTTGTTGTCGCCGCATGTCGTTTTTAGTCGCGCCTCTCATATACTGCGAGGCGCGACTCAACCAGATTAAATTCTCGGGCAGGTGCAGAGGGTTCGCCTGTGTCCTGTTACAACTGTGACAGGCCATCACCACCAGGATTGGGGGCATCTGGGTGTGGTGAGAGCCGCCGGTGTGGATAACAGATGGCAGGGGCCAGCGGTCCTATAGGAGGCCGCACTTTGGCACCTTACTAGAGAAACCCGCCGGCTAAGCTGGGCTCTATAAATATACAGTACAAGCCCCAGGGTTAGAGGGGAAAAGTGACTCAACCAGCCATTTGTGTGTCTGTCTCTCTGTGTGTGGAAATTTTTTTTCCGACCAACCCCTATCTCCAAGCTGGTTTGACCAATCTCGATGAAATTTGGCATGATGGGAGGTCTTAGGGGGTAGCATCCCGTAAAATTTTTGGTGAACTTTGGCCCACTTTTTCGGGGAGCACAAATTTTCGATTGTGGATATCTCCGGCATTTTTCAACTTATCGCCACAAAATTTTGAACGGTTAGGGGTTTTGTGGAGTAGCATCCACTAAAAACATAAAAAGCATAAATTTTTAATCGTGGATATCTCAGGCATTTTTTAATTGATCGCTATGAAATTTTGCATGGTTAGGGTTTTTGTCGAGTAGCATCCTCCGGAAATTTTTGGCGAACTTTGGTCCAGTTTTTCAGGAAGCACAAATTTTCAATATCGGATATCTCGGACACTTCTTGTCGGATTGTTACAAAATTTTGCATGGTTAGGGGTCTGGCCAATGGAAATTTGTTTCCCGAATTTGGTGAACTTTGATTATGGGTCCGGCTTGCCATGCAGCAACATGCATCAGTCTGTCCCTGATGCACTTGTTAAATTTCAGTTCATTCTCAGTCATTGTTAACTAGTTATAAATAATAAACACTCCAGTTTATTCACTATGTTAACTGCCATGCATCAGAAACTGCAAAAATCATAAAAATGTGACATTACCCACCATCACATCGCCTATATGTTAACATGGTGCTGAATGATATCACCTTTTTTTATAAGTTTTGCAGTTTTTGATGTGTGGTTGTTAACACAGTGGATAAACTGCAGTTTTATGATTTGTATTTACTGTTTTATTATCAAGATAATAGTACATTTTATAGCAATTCAACTAGGGAGGACAATTATGCATCAACACACTAAAATTCTGCTAAAATCGGTGCAAATGATTTTTAGATATCATGATTATTTTGCCAAATTTTGTCAAAATCGGTCAGTCGGTTGCGAAGATATTAAGATTCACGCCCCCAAAATTGGCCTTCCCCCCAAATGGCATCTTGATCGGTTCAGCCATTTTGCAGGAGTACATATGTACATAACTATAGGTGTAAGTAATTGTGAAGTGCCATGATTGTTAATCTAATTTAATGGTGTATAAATGGATGATCACTTGCTGCAAGAACTGTTTTCTTTGTAGCATCAGTTGTGGTGTTGTAGAGGAGGCTCTGGTTATGGTGGACATACAGATAATTATGGCTATGCTCCATCGCCACCAATGCACTCTTCATATACAACCAGCAGCGCTGCAGTAAGTTAACAATACTGACTCGTGTTACTGAGTAGTAATTAATTAGGAGTTTTTTCGCACTGCTATAGTTAATGCAGTCCTTAAGAAACAGAATTTGTGTGGAATTGAGTTTATGAAGTTTTTTAGTACGGTTATGTTTCTTTTTGTTAGGGTAAGTGGGTTTCATTATTATTTGCTAGGGGTGACACTACGGTGCCGAGCGGGCTATATGCTGGGCTTTGCCATGCATTTCTAGTTGAAGATGAAATGCTGCTTCAGTTTAATGTAGAGTGTGACAAGTAAAAATGTTTTGTGAACAGTGCTGATGATTGTTACTAATGTGTTTTAGACATACAATGCTGGACCGAAGCCGTATGGTGATAGTTACAATGTCAGTTCTGTGACGTCACAAACTGCTTCAATGCACATTGGGTCTGTGCTTGTTGTGTATTTAGTCATTTGGTAACATTTCGTGCATGATAAACTATTGTTCAACAAATCCCAAGGCCCGTTTTTGTGAAACCTAGTCTAATGTGAGTATGCTTGGAAAAGTTAGCTGATTGAGCAAATAACTGACAGTGTAGTAGTGGTTAACAATAAATGTAATTACTGTCTCTTTTATTATGCCTCTGCCCTACATCCTTACATAAGAGGCATAAGCAATTCTGTGATCCGTGTGTCTGTTTTTTCGTCCAATGCCGCTAGCTCAAAAACGGTGTGTTTTAAGGCTATGGCTACTATAGAACGCTTAATAATAAGAAACCCCATGATGCTGTTTTGAACCCACTGCCATTGTGACCATATGGTTGCCAGAAGTGTCTGAAATGACAGTAAAGCCGTCCACCACTGATATGCCCCCGTTGAACTGCCATCGGTGTCGGCCATATCATTTAACCATGTGATACCCTATTATTAGTTATTACTGCAGTTTTCTTCATGATGTGATGTCTGCCAATTAGCGAAGTAATACACTGTTTGACAGCATGGCTTAATGGTAGCGTGTTGGTCTCTTATCAGTGAAGTTCTTTGTCGGGTCACGTTAGTACTGGGATGGGTAGCCATCTTCAGCAGGCATACCACCTCGGTATCTTAACCAGCCACCAGGGCAACTTAGCCTCCTACCTTCAATGGGATGGGAAATGGGTGTTGGCCAAAAGGCTTCAATGTTCTGTGGATGGGAAGTAAATGTCAGTATTGCTCATTCCAGTTGGGGTTAAATGTGCAGGTGACAGGTAAAACTGTTATTCGTTGTTAACATGTGCCATGCCCGAGCAATTAAGAGATGAGTCATCATAAACCTATTCAGATCTATGTTTACTTACTATTTTCTATTGTAGCAGTGATCTTCCGGCAGAAAAAAATGTGTGTATTAATTGGATCTCCATTTTACACTGCCAGAAGAATGCTGTGTCGATGAACAAAGTGAGATAATTGAGTAACGAAGTGCTGCGCTGTTGTTGTGTTACCGCAGGTCGCCTCATTCAGGTACAGTAGACAGTGATGCTTCAGGCATGCTGCATGCTGACCGGTCGTTGCATGATTCTCGTACTGGTGATACTGATGGCTTGACTTCTGCTGCTGACGTAGGAGCCGCAGCTTCTACTGCGGCTCCTGCTGAGTCTGCTGCACCATCAGTTGCCACACAGAGTGCTGTCTATGAACAACCTGGCACAGACGGCCAACCAGTATACCGAGGATTTCAAGATCCAAAGTCACAGTCTCTCACATTTAAAAAGCTTCAGAGCTTTATAGAGTCCGGTGAAGGTAAAAGAATCGCTGTGGAGCACAGTTTTTACACGACCGTATATTAATTGTATTAAGTTGTAGCATGAAAAACGTTTAGTACAAATTACGCATGCTCTTTACTGAAATTTATACCTCCAATTTATAAACAGAGTACTGAAATATACTGGCTAGGCAGTGAAATAAGTGGATTACATTTAGTCTGATGGGATTAGATTAGAGCATGTGCTTTAGTAAGCTGCATGCTGGATAAGCCTCACTGTTACATTAGATAACATAGCTTCATGTAAATAACGAACCATACATGCTGTGTCATCAGTGTTGGTTGTCTGTGTGGCTTAGTGGAGTGTATTTTGTGCATGGTCGGTTGTCCATTTGCACTAGCACACATCTGCTGTCTGGTTAGATAATTTGTTTTAGGATCTACTGTGAGGTTAATATTTAGGCAGGAAAGAGAATTTGATAGTGTCTTGTATATTCTGTGCATATTGCCTCTTGTTTATTACATCTGAAGGTACCTTGGGGTAATATAAAAATGATGTGTAGTTACTCGTTTCCATTTATTTGTTTTTTTGTTTAACATTTCAAGTATTCGGATACTCATGTGCACAGTGTATGTCTTATGGAGTTTGTTCATATCACTCTCCTCATTTCACCTCGTCTAATTTAATCTCAGCTGACCTCATTTTATTTGTGCTGTGATTGTCGCAGCCATGGTGAACTAGGTTGCTTCATAGTGCATGACCCAGTTTGCCATGACTGTGACCAGTTGAGATGAGGTGAGATGGGATGAGTGATATGAGCACTCCATAATCCGTTGACTGTGCAGATGGTGCTGTTGAGCATTATAGCATTCAGAGTTCATTTGTATTTACATAAAATTACTTACAGAATCTAAATTGTATGTGTCATGGCAGTACATTTACATGCATATTTTAGCTTTTATTTTGGAATTTTTATGGTTGCATATAAATGTAAATTTAAGTAATTGCGACCATGCATGTTTTTTGTTGCTGGTATATGGCTATCATTAACATGCATGTCACTCAAAGGCCTCTGTCATTAAGGAAAACTCTTGAGTGTATGAAACTAACTGTTAATATAATTTCAGCACTATACACATAAATAGAGACAATAATTACTGGAATTCATGGCATTGAATTTTAGGATTTTTATTTGAATAAATTATGTCATTTTGTCAATTTAGTTTTTGTTTTGTGGTCTTATTCGCATAATCTTAATTGTGCTGCTGTTTCTTTCCAGTCAAATACCTGCACATTTTATAATTGAGTGTGTTAATAACACGTCTGCATGTGGCTGCATGCATGTTTATAATGTGCATGTATGCTGTATATTTGCCTGTCCGTTTGACCTGTTCTGCATGGAATTCCTGCATGCTGTTTATTTGTTTGTTAATGCATATAGACGTCGCACCATTAACATCTCGGAGGTCTGCGTCCCCCGTTCAAGTTGCTGCTGCGTCGATCACGATAACGAAGCCAACAGTTGTCACTAAGCCAACGATAGCAGCAAAGCCAAAGGAAGATAGTCGGTCTCAGCCCGTGGTGAAATGTGACACAACTGTACGACAGGCTGATATTGGGTAACAGTAATTGTGATTATGTTACTAGATGCTGTTTGTACTTTATAAGTACAATACGTAAGTACATATATTTATTTATTATTATGCCGAAGCAGCACATACTAGTAAAAACGCACACATATACAAAGGTAAAAGTAAACTACGCACAATGTGCTGAAACTATACTGCACTGCCAGCGTATAGAAAGATGTTCAACAATAGCTTTTAAGAGTATTACTTACTAGCTGTAAAATAACTTAAAATGTAGTCATGGATGGCTCTTACTCTTAAGTTTGTAGGCTGTGAATAAGTATATATTCTCTGTTATGCAGCAGTGATTTAACTAAACGCTTTCAATGGAAGCATTAAAAATCATTTCTGGCAGCAGTACAGATGTGTAGTACATGTATATGCATGGACACATTAGCTGAAAGTTTGATTTCAGCATTTCTTTCTGTCCTTGTTTCTTTTTGGATTGTTTTGCCCATGCAGTGCTATAATGCGGTATTAGCTATGGGCCTGTTTACTTGTGTCTGTATGCATCTGACACAAACTGGTATTGTATTGAAATGGCTGCACAGCATACAGGCTTACTTCCGACTTATGCTACACTGTCTTTTTAGGAAATTTGAATAACTCCAAAATAAGGATTCTTCCCACCCTGTTGAACTTGTCCCAATTTTGCCAAGGCCCATCGCAATTGCAGTCAACAGTCGACCGACATCGGTGGCTAGTTTATCACAAGCAGTCGACCTTTTTGTACAGTATGATAGGCCAGTAACCAGCAGCGGCAAATCTGCTTATCACCAAGTATTGTCAATAATATACCGACGACTCACTTATTTATTGCACTCAGTGTCCAGCTTCGTATACAACACAGTGGGCATGATTCAGTACGTCGTACGGGTCCTTGTCTCGCAGCTGAGACTTGCTGACTGAATATCATTAGTTGTAGTGAAATTTTAAAGCACATTTTTAACACTTTAAAAGTTGCTAAATTGCAGTTTTACTTTTAATTGTGTGCAACGAAAACAAATAGTCTTAGTTTTGATATCCTCACATAAAAGTGAGTGTCTGTCATGATAACGAGCACATGTAAATGAGTGTGCAGAGAATTTATGCCAAGTGTAATACTAAGTAATTGCTAGGTGGTCATCTGATGTGGTGTAGTAGACATATTTACAGCCTCGCAATGCAAGGATGTATAGGTTTTGCCTTGTGTGTGTGTGTGTCTGTGTGTGTTTGTCTGTCCATTTGTCCGTCCAGGCCTAAAAAGTGCATTTAACAGCGAAATTGCTCAAACTCACTTGAAAATTTGAGCTTGGTATGCTGGGCATGAGATCCAGCCATGCTGGTGACCACCCCATGGTTCCTGTCCATCTGACGGGCCGGACAGACTTTTTGGGGACGGGCTCGGCTGTCTTACCCTTTCTCCTTCCTCCCCCGGCGGCATGCTGTGCGATCCAGCCTTGAGCTGATTCTAGTTTTGGTTTTTTAAAGTTATATTATTACACCTATTCTGCTTTTCACTTTTATAGATCTCATTATAATTAATACTGGTGTGTTGTCGGTACTGTTGGATGAAATAATGCTGTGCTGTCACTGTTGCAGAGCCATCAGTGCCTTGGGCCAGGTAATAAACACGTGCCATAATAGTGTTGTCGCTGGGCATGCTGTTGACGCAGATGTTGATATTGCATGTGGAATTAATTGTGTTTGTTTGCTGTGAAACTGACATCTAGTCGCGAAGATACAGTTGACATTCAGACTGAACGTAAGAAGATTATAGTAGTGCCTCGAACTCAGCCAATACAGCCTGCATCCAACGTCATTTCGTATGTTAGTTCAGCCGACTCTGATGGCAAAACAACGTATTACCCGTCAGAAACTTGCCGGCTGGTCCAGGAACAGGATTCTGGCGTGATTCAGTCGAATATCAGTCCATTGACCGGAGTTGAGTTGAAAACCAACCAGTCAAAAAAGATGCTCATGTTGGATCGTACACTACCGTAAGTCAAATCATAGGGCTTAGTTGAAATTTACAGTAGTAAAGTTGTTATATAGTCTGCTTGCGCAATAGGTTGGCGGTTTAGCGTTGTAGTAGCGTCGTTTGTCATATGAACAAAGTTGCTCAACTTTGAGCCCGGTTGGTACTGGGATGGGTGACCGTCTTCGGGCGGGTATACTACCTCAGTATGTAACCAAGCCAACTAGGTCAACTCAGCCTTGCATCCTTCTGGGGTTGCTAAATCGATTACAAGCCTTAACCGGCTGGGGTAAAGGCGGGAATGTCACCTCTGCAGGGTGGCAGGTAACACTGTGTGATTCCATATGGCTCATGAGTTCCCGTAGTGGTGAGGCTTGTTGCGAACTGCTATTTCCAGTTACTTACTTACTTACTATGAAGATGTGTGCGTGCAGTTAGTAAACTTTATTAGGAGTAGTTATTAAGTAAGATGTGTATGGTGGTTGTCTGTATTTACCCATGCTGGCAGCAGCTGTGGTGTTGGTAGGGTAATCAGTTGATGTGTCCATGCTCTACAAGGAAAACAGTTTGAGCTACCAGGAACCAATTTGATAGAGATATAGTCCATGCCAGGCCTAAGGCATGCTTTAACTGTGAGGTCAAAAGTTAGGATGGCTGAGAGGCTTGGATTTGTATGATGATATTACTGTGTATTTTTCTAGCTGTAGTTGCGTCAGTTTGCACTAACTTTTCTTGTATTTGCTAACACTGTTGCCATTAACTGTTATATCCTTTGCCGCAGCACTCAAGCTGTTGGATGGTCGAAAGGACTCACAGGACATATGGCCTGTAAATAGACAAGAATACTGGTTTAACGGAAACTGCTAGTGATAGTATAGTGTTAATTACCTATTGTTGTTGAGATTGCTGTTTTATGGTGGCGTCTTATCAACTAACACATTTGAAGAGCTTGTAATAGAAGTTGTTGAGTGTTTATGGTACTGCATGCAGCTAGTGCATGGTGTGATATATGTGTGCTCCTTGTAGTAAGGATGAGGTAATTGATGTGCCGGTTGAACGAAAAACTGTTGTCATTCCATCAAACAAGACACAAACAAGGTATCTGTTGTCATGGTACCAGAGATAACAGTAACAGTAAGTTTATTAGAAATTGCGGTCAAAGACCGAATAGCAAGACAACCAGACAAACAATACAAATTACAAAATCAGACTACGAAATTAAAAAAATAGCTGAAAATTATGCACAAATACAATACATCAATGTACACTAGTTACAGAAATAAATTGATAAGTAACGTAATACAATGATTGGAGATATTTATATATATATATATATTATTTAGCCTGGTAGTGAGACAACGCAAAAGAAATGAATGACTGATATTTTTTTGTGCGGGTTGGCAAGCGCGGAAACTTTGAAGCGGCTCTGAGCCGTGAGACAGTTGCCGGATCACGTGCTGGTGGGAGCGTTTGAAATAAACAAGATGACGGCCGAAGGATCGAGTTGAAAATAACACGTCAGCATATAGTTGTGTCATTGTCTTATAGCTGAGTTTTATTGTAGTCTGTAGTATGTCTTTGCAAATAAGTTACTGACATAGCAACCAACACACTGTAACATACTTTGAGTGTGAAGATAACATACTGGAGAAGACTATGCTTCCCTCATAGGCCTGACTGGTGTATACAGTTGATCGTTTTGACAGTGAAGGGTCGTTAAGCTGTGTCCAGATCAAGTGATGTTTTAGTGTGTTTTATATCTTAGTTGGCAAACAGCATTTAAGCGAAAAGATGCAATTTCTAGGTTTCATATTTTGTCAGGTAGTGCAGAAACACTAGTTAAGTGAGGCAGAAAAATAAAGCTTTCAGTTGCTAAATTTCTGACTAAAATTTTAGCTGAAAATTATCAAAATAGTTTTTGTATGCCAGAACTATAGCAAGCCAAAATAATGACATTTTTCTGTGATGAAGCGTGTATGCAAATCAGTGTTAACTTTGCCAACTTTACAACATTTTACTTAGTAACTACATTTGCGAACTTAAACATTTGTCATCTGTTGCATAGCATTTTATATGAAAGCAGTACATGTGATGTAGTTTTAGCATTTGTATTCGTAATTTTCTTAATGTGCCATTTTGGTTGCTATTTTTTTGTACAGCGTTAAACAGCCCGTATGTACATTGGTATGTTGCGGCAGATCGCCGGTGTCTCATGCAGCGCCTCCGCCGCCGGCTGTTGCTGCGCCAAGAGCTGGTGCCTGGCAACCGCAGGTACCATCTGGGCCAAGGAAGATGCGGGTTGGGAAGGCTGGAGAAGCGAAGAGTCTGCCTGCAGTGTTCGGTGGAGCAAGGATTCCTCTTTGCAATGCCTGTGGAACAGCAATCAGGTAATTGTGTGTTGTAGAATGGGCTAGTTAGTTTAATTAACGTTTGTGTTGAGTTGATTGAGTTCAAGTAATGTAGACAGCCTAGTGACTTTTGTCTGTGAGCTAGTGAACTGCTCTGGTGTGTGTGTGTGTGTGTGTGTGTGTGTGTGTGTTTTTGATCTTTGACATCTGATTATGACATATTTATTAATTACTACATGTCGTTTTTCGATTTTATACATCAGCATAGTCACTGCTGTGAGTAAAGCTACAGTTTGCTGACTTTATGCTAATGAAATGAACAGTTTACCATCATTCTTGAAATAAATAATGTTCTTACATTGATATATGTAAACACTTTGAGCACTCACCTTGCAAAAAGTATTACTGACTTCATTAAGAGTATAAATTTATATGATAAACCAGAGAGCATGCATTTCCTTTCCACCAGCATATCTCCTGGTCGTCTTTGGACAACACAACTATTCACTTATTTAGTTATGGACAGTCTTTACCATGCCTATTTATCGGTTGGTTTACATTTTGCAAAATGATCGATTTGCCACATACCCTGAAATTCGAACTTGGCCGAGATTTTTGTTTAATGCACCTACCCACCAAGTTTCATCATCTATGTTTAATCGTTCCGAAGTTATCGTGTTAAGAAATACTAACACTTGCGTTGCTTCTGCGTGTACAAACACTCATTTATGTTGATTCTGATGTTTTCAGAGGTCCGTTCGTATCGGCACTGGATAAGACTTGGTGTCCAGACCACTTCATCTGTGCCAATCCGCATTGTCGTACGCCACTGGTGAACATCGGCTTTGTGGAGGAGGAGAGCCAGTTGTTCTGTGAGAAAGACTATGAACTGTACTTCGCTCCACACTGTGGCAACTGCTCACGTGCCATCATCGGCGTGAGTTTAATTTACTTTTGTTGCAGAGCTTCATAATCGTAAATGTGTTAAATTGTGCAGCATGGTGTGTTTATCAGGCAACAGATACTGTAGATTTCATTTGATCATTGTCTGTCAGTAATATTACATGTACATGTATGTGGGTATTTGGCATTTTTCTTGCCACTCTTGCCATCCATCACTTCTTTTCTGTCACTATAGGTTTAAAACTCACTTGTTCGATCAATCCTTTCCGCTATCAACTGCATTACTGAGGACTGCGTTCATTATCTTGGACTGCACTTCCACTGATAGTCGTTGGCTCATTTAGTGTAGATTATGTAGTTACTGTCATGTTGTATAAGCTTGGAACAGTTTCTGCACTCATTATACATTGTACATTGTGATTTCTTTTAAATTACAAGAGCAGTTAAAATTTACAGTAGTAAAGTTGTTATATAGTCTGCTTGCACAATAGGTTGGCGGTTTAGCATTGTAGTAGCGTCGTTTGTCATTTGAACAAAGTTGCTCAACTTTGAGCCCGGTTAGTACTGGGATGGGTGACCATCTTCGGGCGGGTATACTACCTCGGTATGTAACCAAGCCAACTAGGTCAACTCAGCCTTGCATCCTTCTGGGGTCGCTAAATCTTTATCGCTAAATCTGTTCTGCATGTACGTAAAGCTACAGCGTGCTAGACGTCTGCATATTTATGTCAGTATTTATTGCAAAATAGATGGAGATGGCATATGCAACACCATTGAGAACTCTGCCATTTCCTTCCTCATCTCAGTGCACTAACTGCCGTCAGCAGAGGCATGCAGGCCTTTTTGTGTTTGCCCCAACAAAATCCTCCAGTTAGCTGGGTTGCCAGACAACGCAGGTGGCATCCAAGTTAACAAGAAACTCTGCTATTGCAGAGGGACCGCGCGAGGCACTTGTTAGTAGAAATCCTGCAACTACAAAACATCTCACTTGAAAACTCTATTGTGGTGCATTATTTGCGTGATTCTATGTTTAACCGTTTTGATACAATACCGGAATGTGACAGACAGACACACAGACACACGACGACGGCATATACCGCGCTTAGCATAGCCTCGCGCAGTAAAAACCTTAGGATATTGCTGAAGTAAAGTTTTGCTGCCCATGTAGGTAACTGTTAAGTAAAGGTAAATCCATGTAGGCAGTTTGCAAACAAGCCTCGCCATTACGGGAATTCTCATGCCCTCTGGGATCACACAGTATTACCTGCCACCCGGCAGAGGTAACATTCTCGCCCCTTCCAATTAAAGCTGGTACTTGATAGAGTGACATTGGAGGGATGCAAGGCTGAGTTGGTTTAGTTGGCTTGGTTACATACCGAGGTGATATACCCACCCGAAGATGGTCACCCATTTTGGTACTACCGGGCTGAATGTAGAGTAACTTCTTTCGTGCAGTGAACACTACCGCTGTGCCAGGCCGCCAACTGACTATATGTCCTTCGCTAACAGCACTCAGATTATGGAGAAGATGGTGGAATTGTAATACACATTTGCATGTTTGTGCATATGTAGTTTATTTGCACGTCAGATATGTATCACGTACCTTGCCAGACGTAACTAAATCGGGTAAATTACTGTGTGTTTCACTGCAACAACGAGCAGACCGTAGTGTCTGCCATGTCACAGAAGTTTCACGTCGAATGTTTCACGTGTTTCCAATGCCACAAGCCAATCCGCAGTGGCCTTTTCCATCTAGAAAATGGAGAACCATATTGTGATGAAGGTACGATGGATATGCAGGCCAGCTTGTTACAGGTGTCACTGTATTGGCTGTATATGCTTATTTCTGCTTTACTGTGCTGTTCACTTCGCTGTGATGGTCTCTGTTATCTGTCAGTAGAGGTGGTTGACTTTCTTTTATTAATTTTTCAGTATTATTTATTTACATTATGCTATACTATGACCTCATTTTGCTGCAAGTGAATTTTAATCACATGCCTGTTAGAACATAAACCTAAGTTTTTACCCATGAATTTTCAGTAAATCTGTCTGCACGTGTGAATGAAATAAAATAAATGGTGAAACATTTTTATTTTATTTGCTGCAGCATTTTTATTGCCAAAAATTGCTAGGAAATGGGCGGGACATATGCTAATTATTTTTACTTTATTATGCATGACATAATACCTGATGTATGAGATCAGGCAACATGACGTGATTGTCTCATTCATATTATGCTAATAATGCTGCAAGATACTGCAAGAACAATTTATTTTATTTTATATTACACGTGTGGACGGCTTAATGGAAGAAAAACTGCATTCCTTGCACATTGCTTCTGGTCTCGAGCAAGCTTTTGCTTATGTGCTTCCGGTTTTTGTTGCTTTACCTTTCTGTTGATTTTTATCGTGCTGTATTGTTGCTGATGCGGACGATGACTGCAATGCCATCAGGAGGTGGTGAATGCACTGAAGAATACGTTCCACATGGGATGTTTCCTCTGCTGCCAGTGCCACCAGCCTATCGGCACTGGCAGCTTCCACAACGAAGATGGCAAGATCTACTGCCCGAAAGGTAGACGTACAGATTGGCGAGACCTACGGACTGCTGTGATAGCAACTGCCTAGCATGCCGTATTGAAGCTAATCAGTAACCGTTGGCTGTATTCCATTGACACGCAGCTTGTGGACAGTTTACTAAAGCCGTGGTGTTCTTCGTATAACACTTGTTTGAATTGCTTTTCTTTGTTTATACATGTTGTTATTGCTAGCTGTTGCTTTCCTCACAAGTACGGTGGTAGATGAGGCTGGATGGTTACTTTGCGTAATTTGGGTCAGTTCTATAGTAGTAGTAGTAGTAGTAGTATTTTCGTTATATAAACAGTTGTCAAAAACACAACTGACACATGAGTGAGGTTACGTACACAAAACAGTACAAATGTAAATGTGAAAATGATAAAACAAATGCAATATGTATAGCTAGGCCTATGACTAATACACATCCTTATACAACATACGAATGACTAAAGTCTTTGTCATTTAGCACACGCGTTTTGGGGATCACTTCTTTAGCATGCTTGCATGGCCTAACGTGATGATGATAATGACTAGGCCTAGCGCGCTCATGGATATGACATTATTGATCCAGTAACAGGAATGTCATCAAAATGTGTGTCACGCATTTGCAAAGATTCCATTCTGGAATAAGTGGAGGCAGAAAACCAGGCAGGAACCATGATCCTTAAAACAGAGGTGGTTATACTATTGTTGTAGTTGTAATGGTGGCAGTGGTGGTTGATGTTGCCAGTTGTTTCTGTTGACCCACTAACAGCATGTGAGTGTGGAATAGAAAGTTGTGTTTGTGTTAATGTTATTAGCTCGCTGAACTGCTGGCACGGAAATTGGTGAAGCTTGATGATCCGGAAAGTTAATTTCAGGTGGCTCGGACTTGAAGACGATATTAATTGGATTAAGTGGATATCCACGAAGGGCATGGTGAGAAGAAGGATGTGAAATGTTTTGGTCTCCCATGATATGGTGCACAAGTATAGAATGAGTAGAGTAAGAAAATAATATAATGGGGCCAACTAGCTAACTAAGGTTGACCAAGAAAATAGCCATGTAAACCATGTATGTTCTTGTTTGGGTAGGTGTTGATATTATTCTATAGTGTACTGATTTATGTGTCCTTGACATTTTTTTCTGTGGCATATGAAAATTCTGTTGATTTACACAGTTGCATGTTGCATGCATGACTTACACTCTAATATTTTCTTTGTACATCCATCTATCCATCTACTATGCATGATTATGTTGCTGCTAGTATTTTTTTGTAGCTCACCTGATTTCATCTGCTCAGTTTGATATGTTTATTACTAGTATTTGTTCAGTTGCACCTGCTTTATCTCACATAGTTAACTGGTTTATTTAAGTAATCATTTTGTTTTCTGCAGTGCATGTATATGTTATGCCGAAGATGGTTTTTAATAAATGGTTGGTATACTGACTGCAACCAGTTATAAACAAGTTAATGCCACAGACCCACATAATGCACTGTGTCATGCCCATTGCATTGTACACAGTGGTTGACACTCAGTGTGATAAACTAGTGATGGTCGACATACCCTGGCGGAGTTTTTATAAGTCCAGAATTTGTGACAAATCTTTAAGTTACACAAGTTACACAAATTCCCTTCCAGTACAGTGTAGCATATGTCAAGGGTAGTTTATTTGCCAAAAACCAGGTCGATCTATTATGCCATTTTGATACAATACAATATCGGCTTGTGGTTTAGGTATGTTTTACCATGCATGAAATTAAGAAAATTTATAAGATATGTATTTTAAATGTTTTGTACAAATACCAGAAGTGTGCAGATGTTAATATTGTGTATTACTTTTTTATCAGTTTTTTTATTATTTATTTGTACATATAATTAATCTGTTCTTGACTTATGTGGACAAAAATGGTTATGTTCACATAAGGTGGAAATTATATAAGGTCGTAGGTTTGGAACTAGCCGGAGTTTTGTTAAGATTTATTCATCAGTGAAATGTTGACACGAATGAGAGATCACTGTGTGAACTTTGGCATTGTAGACTGGGCAGTGATGTTTCAGACTAAGTGCTATGGATGTCAGTTTCCAGTAGAACCCGGCGATCGTTGGGTCGAGGCTCTCAATCAGAACTGGCACTCGGAATGCTTCAACTGCTCAGTAAGTTAGCCAGTTTCTTTTAACGTCATCATTTTATACATCCATTTCACTACTTGCACGCGAGCTCTGGGAAACAAATGTGGTAGAACGGAGCTTACCAGAAAAAGGCCGGTAAAAACTGGTAAACCTGGACTGAAACACAAGGTGGCATTCACTCTATTCTCTCATTCCATTATCACCACAATCTTCTACTCTTTCCCTTCATTTGTGGTGGTTGACATTCGGGGATCTGGTTGTATTTATCATATTATAACTAGCTGGTTGTATACTAATGACGCCATGCCAGTAGATCCAGTTCATTACCCAGCAGCTGTCATCGTCGTTTGCTTTTACGTGGATGTGCCTGCCTCTTCGCTTGAGAAGGGCTTGAGAAAAAAATATCTGGAAAGTCCAAAATTGACATGATGATTGATTCTGAGTCTAGGCTAACAAAATAATGTCAGGTTTTTGTCACTTGTTTCACAAGTTCACTTCAGTGCTTTGACAATGATGGAATGGCATCCGGCTTGTGCGATTTTTATGCAGAGGTTCACTTCAAAATAAGTGAAGAAAACTGAGGGTGACCGGATGTGGCTAACCCAGGTTGAACTATAAAATCGCTGTTAAATGACATGGTGACTGTGTGATTTCTGAGTCACCAATGTGACTGCAGGAGGTAGGGTGGCCTGTGGTTCATTAGTGACTGCTGATGGATAGTGTCTCTTTTCCTTTTATCCTTTCATGACATGATGATTGCGTATGTCATAACCAGTTCAGCGGTCTAGCTGTCGAGGGCATAAGGCTAACAAAATAATGTATTCTTTTTTTCCTTCTTCTTTCCTTCCTCCTGTTTATAATGACAATCAACATTGTAATGACACCACTGCAGTAAGTTTGATGTGTTTGCATAGACGTGTCAAGTGAACCTCGAGGGCCAGAGTTTCTTCGCAAAAGGTGGCAAGCCGTACTGCAAGAAGCATTCGGCTAGCGGTCGCTTCTAATGATGTGCAGTGTATGTGTGCTTGGAGCAGTGTAAAGCTGTGGACCACGTTATTGTGGCATGGCAGAGACTTACCACACAGTTGTGGAAGTTCAGTTAAGTTCAGTTGCTGTTGTGCTGTGCTTGAATGACAACCCGCAGGATGTGTGTTGCAATTTGATTTGTTGACGTAGCTACTAATTGTGTGATATCGCTCATAGATAGCATATGTACATAGTGCCTTACGGTCCGTGCCAACTACTTGTAGGACTTCAACGTCGTTGTGTCACCAAGTTGTTTTACGAGACATTTTGTAAAGTTACGTTATGTGGAATGATGATTTTTATGGTTTGTTAATTTTATGGTCATGCAAGAATCTCACTGACTGGCAGTTTCAGTCGAATCTGTCAGGCGGTGTTGTTTGCACTGATTTTGCAGTGTGGTGTCTTCACATATTAGCAGTAGTCCTTCCTAAAGCTGTACTCACAATCATACATACATACATTTATTTATAACGTGCACAGTGGTCAAAAACAAAGGCTTGAGTCTGAGGCGCGGGCAGTCGCTAAATGGCAAAAGGGACATGTTAACACCAAGTAAATAGATAGGTTTTAAGACAAAACAGATGGGTAATGGCAAGTTATTCCATATTTAAAGTCCAGAATAGCTGAAGGCATGTGTACCAAACTTGGATGATGATGTAGGTAAAGCTAACAGATTCTGATCACCTGAACAAAGAGGCCGAGGTGGTTCGTAGTGATGAATTAACCGATGGAGGTAATAACTGATTCCAGTACAACTTCCATACATGTGTGTGAAGGCTATCAGCTTTGTGCTTAGTCACACGATACTCATACGACAGTGGTAATATTGATGACTGATCATTAACCTTGCCAGCAGTAGCTGAGCCATGGATATGGTAATCATTGGCATCTTTAACTTTGTGTGTGTGTGTGTGTGTGTGTGTGTGTGTGTGTGTGTGTGTG
>Ga0209782_1000530_pt1 | contig 16963 bp, 7 predicted proteins | sample WorMetmaBAHAMAS1_FD_187390 | JGI IMG/M metagenome (GOLD analysis project Ga0209782, IMG submission 187390) | Marine gutless worms symbiont microbial communities from Max Planck institute for Marine Microbiology, Germany - Inanidrilus... | ecosystem: Host-associated > Annelida > Digestive system >...
GCTAAGCGTGGTACATGCCGTCGTCGTGTGTCTGTCCGTCCGTCTGTCCGTTTGTCTGCAAATAATGCCACACGATAGGCCCGAGACTCTAGTTTTTAAATGGGATGTTTTGCAAGTTGCAGAATTTCTACTGACAAGCGCGTCGCGCGGTCCCTCTGCCATATCAGAGCCACTTGTTATTTTTGAGTTTCTTGTAATTATTTTTGCAGTTATGGAACAGAGAAGTAGATTAAGCTGGCTATATGACATTGAGTTTGCCTGAAGGTCACTTTTGCTGTCTGAAATTTTTGTAATACTTATAACTCATAAATAAAGTGTGATTCAACATAAATTAGAAATAGATAGCACACATGGTTTGTAATTTATGCTCTATTCTCAAAAGTGAAGGAGTTCTCAAGGTCACAGGCAGTCATGTTCACTTGAACAAGAACCTCTGCTATTGTAGAGGGACTTTGCGACGTGCTTGTCAGTAGAAATCTTGCAACTATACGAATCATCTCATTTGATAAAGATTGCAATCGATAAATGACCTTCAAGTATATATACCCAAAATTATCACAATTGGTCTTTTAGACAGGCCATATATCACTTCCTGTTGGTGGTCTGTTGTTATCTTGTTTCTATCTAACACCGTTTTTAGATACTACCACTTTTGAAGTGAACGTGATTGTCTATGACCTTGAGAACTGCCATTCGGTAGGACATGGCATATAGTTTGCCATTGTCCATGATTCTAGTCTTTTCGAGTCAATATTACAAATCAAACTGTAATTGATAGAACACAAACTTGTGACAGACGGGAGGACGTACCGACAAACACAGGCGAATTGGCGACGGCGTCGTGTCACTCGTATGGAGCATTTTCGGTTTTTAGAATTACCTTGTTACTTTCGGTGTACTTCCGGTTCCGGTGTAATGGTGGTTGTTGGTTGTTGTTGTTGTTTTTTTTTGTAATTTGAATGCTATATGATTACAGTTGTATGAATTAGTTGTCATTCGCGTGGATAATGCCTTTGTCGTATACTTAGTTAACTGTTTGCAAACAGTATAATACGCGATAACGCACAATGGATACTAACTACTGGTCGAGTATGCAGCAGTCATCTAACCGTGGAAATGTACCTGTAGCAAATGTCGTTGACTTGAACCAGGCTGGCATTATGCCCTACAGTGGCGTCGAAGTCATCCCAGCTGCGTCTTTAGAACTTCTCATGAATCAGCAACGTCTGGCTGGCGTGTCAGGTTAGATGCAGTACTTTACATGTCTGAATGTAGTTTTAGTTTTTAAAAGTTAGATGATGTATTGGAACATATGTCAATCAGTGAGCACCCTGGAAACAATGCTGGGTGCTTATGGCTATGTTTTACAAATTAGATTCAAGTTAAGTAAGTTAAATTAAGCAAATGATGATCCATTCAATTATCCACAAGACATGAAAGTCGGCGAAAGACAGCGAAAGTCAGGCAAAAGATGGCAAAAAGATGGATGAAATGAAAGACAAGCAGAAGTCATGCTGGTTGACAAATAAAAATAAGTAATTAACTAAAAGCAGAATTTATTCTTTGTATGTCGATGTTATACACACACACTAATTCCTTAGTTTTGTGATGTACATTTACTTACTTACCTAGCCTATATAGCCCCTGGTCTGTTTGTAGCTATAGCTATAACGGTCTAGCCGATTTTGACGTACCGAGAGCATTCCTTAGTAGGCGTTTAAAAATATTTCTGGGCTTAGACCACAGCAGCCATAAAACTGTTAACGTCGTTGTTGTCGTCGTTGTTGTCGTTGTGGACATCGATGCGCAGGCGGCATGTGACAGTAGCGACACCTGGTGAATGGCAATGTAACGGCTCGCAGTGGCGAATGGGCCCAACATTTTTCAAATGCTTCTTGTGTTGTAAAACATTTACTTGATTTTGTGTAGACCTATGGCACACTGTACAGTGTATTATGTGTGCATTTTTGTTAACCACAACTAATCCATTGCTGCAATAGGGTGACTGACGGCATCGGCAATGGTGTACCTAAGTACTGATCAAATTCAGCACATAGGACAACCACCAACATGATAAAAATGGGCCAATGTGTGTAGCTTCTGCCAGCACACTGTTGATAGTCTTGTGTATTGCCAGCAAGCTGTTCATTCTGTGATCATGAGTGGTGCATGCTGGCTGACCGCATCTGACGACGGGGGACTGGGTGACGAGGATGATAGCGCGATGTCATCCTTGTCAGTCACCATTAGGTCTACTGCCCACTCAGTGCTCAGACAACCATGCCACCGGCACTGATTACGAGTACGGTTGGACCGGTACTGATCTATGAAAATAGACTGGCACCGATTCAGTGTACAGTGGTCCAGAATCAGTATCGGTTCTCACTCTGTATTGTTCTGAGTAACTTTAGTTTGAAATAGAAAGTTTGTTCTCAACTTCAGTTTTTAAACAGCTGTTAAATATATAGCCTCACTTCACTTTTGCATTAATTAGGTTTTAAACTGTGTTTTGGTTTAAAGAGAGATAAAGTGTGTGGCACACACTATAGAATTGTTAGAGCATGCTGATAGTGGTTGTTAGTTGGAAAATGTAACATGTGCATGTTGCAGGCATTTCTTTCTTGCCATATCCTGGAGCTGCCTATGCTACGCAGGTGTTAGATGGTTCTGCTGTTACTGCACAGACTCTACTACCAGGAGTAGCATACAATGCTGTCGTGACTACAGCTGTTGAGGCACAGTCTCAGTATGCCCATCCAGTGTCATCGAGTTATAGCCAGTCAGTTCATTTATCAACCGACAAGAATATGACAGCTGCAAATACATTGCCAGTTCTGAATGCTGTTAATCAGACTCCAAATAATGGACAGTCAGTGCAATTCAGACAACCACTGCAGTCCATTAACTTAACTGATCTGCTGGATTATAGCTTTTTAATGGAGCACGGTGTAGCTGAGGCTGCAGGCACAGTGGACCTTCGGAACCCAGCAGTACTTGCAAATATGCTACAGTCATTAAATGCTGCAAGTTTGCCCTCAGCTAGCTGCTCTTATGAACGGAATAGCCAAGTTCCTCAGCCTGTTGACATTAGGCAGTTTTCTGCTTCAAAGCAACCGGTGCAAAGTCAGCAGTTATTTCAGGAAGCAGTGACTGTAAACCAACAGCACGTACCTTTGTCAAGCCATCAGACATCGGCCGGTCAGCTGTATGGTACTGTGGTGTCCAGTGCTACAGTAGTGCAGTCATCACAACAGAAAGGTGCTGTGCAGGGTGCTGGAGTAATGTGGCCATGGGGTGATCAGCTGTTGATTACAGACAGGGCACAAAATGAAGGACTAGTAGGTGTCGTACAGCCGACATTAGTCACTACGTCAGTATCTTCGTGTTCATTGCCGGTGTCATATGAGGCTGTAAGCCCTCCAGCTGCCAGTGTTGACAATATGTCATTCAGTTTACTGGACAATTTGCAGTTCACTGGCGATACAGCTGGTGGATATCAGTTAAACAGCTTTCTGGGTTCAACTGTGGACACCTCAACCCTCTTTGCAGCTGCAGCTCCATATAGTCTTGCTTCAGCACTGCAGCCATCTAGAACTGATACGTGGAGTGCAGCTTCTGCAGCAGTAACATCAGCATCATTCTCTGCTACTGCTGCTGCTAGGTTACAACCCAGTGTTGAGCTGCATGAACGATCAACACTGAATGTTCCTTCATTAGCAAACCGACAGCCTAATGTGGAGTTGGAAAAAGTTCAGAAGCAGAAGTCTAATTTAGGAATTGTTGTGCCAATGACTCACAGCAGTCGTGACGAGAGAGGCAGCACCATATTGCAGGCGTCATCATCATGCAACGTCACAATGTCTGTGCCTAGCAGTTTACAGTCAGTGGCTGAACAACAGAGCCATTATCTCACAAATACTCAGACATCTGTTGATAAGTCCACCGGGCCGGGTGCAGATGCTGCTGCTGGAGGCATTGTTCTGACCAACATAACTGGAAATGTTTATGTCAATCAGTACACAATGATGCCCGGTGGTACTCAGCCAGTGGACAATGCTTTGCTGCATGCTGACTTATCAGCTGGAGCGGCTGCAAGTTCGATGCCATATGACAATGCTGCTGATGAGACGATGTATTCACTTGCAGCTCCATCAGTTGCGTTCATGCTAAACACAAATAATGAATTGGGTAACTTTGCTTCAGCACCAGTGACTAGTGTTGCTACAGTACAGCAACCCAGAAACCCTCAACCACAATCACGAAAAGCAGTGGCACCTGAGAGCAGTTTCTTTGGTGCTGACGCAGCCCCAGTGTTGGCTGCAAAGCCGTCAAATAAGTTTGAGTCTTGTTTTCTGCAGTTCATTTGTGGACACAAATCTGAAACGCTGTCCAGTGTGCTCAACAGCCCAATCAAGACACGTCCTGTTTTACCAAAGTACGTCCCCGAACCACGTCGACCAAAACCAGCAGAATTGCCGGTGAATGATACCGAAGACATGACAGAAACTATAGATGAACCGATTCCAGCAACAGCTAAGGATGTTATTGATGCACCTGCACAGACGTCTGCTGCAGAGACTGCCATAGCAACAAGTGTATGTTATTTGACATTTTTTCTACAGGGTGTCTCAAAAAAGTTCACAGATATGGCTTGCTATAACTTTCGCACACATTAACCAAATTTGAGATGATTTTTGGCAGAAATGTTGCGGAGAAAGTAAGTACCCAAAAGATGCTTTAATTTTCTATGTTACTTAACTAGTGCTTCTGTTTCTGAGACTTGGTAGATGTTGAGCATATGGGTAACAAATGGCAAGATGCTGTGCTTCATCCTAGATTCTGTCGGGTGCACATAGTCAGTTGTTTAGCAAATGAATTGTGATACATCTGTGACCAGGTAGTAATTTGAGTGCGTTGTTGGCAATAGAGTAAGGGTAGTTAATGCACCTCCCTCTTATTGGAGCCCATCACGAGGAACGAGGATGCTAGAGAGAGTTTTCACTGTATGCCCTGTTAAAGAGTTTAGCTTTCAGTCTACTACAGAACACTGCAGAGGACTGCGGTGAATCATGAACTGTTATTTGATGAACATTGCAGGTCACACGACCCAAAGCAGCAAAACAACATACAGCATTTAAGTGAACTGATAAATTTGTGGGTTTAGTGTTTTGCCTGATGATGCAAAAGCACAAGTTGGGTGAGATTGCTTTCTTTCTTGGTAACAGTTCCAGATGGTAAAAATGGTAAAAATCTGTTTATGAGTGTTAAGTTAAAAGCATACCAAAGGTTAACTTTTTGAGACACTGTGTATTTGTGCAAAGGAGTATGACAGCTTGATTAGGTCTTGTACAGTGTTTTTAAGTCTTTGAAATATGTTTCGCTTAACTTTGTTATTGTATGTGTAACCGAACAGTACATTATCCCAGCTATTAGACTGCACAATGTGCATATTGCTGAATGATGGATATTGAAACTCATGTGATTAACATTTTTAATGGACTGGACTGTGGACTGGATAAAATATCTAAGACACAGACCAACTTATGCCCCATTTTGAACATATAATTACAGTTTGTGTATTATATGTATCTGTACGTTCACAGCATCAGTTTCAGATGACAGTGCAAAATGCTATGTGAGCAAAGCAGACTTAAGCAGTTGAGTGGTGCCAAGTGCAGCTTGATGGCCTGTGGCCATTAGCTGGACCTTTGTGCACCTTGAATATCAACAACAGCTCAAGTGATCTCTGGCCTTTTTAGTCACTACCGTGAAACTGGTCCTGTTATTTGTGCATGCATGTAATACACACCACTTTTTATATGGCTAATAATACCAATAATACCAGTTATTGCATGTATTGTGCTGAGATCGTATGATAATGTGTAGTTGTGTTATCAACTGCATTGTCTGTGTATCAGATGCAGTCTAACACTTCAACAACTGTTTCAGTCACCACAACCACATCCGAGTGGCCTTCGATAACTAAACTTCCAGCCAAGTTTTCACACAAATGGAAAAACCGGACGTCGTTGTTGAGTACAGTTGTTACTCAGTCAAGCGTACCAGTTACTAGTCAGACTGCACCAAAAGGTATTTATTGTCTCTAGTCGACCATTGGTTGCTGCTGTCTGGCTTATCCCATGCATTGTGTCTGTAATGCTTGACTTCTGCCTACTCCTCTGTCGGCACCGTAGCATATCGGACTTAACCATTGTGTGATGTCCACTGTACTTGACCGCCTTACGTTGATCAGAGCCTTCACACCTGTTCATGATGGGAACAGTGTTAGACCTGGTAGTAATAGGATGCAAGTTCTTTACAGGATATAATTATATGAATGGTGCACTCAGTGCCACACGCTCAGCTCAAAAGATTGCTTGTACATCATCGCAAGCTGGCATGGTTAGCACAGACGCTTGCAAGAGAGTGTCATCACCTGAGCACACCAGGACAGACAGTTAGTCAGCGTCATTGAAGTTTCTAGTGGCCACTGATCATAACCTAGCTGCATTGGTGCCGTCAGTGTTGGACTAGTTGTGGGAACATGCCGCTGCATTCGTGGCAACTGCTGGCATAGCTTGTCACTTTTAGCGCAACGTACGAGCATGAAGTCTGTCTGTCTGTCTGACTGTAATGTTGGTGGATTGTGATCAAATAGTGCAACAAAAAATGGAAATGGGCACGTGACAGGATATGTCGCTGTGTCAGACCTGTATTCGGTAGCCAGCCTGAATAATGGTATTCTGTGATCCCGAATTCTGTGGAGGAAGGTGATGAGTGGAATATGGGAAAATGTGGACTGTGGACTGTGGAGTTTTGCACTTGGCGGCAATAAGCTCAAAAAATGGTGCAAACTATGTGTTAGATCACAGGAAATCACATACAGCAAATCAAACAGTACCATATACAGGCACCTACAACAACCTGAAGTGCCCAAAATTACTTTCAGATCTGGTTGAATTCTGCAATTACAGATGTAAAAAATATGGTAACCATTAAATTGAGTAATTAGTATGTAAATCTTTAAGCGTCACTGCATGTCATGTCATCTTATCAACAGATAAGTCATCCTGTTATCCATTCCGGCCTGATTGATGAAGCATGTGGTATACAACAGAGTCTTTCTATATTTTTTATTTACTTTTGTATTTTATTGCAATGATTTGTTTAGTATTGTGTATCTCTTGATTATTTCCATAAAAAGCCGTGTGCTGGCTTTACTATACACCGTGTCCACAAAAAAGAGGCCAGTAGCTTTCTTGTCATAACTTTTATATGGTTACTTTGGTATTTACTGTTTTTTGCACATGGATTATGCTGACAGTTGCCAACTCCATAATTAAATTTAACCACCACACCTGAGCCGCTCTTACTTTGTGATGACATGATAGTAACGTGCGTTGTTGTTGTTGTTGTTGATAAGCAAAATGTCGAACTGAATGGGCTAAAATGGACCACTCGATCACAGTCGTAGCAATATGCCAGTGGCATCGCCATCTCACAGCATGTGTTTATGCAGATGGTGGATACTTCGAACACTGCTTCTGACTGGCATCAGTTTGCAATTCATAAACTTGCACATTCGATTAAACTTCATGTTTTAATTTTGTTGTTTTTTTTAACTGTATTGTATGGCAAAAAATGAAATTTTGCACAAACATTACGTTACAAGGTAAAGCAGCGAAACAAAACAGCTGTGGTGGGAAAATGTATTATGGTTGATGACCTAACAGTGTACTACACCTACCTGCCTAAAATTAAAAATGTAGCTTTAAATTTGCCAAAATTATTGTTAAAAAAATCTACAGGTCTTTTTTTGTGGACACAGTGTATATTGACATAGTAATGTTTTGTAAGGTTATTAAATATGCTCAGCATAGTATCACACATTAATTCCGAAAAAGCTGCAGAATTGTTGTTATGTGTCAGAAAGGAACTTTTGGGCACTGGTTTTTATGGTCAAGATATATTTTTTGTATTTTTGTATAAGTGTGAGTGCAACGAATACCTTGTCGTTGTTTTTGTGTCAGTTACGGCTGCGTCTGAAGTTGCCAGCAGCAAGACATCTACTAGTTCTGTTGGTGTTGCAACACAGTCTGCCAGTGGCAAAACCAAGTGTCAGAACACCAAATGGACAGTCTCAAAGAAAACAAAGTAAGACTGTTTTGTGGTGTTCGTGTAACAGGCATTTCATATGTTTATTTGCATATTTGCCTTCAGTACTATGACACTGTTGGTTTGGTAGCAGGAAGGGCATCTGACCTGTAAAAAAAACTTGAGTGGTGGGGTGCTGGCATGGTTGTATGTCTGGAGCGAGGTGTGGTCCAGCTGATGCCACTGCCACCCACTATATTGCTTCAGTAAAATCCAGATTGGCTTTACTTTTCTAGTACTGACTCACCCGCGTATTCCTGGACAAAGGGCCATTAAACGGGTGTTGTTGTTGTTATTATGTATTTACCCATTGACTGCAGTTCAGCTGGAATTCCATGGGACCAGTTTTTCTTGTAGCATCCTCATGACGATATCATGAGGATGTCGCTAACAAGTCACGAGGAAATCGGATGTGTCGGATGAGGATCCTCGCGAGGATGCTACAAGGAAAACGGACCCGTGGAATTTAAGCTTTTGTCAGCTGTTGAATAGCATAATTATTATAAAGAATTCAATTGCACAGCAGCAGCAAATTTGCAAACTTAGAATTATTTACTTGACTTGCATTGTTTGTGAATATTAAAGGTCTGACTTTTTACAGCAGTACTTTTTACACCTTTTATTTGCAGTTATGTTAACTGATTCCAACAGATCGTGGTGTCGTTAATAGTACTGTATGTTGCATGGAAGTGAGAACTGGCCTGTAAGGAAAGAATATGAGGTAGCACTTCAGTGGGCAGAGATGTGAATGATGAGATGGATGTGTGACATTAAGGCAAAAGATAGAATTACAGGTAAAGAGACGAGAGAGAGACTAGGAATAGATAACATAATCTCTATACTACAGCAAAACAGGTTGCGATAGTATGGGCATGTGTTAGAAAAGAAGATAATGATTGGGTGAAGAAAAGTGTGGTGTATGAAGTGGAGGGTTCCAAACCTAGAGGTAGATTGAAGAGGACTTGGAGAGAGGTCGTACAAAACACACAGATTGAAGGGGAGGATGCCATTGATCATAGTGGAGGAAGTTAATTAAGGACGGTTGATGATCATGATATGTGTATTGTGTATCGTGAAGGGGCAGGGCTTTATCAGCCCCGTAGACACAGGCCGCCAACGGGCCCGTACGCCATCCCCAAGCGATTCTCAGTTGTTGCTGAGTTCTATATATTGAAATGCTGTAGGGTGTCGCAACGCTGAGACGTGGACCTGGGCTAGTGGCCTAGCCCCGGCCCAGCTCAGTGCGCTTTTCCCTGCTAACCCTGGGGCTTCTACTGTATATTTATAGAGCCAAGCTTAAGCCGGCTGGTTTTTTTCCACACCGGCAGCTCTCACCACACCTAGGTGCCCCAGTACAGTCTAGGTGTGATGGCCTGTCAGTTTTAAGAGGACACAGGCGAACCCTCTGTACCTGCCCGAGATTTAATCTCATTACATGCTGAAAGCCTGACTCGACATGCTGGGCGCACGGGCGTGAGTTAAACCCATGCCCTACCGAACAAGCCAGCCAGGCTCTCACTGCACTGTAGCTCCGAGATCGCTAGACCACTGAGCCACGTTGGCAGGCAGGTGATCATGATAGGTGTGAGTGGGTGAATGTATCTTCTGCTGCTGGCTCACCCTTACGAGTTATCTGTTGTAATATGGCAGAAACCTGGCCAGTGAACATAGATTAGGATGTAAAGTTGGATGGAAGTGATCAGATAAGATGTGGATTACCTTTGAAAAATGATAGAACAAGAAATTAAAAACAATACCTCAGAGGGATTTAATTACAGGTTATTACAGTTCTGATATTTTAAAACATAGAGAAATTTTGTTCTAGTTTAATGTGAATATCATCATACTGCATTTCCAGATGACTTCTGCTGCAATTGCAGAAGTAGGATATGATACGATGATTAGATTAACATGCACTCAGAAGCTGGCATGAGCCATGATATTCAAAGTCCACATTGATCATGTACTTAGTAACTTAAAGTCAATTATGTCTATTTCTTCCTTAATCTACCGCATGGTACCAAAAACAAAAATTAACAGAGAAAAAAATCGGATATGCTCAGAATAGTATGCTAGTAAAGATCGTAAGAATCAGAAGGAAAATTCCAATGTGCCAATCAAGGTGAAATTTGGCACGAAAGAGTGGACCAGGTTCCAGCACACTTCCATGCTATTTTCGTTTATGGCGTCTGCCGATGTGTCCTTATGTGGTAACACAAACTGAATCTGTCTCCATGAGTAGATGCAATATGAGCTGTTTACTTTGTTGGCAGCTTTTATGGCAAAATGCAGAGCTTGGAGAAATTCTAAGATTGAAACAAGTCAAAATGAGATGGTATGGATGTGTGGAGCGTAAAGTTGAGAAGATGCCCAGGTTCAGAACAACTGGGAAAGGAAAAGGATTAGCCAGGTTTACCTGGAATAAATGGTAAAAACTTCCAAGTTTACAACCATGTGTAAGATCGACTGCTGAGTCATAGTCCTAAAACAGCAAAAATCAAAATAATCGCTCAGTTATAATGACAAAACACATGCACTGTAACATTTAAATCTGTCAGTCGCCAGATTTAATTGTGAAATCCAGCGCATGTGTTTTGTGATTATAATGACTCGGACTATGACTATTTATATTTGCTGTTTTATTTCAAATCTCCATTGGAGATATGAGATCACTTTTTTGATTTTTAAGATGGTCCACAATCTTGGATTTTCAAATTTTTAAATTATCAAATTTTTGGTCGCCGATCGGGTCAGAAGACTAATGTGCATCGCCATACAAATTTCATCAAAATCAATCAAATGATTGCAGAGATATAACATTTAACAATTATCAAAATGGTGGCCCTCTGCCATCTTGGATTTTTACAAATAAAATGAACAGCTGGTAAGCTCTGGCGGATGGCGGCCATCTTCAAAATCGGAAAATCACGATATCTCAGAAACCGTTTGGCCGAAATTTTGCTATCTCTATAGGATTGGCTGGTCGATCTTACAACAGTGTAAGGACTGCTGTGCTACACTGTGCAATGGCTAGTGAAAATGCTGTGTTTGTGTGCGTTTGTCACCATCACATTTGCAGTAATTGTTGATGATGGTTTTGTTAGGAGTTCAAAAAGCCAAAGTTCTGGTCTTCCAGTGTTGGTGTTGAAAGCAGTTCCACTCGCTGCTAACAGCCGAGCACCGACAACAGCCACAAAGACAACACGATGATTGACAGCCATTTTGTTGATTTCGTTTCATTTTGTTACTTTCTTGATGTCTGTATAAGCAAATCATGTGTATGGCCTCCAGTGGATAACCATTGTCCTCTGAATGATCGGTGTGTGTGTAACATGTCTCTGTGTGTTTAGCATTCTGACTTTAATTTGTAATATAATGTAATTTTAATTTACGAGAAATGCTGACATTTGCAGATTTCATTAGTATGACTGCTGTGCAAGTGCCTACATTGACATTCAGAGTCCACGTTGATCGTGTACTTAGTAACTTAAAGTCAAGTATGTCTATTTCTTCCTTTTCATGTAATTTATATTTTCAGTGAGAAAGTTGTAGTATACTATGTGCAGATGCTGCAGATTATGTTACGGTAATTTGCTATTCTACTAACCTGGGCATTTCTGTGGCACCACTACACTACTGCAACTGTGTTTGATGATTGCTGCTCTATTCAAAGTCTTGAGTGAGCTAATGGCTCGGCAAAACTTTTTTTATGTTATGGCTGTTAATGTGACTGCTTCTGATTAGCAGTTAGTGGCTGGTAGTAAAGGTGAGACACGAGCAGTGCATTGCATCAACATTGCAATGCTTCACTCAGCATATTTGCCATACTCGGTTGTATGAGTGTTTTATGAGGAATATATTATAGTGAAATTGTCATTTTTATTTAGGCATTCCATATCACAAGTAGTGGCACTTTGAAGTACAATGTATTGTAGCAGTAAGTCACTGATACAGAATACCATAGAGAATTTTATAAGAACATATGATAGAACAAACACGCTGGCTTATTTTGCAAGTCTTGATTATTGAACTCTAATGAAAGTCTTATATTCAGTGTTAATAAATGGTATGGTTACTTGCACTCCTTGTACAAAATTACATGACCCAGACTGTGCCTATTTTGCAATTAATTTATCATACATCTGAAGGGTATTTGTCGTTTCCTGTAGTTAATCAAAAGCTGTAGAACTTGAGAGTTGACATGGACAGTGCGACATGATCTGTGCATGCATTACCATTAAGTGACAAAAACTGTTCAGTTTTGCCATGCAGTGCTATGCTGGTGCAGTATGTGCTGTCATCCTGTGTCTGTCTGTTGCGTTGCACTATCACATGTCAGCACCAAAGCCCCAGAAAATTATTAAAATATGATGTCCATGTTAGTAGCATTTTGACAGCTATCAAGAGCTTAGTACTATAGCTGATAACTGAAGAGTTTTCAGGGGGTGGGGGTGTTACTAACAATTTCTTATCAGTTTTATGCAAATCCCAGGAGTGGCACATTTTAGTTTTACATCAATGAATACTAGAGATGGTGAAACACATATGCTGAAAAAGCAGTAATATCTAAGAAATGGTGGAAGATAGAGACATTTTTGCAGCAGACTTATTCAAATCGATGACAGCCATGCTCCATCAATCACCATCTCTTCCAGTTATAATCTATGTTATTCCGTCAGTTTTCTTCGTCCACTTTTTTGGGAAGAGAATCTTTGGGAATAAGCAGTGACACACACGTGGATGCTTCTGTATCATGCAACAAACAATATCATGTTATTGAAGGAAACTCCGAAAATTCTGCTGATCCTACCAACCAGTGAGATTCGCCCACTGGCCTCATCCTGTCTTTTCTCTCTTTGCAGCAACTTTCCGATGGCAGTATGCTTTCATCTGCCATGTTAGATTTTACCATCTTTTGCCTCCTGCTTTATTTGGTGTGTAGTTTTGTGTTTTGATGTAAACATATCAGTTGTTGATTTGTATTTTTAAAATAGCCATACATCATCTTGGTTCTACAAACATGCAACGGTATTTCCATTTCAAGTAGAGTGGCACTTGCACTTGCAGAATGTTGTTGCTTTATCTTTCATTAGTATGAATATATGATGATTAATTGAATTCAAGAAGTTATTAATCTCTGCTACATTTTGTTGGATATTGGCTGTTTTGTTTAAAATTTCTTTAAAATATGAAACATTTTTATACACAGGTAGAAAACCTTTTTCAGTGTTGTATTACATACATTATTGTATACTTCCCTAAGGGTTTCTCAATAACCCAATATTTACCTGGAAAACAGCCGTAAAAACTGAGATGGTAGTTTTTGTTGCCTAAGCGAAAAATTGTTAATTATTGTCAGATGAGAATATTGAATGGGAACCTCACCTGTATTAGTAAGCAAGGTCTCAGTCTCACATAGAAATTTTATAATAGACAAGATTTGGCTTGAAAATGTCATAATAGCTTTTCAGTATATTTTGTTGGATTCATAGAATGTTCAGTATAGTATGTCTCAGTCAGTCTGTAAGAACTGTTCCTTTTGTTTTGACTTTGCAGTCAAACATGCCAAAGCATGTAACTCTAAATCATTATTTTTCTCATACTTCAGCTTTTTTCAATAAATTTGATTATGTATCAGTGCCAGAGTAAACAAATTGTTGCTCAATGCTCATAGTCATGATAGAATGTTGGTCCATTATTTTCACACTTGTTCATGGTAATTTTGTGTGTTACATGAATTTAGTGCTACAGGGAACTTATGAGGCCTAATGCACCCTATAAACATTGTAGATTTTGGCATTATATAGATTGTTTGTGTGTTTGTTTACCTTATTACTTGCTTCCTTATTCTCTTGCTTATATTTTCTTTTTCTTGAGAATAAGACCACTCTTTTCCAGGCTGGATGTCATAAGAGGTGAATATACTTGGGTTATAATTTGCTTCAGTTTATTTTATGTTGTATGGTTCCTACTCATCTTGAAAAATCCTAGAATTTTTTGTATAAGTCGATTTATGCTGGTTTTGACACTGTAACGGAAGTATCACATACAAGTTAATTTGTGCTAGAAAGGAATGAATGGTGAACGTCAGTGATGAATGTTTCGTATTTTATATATTTAAGCTGCAAACTATAAAAAAGAAAGCAGCTACAAAATTCTAAAATTGAACTGGAAAACTCCTGGGTTTTTTCTTCCTAAAGAGTGGGAACCCTGTTGTAGCCATTTTGTGTTTGATGGTTTGTATTTCGTTGATTTCGTGGCTGTATATTTATTTTTGTACTACATGTAGCCTAGGTTTATTGTATTGTCATGGCTGTTTTCTCCTAAAATTAATTTTGATTTTCTCAGTACTAGCCAGGAGATTTTATGGGAAGAGTGCCTACGATATGACATGTGTTGAGTGGGACATTATACGTTAATAAATTAATAGTGCTACTGGATATTCTATGGTTTAATGGAGGTCCATAATATTATTAATTTTTTTATCCATATAGTCAGTTATGTCCAGGGTTAAGATTTGTTTCATAAGCGTCTCGTCAAAGTGTATATACAAAATGGTGTTGATTGATTGATTGTTTTAAGTCTCACTCCACACAAACTAGGTCATTTTAAGAAAAATGAACCCCGTGCGGGTGCCGGGGCCTAATGCGCCCTAGAAGACATTGTAAATTAGGCGCTATATAGATTGTTATATGTGTGTTTTCCTTATTACTTGCTTCCTTTTGCTTCTTGTAACTTGCTTCCTTTTTTTCTTGCTGATATTTTCCTTTCTTATTCACTTCTCCTGTATCTTTTCCTTCAGAATAGCCCCACTCCGTTTCCGTGCCGGATGTCGTAGGAGGCGACTAAACATGGCTTTAGTTTTGTGTTCATTTTGCGTTCTATGTATTTTTAGTTAGGATGAATGCTGATTTGTGTTGTTGTTGTTGTTGTTTCTTGTGGTGCAAAGGTTGTCTCTCCGTTATCGGCACTGGCGTAATAATTTAAATGAGCTTCTCGATCCCTTTCCCTTTTTGGGTGGCTGCTGAACAAAAAGGTGGCCAGGGTCGAGGTTAATATATCGCTGGCCTTCCTATACTGGGTAGGGATAGACCCGACCTTTCGTCTCTGATATAGCCATATTTGTGCTGAAAAGGGACGTTAAACACCAACTAACTAACTTCAGAAAAATGACGTATGTCAGTGATGAACTTCTGTTGAAAGCACAGTTATAGTTAAGCTTAGGTGCAATGAATTTATGTTTCTTTTAAAGTAAAAGTATTTTATATGAATTAACATTTCTCACATTATTGCAAAATTAAAACTTTCTCAGCTATATAATTTCATGTAATCAGCAAAGGTTGCATTAAGAAATAGTTTGTTATTAGTTTTTTTACATTATATCAAATTCTTTAAGATGGTTGCTGTACAGTAAGTGTAGGTTACAACACTGGAGTGTTATATGCAAATGTAATGAGCATATAACACTCCAGACAGTGTTGTAAACTAATTATTTCATAACCCACATACTAGGTCTCGTACGAACGGTGCTGTTGGTGGGCCATGTTCGGCTAATGTCCAGATCAGTGTCTGACATGCATTACCATTACATTACAAACTTGCTCAACGTTGAGCCCGGTTAGTACTGGGATGGGTAACCGTCTTCGGGCGGGTATACCACCTTGGTATGTAACCAAGCCAACTAGGTCAACTCAGCCTTGCATCCCTCTGGGGTCGTTAAATCGAGTTCCAGCTATGATTGGCTGGGGTAAAGGCGGGAATATCACCTCTACCGGGTGGCAGGTAACACTGTGATCCCATATGGTACGTGAGTTCCCGTAGCAGTGAGATTCTTGTAGCATAAACTGCTATACACTTCCTTTACGAGGTTGCAACTGCGCGTGTGCAATAAAGCAAGCTAATTTTTAATGTAGATTTTGGTGTTTGTTCATACATTTCAAATGCAGAGAATTTGGAAATGGCAGTAATTAATGCAGTGTGTTCTTTAGTGGTCGATATAATGTTTATTTTGGAGTGGAATAGCGGGTCGCATTCACAGTATGCAGACAACGGTGGCCAACCTATGGGGACAAGAAGCTCTGCTATTGCAGATGGACTGCGCTATGCGCTTGTCAGTAAAATCTTGTAACTACAAAATATCCAATTTTAAAAGATTGCAATGGACAAATCCTTGCAAGTATATGCACTCAAGTGAACATGACTGCCTGTGTCCTTAAAAACTCCATTTTTGACATCACAAACCATGTGCACTTTGCAGTTTATGTGAAAACATATTGTAGTTGAATTGCGCTTTATGAGTTATAAGTATTACAAAGGTTTCAAACAGGAAAAATGACCTTCAAACTCACTCAAGGTCATTGGCAATCATGTCGATAGGCCATATATGATTTCCTGTTGTCTTACATTGTAACTGTCTCTATCTTGCACTGTTTGCGAGATATATCATTTATTTCCCAAAATTTAAAGACGTTACGTGACCGTGACTACGCCCACTCAAGGGACTGTTTGTAATCCAAATGCTAAATCATCACATGGCGAACCAGTGTCCAAAATTTGAAGTCTCTAGCTTTAGCCATTGCAAAGATATTTGAAGGGACACTAAGAATTTAAATGGTTTATGTGACGATAACCCAAGTCCCTTTCAGGGACAGTTGTCGTCAGTAGGCCGGGACTATGAGTCTATGATTAACCTGCATGCCAAATTTGAAGTTACGTTCACCCACTACGAAGATATGAAAAGCAATGAAAATGCAAAAATTGGGGTGGTTTGGAGGTTAGGAGTCACCCAAGGTCATCAGAAACATCGCCA
>Ga0209782_1000531_pt1 | contig 16954 bp, 9 predicted proteins | sample WorMetmaBAHAMAS1_FD_187390 | JGI IMG/M metagenome (GOLD analysis project Ga0209782, IMG submission 187390) | Marine gutless worms symbiont microbial communities from Max Planck institute for Marine Microbiology, Germany - Inanidrilus... | ecosystem: Host-associated > Annelida > Digestive system >...
CACTACTACATTCTTTTAAGGTTTTTGCTTCAGGTGCATCATTTGTATACTGAAAATTTTTTAATTGATTAAAATTAATAATGATCAGACAGTTAATAACAAAACTGTTTTGTGGCCCTTTATCCAGGACTACTCAGGTGAGCCAGTACCAAAAGATACATTCACTCATTCATATCTATCATGATCATCAACCATCCTTTATCAGCCTCCTCCATATACTGGTGTGACCTTAGTGGATTCAAGCAACCTCTACAGACTGCTAATAAATTGTTAAAAATTATGAAGTAATAAAATTATCCGAGTTTTATGTCAGTTCCTCCTGGAGCATTTTGTCTCATCAAATCCGACTTGTTCACTAAAGTTTTCACAACTAGGCTGTTTGCTTTTTACTCAGTAAACTGCTTGTGGCTGCATATCGACAGATCATTTATCTAAATTTCAGAAATACCAAATTTTAGCGAATGGCAGAAAAAATATATATTTTATCTAGTCATGTGCAGTTATTGATGGGCACAGCTGGACTGTATATTGATAGATTAGTTGTTCATGCACGCTGTGCATCTGTCATGCTGAGAACTAAGGCTATGAAATAGCCTGTGTCACATGTTAAGGTTGCCTATTGTTTATTGTTTGTGATGTTTACCATTTCTGTGTGAAATGTGTTCTCTTGTCTACAGCTGTTCTTATTTTTTGTTGTTAAGTGATACGATTTTTTGTTACTGTTGCAGTTTTGTCTAATGTCATTGGTTTTTTTGTTATTTTATTTAATTGTGCACCTTCTTCTCACTTCCAACCAACAGTGGTACTTCAGATCCCCAGTGAGGGTGAAGCAACATGTTTTGTAATGTTATATTTATTATAATACTATCCAAATGCATTCTAAATAAAAAATATAAGAAGTTTGCAGTTGACGAGACAAATTGCTACAGACAGTTGCTTCTGTTATGAGGTAGTACGCCATGTTTCATTTCGTTTTGTATTGTGATTGTACAAACGTCCGTGTTAACTTGCTTTATTAGGTTGTGCCAAACATTTGTTAAAAACTTGTTTAATATTATTTACAGAAATTGTACAGAGCTGGCACAGATATTACAATGTTGGAGAGCTCATTCTCTTCTACCTAATCAGAATATGCTAGGTGCCATCAGCTAGGGCATGCAACAGTAAAACTTTGCTTCAGCAACATCGTTGAGTTCTCAAGTGGGGGTGCTGACTTACCCGGGCTTTCCTGTATAATGGCTGTAAAATGGTAGTAGCAATATTATTTACAGTATTATTAAACTCTTCTATATGTATGCATTGATGTGAAAAGTTATTAAGTGATATTTAAGAACATATTTGTTTGTGTCATTTTCATTTGCAGGTGTAAAATTAGACTGCCTAGTTAAGTTAGTTTAGTGCCAGGTTTTACTAGCTGGTGGACATGGTCAGAGTTACATAACACTGGAGAATATTGTTGTGTGCTTAGTAGTACCCAAATAAAAGGCCGTAATTTCAACTAGTAACAGTTTATGCGGTATCAGTTGGTTTTTGTTAGCTACATAATAATGTTTTATCCCAGAAGATTCATGTTTTGGCTTTTCATATCAAAATACAGTGCCTTTTTGAAGTTCCTTCTGTTAAATGGCTTAACATGACTTATTTGCTGAAATAGTATACTGCACTCACTGGCACATTCCAGCTATGTTTGCAGATGTTATGACATCTTTCCATTTCCAGGGGGATATGCCATCTTTGATATATCCAAATGACTTAAAGAGCATGTGCTTTCATTGGAAAAAGCAGAATCTTTAGTTTACTATTTCTTATTTTGTGATAAAGACACTTGGTTATGTCGTGTGATAAACTATAATGCTCAAATTTGATTGGTCAGTTTCTTTTCAACAAGTTGACCATCTTGCTTTTAAAAGCTTGTCAATGTAGCTGTCCAATGTTTGATAGTTAATTGTTACCCATCAAACTACTGAACCAGACTTGCTAGGTTACATTACTAGGTGGCTTTTCTGATATGAAAATTTCTGTTTTCACTTCGGTAAATTTTCTGAAAATTACATGGACAGTGCATAAATGCACTTTTTGTTCAGTCTTTTGTATGGAAATCTGTTTCAAAAATTGTGTTGTATCTCTTACTTGGTTCTGCATTACACATTTACTCTGGCATCAGATTTGATTGTATGTAACCTGACAGGCGATAAAACATAATTTCTGCAGTAAAGGTTAGGAAATGTTACTTTAGTGCATGTAAGAGTTTAGAACATAACAAAATAATATAGTTTGGCACACTCGTGCAGTGTTTATTATCTCTGTCAATTTTTTTTCTTTGGTTAGACAACAGTTCTGTAGTCTCAGTGCAAAGCTCATTAAGTTGATATAAGTAATTATTTCTCAGGCCATCAGCTGATGTTGCATTGCCTGTCATTGTATTGTTGCTGCAAATGCTGACGCACGTTGTGATGACTAGTGGCAGTTGGTAAATACATGGCAGTGTTGTCTTTAATGGTCCTGTGTACCATTTTTAGCGCGAGATGTACTATATACATCTCGCGCTTATGCTATGATGCCAATGTCCGTCTGTCTGTCCATCTGTCCGTCTGTCTGTGACGTTTGTGCATTGTGGTCACAGGGTGCAATGGATCCCAGACATCTTTGCATGCTTGGTAGATGGATGTCTTTGCTACTTACTGACAATGCCTCACCCGGATCGTCGGATGGGATGATGCTGGGATTTCTGGTGGAAGGGGGGGTATGGAAAAAGTGGTAATTGTAGCGATATTGCTTATTTTACTTACTGAGAGTATGGCATCACGTGAAATTTTTGTTATTGTTTACATATGAACGATGTTGTGAAGGATGTTGATATTTAATTTGATTTTATAATCTAATGCATTATATCTGAAGAACGGTTTGTGCTAGAGCTTCCCACATCTCGCGCTATGCTAGCCACTGCTAGGCTCTTGTTGAACATTGTGCTCAGGCACCACCTCGGCATTTTATATTCATAATAAGATTTATGGGCACTCTGCACTTTCAAAGAAAAGTGTCCATGTTGCTATGCATAGTTGGTTGTTAATTGATTACGAGTTAATTGTGCCAAAGGGCTTGTAAGGTGGAGCTGAGTTTTGGAGCGGGGCCTTCTGTGCTCAATTGTGTTAGATGTTCACTGCTTTCTGCAAGTAGCTTTGCAATGGCTTTAGTTTTCAGCTTTGTGCGTATGATACATGTCCAACTCTTTGACTGCCTAGGAACGTTGGCCACATGACCCAAATACATCTGTTCATAGTTTAATGATTAAGTAAGTAAGAAGGTTTAGAACTGAGTGAAATCTGGAACAAGAATGTTGAAGTCCTAAAAGAGTTTACACTTTGTACATCAGATGGGCTGTTATGTGTTGAATTGAAAATACCACTATACATTGCAGTTGTGTATAGAGTTACTGATCTCAGTAGTCTGAACTATGGTCCCATTGTCAGAACTGTGTAGCTGTTATCCAGGCTAAATGCCTGAAGCACGTCTAGTTCAGTCTGATTTTATTGTTGATGTATCTCGTGTTGTCCTTGTAATTCTGTTTATTTTTATTTGCACCGGTCAGCCATCTGGCTCAGAAATCAATGTTTCAAAAATTGTTGTTTAAGGTGTGATGTTTTTTAATGTTACCCCATGCGGGTGCTGGGGCCTAATGCGCCCTATTAACATTGTAGATTTTGGCGCTATATAGATTGTTTAGTTTATCACTTGCTTCCTTCTTCACTTGCTTATATTTTCCTTTGTTATTTATTTCTCCTTTATCTTTTCCTTTGAGAATAGGCCCACTCTGTTTACAGGCCGGATGTCGTAAAAGGGTACTCTTGAGTTATAATTTCTCAGTTTATTTTATGTTGTAGTTCTTTGTGTTTGATGATTTGTATTTCGTCGATTTAGTGTTTATATATTTAGTTTTGTGTTAGACTAGGTTTATTGTATTGTTTGTGTTTTTTTTCTCTCAGCTTTGATTTTGGCTTTCGCATTACTGCCAATGGGCTGGGACGAGCATCCCCGAAGTGACCTATTGAGTGGGACATTAAACTGAATGAATTAAGTTATCAGCGCCTTTGTATTACAACAGCACTTACAGTTGCAAATCTTAAAGGTTCAGCTTATCATCCTGTGACCTGTGAACAGTTGCTGTGTGTGCATTTTAATTAGCTGCCATTGTGTTTGTTGCATTAATGACTGAGTTTGCTATCATGTGAATTCAACGGTATGATAGCGTTAAATAACACACAGCTGCATCTTTGAACAGGTATGTCACATCACAGAGCACTATGCATTTGCAGCTCAGTAGAATCAAAAGTAAATTGTCGTGTCTGGTCATGTGTATAGACAGCTGTTTTAAAACTTTTCTGTGCACCGCCAGTGTTGTCAAGCTAATGGGTTATATTGTGTGAATGCCTGACAAGTCAATATAGTATAAATTCTAATTATACTGGAACTGGCTGTCAGCTAATCTTGTTGTAAAGGTAAGCAGGTGCTTGTGCTTACCTTGATAATGGCATAGATTTTATGTGCCGGACTGGTACTGAGTAGTTTTTATAATTATGTATATCATATTTGCTACTGGGCCATGATTTGATTCTGTTAGAGGTAATTTCAGTGTCTAGTTTTATTATTCTCTCCTCTAGAACTGGCTATGTGCTGTCATAATATTGGTTTCAATAAAATAATAACGTATTTGCTATTTGTAATTGTGTTCGTTTTGTTCGTCTTCAGTCTTCACTGGTTACATAATTTTATAGCACTGTATAACGGACACTGCTGGTGAGTTTTGCTGAGAAGAAGGCACCAAGCTCTTTATGGTTTATAATAACAGATGTAAATATGCTTTGGCTTAATATATCATGACACAGATGGTTTGGTCAGTGTAGAAACCACAGTGTTTAATTACTAAATGATCACACTGTTGGCATATTAGATACATAAACAGTAAACTGTGAATATTCAAATGGTTCACTGCATCAGATTAAACAGCAGTCTTTTCACACGGCCTGATCAAAGATTGCAACTGTCAGTACTCAGTAAGTGGACATCCTAGAAATTATACTCACTTTACATATATCCGAACAAATGGCTGATTATCTAACAGAACAAGCATAAATCTCAGTTTCACGCATGTCATTCACTTGAATGCTTTCTGCTTTTCTTGTGTAATTTTTTGTGTTGTCGTTTGTGGCTGTCATCACCATGCTTCTGATGGTGCTTGTGATGATGCTTCGATTTACTTTCTTTCACGTCTTCATCTGACAGCTCACTGCTGTCTGCAGAACTTTCAGAATCTGTGCTGCTCGTCTCCAAATCATCTTTGTTGCTGCTTGTCTTCTTCTCTTTGTGTCGATGTTTGGATTTACTGTGCTTGTGTGATGACTTCGTCTTCTTACTGCTTGAACTGTGATGCTTCCTGTGCGGAAAACAAACGGCTATGTGTAGAGTCAAAAAATGAGAATGAATGATAGAAAACGATTTAGATCTCCGCCGTGATAGCTCTTTGACCAGAAATCACAAAATTACGGTCGAACAACTGCGAAAATGATCGTAAAAACAACTACAAGTAATATTGCAAAGCTGGTGTAAATGGACCAATGCCCCTTCTATGGGATGCCTGATAGTAGATGAACAAGAAGCTCAGCAGATGCCGAGATAGCATGACATGCGAGCCATTGAGATGCACTGATTATTGCTGCTGAAGTGCAATCTCCACATTTTCCATACCCACTGTCTTCAGTATCACTGGATACTACGATCCAGGTCGACTTCAGAGCATGCAGGTAGCCAAGACACCAATCTATCCTGTCGTGTGCCGATTTCCACTTTTTGTCGCGCTATCACGTGATCACAATTCACCAGTGTTACAGACAAGACAGATGCCATGCTCATAGCATAAGCGCAACACGCAATAAACACATGTCCACACCTCAGAATCCATGGACTATGGCGCATTATAAGTTAGTATATTATTATTATTATTATTATTATGTTGCGCTAAAAACTCTTTTCTACTGTATAACTGTTTGAAATTTTACCGACCGCATTAGCACTGGAGGTAATGCAATCACCTCCGTCCATCTATCTGTTTCCACTTGAACCAAGTGACCTTTGATCTTGACCTTTTGCATGTGTATGGGTCATGGATTGAAGGTCAAGGTCACAGGTTAAGGTTAGGGTCTCAGTTTGAAATGTGGTCAATGGGACCTCGATCATCAATCAAGGACACTTTTCTAGTGTCTTGTTGCAGTCAGTGTCCCGAGTTTCCTTCAAAACTTTGATACTGCTGGTTAGGTAATATGTGCCAATTATCCCCAAAACTAGTCTTCTGAATAAGTGAAGAAGAAAACCCAACCAATAGGGGAACAAGCTAACCTGTATTAGCTATAGAATGACCTGATATATGGCTCTATTTTGTTTGTAACTCAAATAATAATGAACTATGCTTCAGACACAATCTTTAGTGAGTGTAAAGTTTCTGTTTGACTCACTTTAAGGATATGTCAGGTCATGATAAAAACAATTACCGCTTTCTAGACTTCTTACTCTTCTTTGTCTTTGATTTGGCATCATCTGACATACAACATGAATCATAAACGTACAGCATGACTTGGATTTTTTTATAACAAACCAATGCAAAAGATACGGGCATTTGCTTTTTGTGATTTGAATGTACAACAGTTATGCATTTTATGGTTAATTCACATGGTAAATATATCAGGGTTTCAATCTTAAGTAATAAAATTCCTCATCATTTTAACAAAGAAGTCTGTGGATTACCAGACAATATCACACTATTTGCATTGTCAAACCTGTGTACTTAAATTACAACAAGAAGCTAAAGTCGTTTGTCAAAATGTACCCTCCCAATTAATATACACAATCATAATGTAAACTATCTACTAAAACATGAAACCACCTACAACCTACATGCAGACAAAATAAATCTAAAATATTCAGACAATTCATACCACTGTGAAGCCTGAAAGAAAGTTCTGCATTTGTAAGAAATTATTAGCATTTTATTATAATAATACTTTTTTATTATATATTTATTTGAAATTTTACATTCATGCATATCAATTACATTATTCTGTGCATGTGAGCAGTACCCATAAGTGCTAGTGAGCATCATTGACTTTATTAACACTATAACCCTGGACTGATACGAAAACTTTGTATTAGTTTGATACCATAACAACAGCAATACTAACCCTAAACCTAATTCAACCGACCCTGAGACTGCCATTTTAACAACAACAATTTGGCATACACATAGACTACCTAATATATTTTGTGGCTGTTGTTGAAAAATGGTTCCCAGTCAGTTGCTGGATGGATACAGTTTTTTTTGGTGACCATCATAACTACTACAAAGGAAGTCTAATGCCAGTGTCAGCAATGTACTTCACTGGTCACACTATTAGCAATACCACTGCCAGTCAGGTGTGATTTAAAGTTAATAATAGCAAAGTCCTAAGTTTTCAAAAGAAATTAACTTTATCTGTGGTTACCCATTACCCAGATCCTTTATAATATATTTCAGCCCATCTCATAAACTTAGCTCATTATGTTCAGCTATCTTGGCAAAATTCACTGCAGAATGCCAGAAAATGCAAAAGTATCAGACAACTCCAGTTCTGAGGAATGACTTCAAAAAATAATGCATTTTCCAGTATCAAAAAAAAACCCTTCTTCAAATTTCAAGAAATCCATCCATCACTTCAAAGAAATCCTGCCAGCAGGAAGAAAGACAGAACAACAAATTCCAAGCACTGCATTTACCAAGTTTTTGGTAAGGTGTATGGCCTAGTGGTGTAACCGCTAGGGAACTGGACTTGCAATTCGAAGGTTATGGTTCAACTTCAAACTGTTCTGCTTTTAGGTAGCAATCTTATGCAGTTCTGCATATACCTTTGTTACTAAGCAGTATAAATGTACTGTCAAACAGCAGTGATGCCTTGCAGCAGGGCAGGTAACTTAAGTCTGACTTAAAGGTTCAAGACTTAAGGGAGACGAGCATCCTTTACCTTTTACATTTACTTTGTGAATGTAATAAGGAAATAATTGCACCTCTAGTGGTAGCTGAAGTATTAGCAAGCTGTGTTAGAGGAGAAACAAAATCCTCCTCTGAATCTGAGCTTGTGCTGCTGACATCAAGCACCACATCTTTGTTTGGATCCATCTGCAGGAAGTTGCGGCACTGAAATGTCAGGTGGCCAGCTGCAATGCAACAAAGATGTTAAAATTTCAAACAATTATACAGTAGAAAAGAGTATCAAACAGTGCACTATATAACAGGCATAAGTTTTGCATTCAACAACTAACTGCACTTGATTAAGACTGTCAGATTCAGCACTGTCAGCCTATAAAATACAGAACACCGGTGGTCTGCAGTGTGCACATAATGTTCCATGAACTATTGTAAGCCTCTTAATATGGTCTTTTTGTACAATTGTACACCATGCATTTATAGTTTAAATTAAAATGTTACCATCATCTTACCATATCCACACTTTTTGCAAGCAGTCCTTACATTCTGACTGGCATTCGTTTTGCCCACAATACCTGTAGCAGCATTCAACACCAGTACACTATAATTTTTCTTTCAAAGAAACAAAAATAAATATTCAAACACAATCAAAGTGTAATCTATCATACAAGTAATCTGCCACTTCTATCAAATCTAATAGAAAAAGTACAGACATTTTGGAGAAATGATTCCAGTTATGTGATCATTACCCCCCGTATGGAAAAAGATTAGCAAGAACTGATCTCTGGACTTCAGAAGATTTTGATGGGTTAAAGCTAAGATAATTTCAGTGCAAGGGCTAATGCATAAGGTAATAATTACAAACTCTTTAAGCATTCTTTTCATTATTATCTACAAAAACATTCTTTCTCTGCATGCATTGTAATCTGGAATAGCCCACCTAATTCAGTTTTTGATGCTAGTTTTTGATGCTAGCATAATTAATGCATTTAAAGCACAGTCAGATAAATTGGGTGTATACTGTTAAATACGACAACCACTGTTCCAACAATCATTGTTCCGACTACCACTGTACCAACAGTCAGTATGTTGAGTGGCGGGACACTCATCCCATTCCATTCGCCTCCAATCCCTTCCCCTATTAACAAATTCTTAAATTACCTGATGTCATGCTTAATTTGGAAGTAATATAATATATCTTTTATTACATCTACTGCTACTAACCACCACTAACGAACAGAACCAGGAAATAAACAAATTGAGTGTAAAATGAGTAGGTAATGTAAAACTTATAAAAAATAATCAAATGTAATGGGCTCAGGCTTAAATGCATATGTCATTCATTATTGACAAATTGAATGCATCAGCACGAGTTGCATGAACTTAAAAGTGCATTATATTCTGTTCTAATTGTATTCTTGCTATCGTACCGAAGTGTATTGGTCCCTAGTCCTGACTCCTGATAGCTAGTCCGGCAATTTAACTACTTTCGTGCTTCGTCTTTCCTTACATACTTGATTATGTGGAAAGCAATGTTTACTACAAAAGAAGGAAGTGGGCGTTGTCTCGATACGAAGGCCAGTTTTGTTCGTAATTTATATTTTTGTTACCGCGAGATGCTATGCTAACGCGGTTTATGTCGTCACGTGTGTGTGTCCGTCTGTATGTCTGTCTGTCGCCCACCGGTATTGTATCAAAACGGCTAAACTTGGGATTACGCAAATAATGCCACACGATATAGCTCTGTTGTTGTGTGTGAAATGCTAAGATAAACCGTGCAGTTATTCTGGTAAATAATGAAGTTATATATTATATATGATGAAGTTATTAACGACTGTTAATTGATTTTTTTTATCTTTGCTGCATAATGTATTGATTAGAGGAAAAAATTCAACTGCACTTAAGTAAAAGTTTAGTTTGGTTGTTACTTTGTTAGTAAATTTTCTGAACAGTTTCGGTTTTTAATTGCAGAAGTTTCTGTTTTGCAGGGAACTCCATGGATTGTTCCAAAGTTCATTTACAAATGTAACAGAGTTGTTTAAAACTGTCAAGGACTGATGGATTTCCTTGCTGAAAATAACCTTTGTGGCCAGACAATTTTACGACTTGTTTCAAGAGGAAATGCAATAATTGCTGAGTTGCTGCGGTTGTCGGATTTTATCCCTGCAGTTTTTCGTGACTCAGCCAGCAAACCTGAGCTTTTAAAGTATGCTGAGTTGCTGTGTGATTTCAGTTACTTCAGCAGCTCAGAGTACTTTGAGAACAACATCATATCAAAGCCAGTGAGTATATGCTGATTCTTTTTCTTAGATATTATCACACATTAGATTTTCTGTGAATATTTCTAACTTTAACGCACTGTAGTGTACTGCTGAATTTTTTTCAATGTCGCTGTGCTATGTTTTGTTGTAGTGTCATGTCTCTCACATGTACCAGTTGTACAAGATTGATAAACCCTCCTGTACTGTATTGGCACAGCAATTACAATTTTTGGCACTTTTCTGAATAAGTTGTACTTCAGATGAACTGATGTGATATTCTTGCTGAGCATAGTTTTCTAGAATGCTATGTTCTCTGAATTACCAATGATGTTTTAGTGCACCTAGCATCACAGTTTCATTATTTGTTGTGTAATAGAATTACTGATGCTTTGGCTGCTTTGCATTTACGGTGACAGTGACACAGTGATAATGGAAGATGCTGACGAAAAGCTATTCAGTAATATTATTTACAATAAGCTACATGTTTTAAACCATACTTCCTGACACCAAAGACACTAAATATCATCTCAGGCCTAGATCCCACAACCTCAAGCTAACAGTTAAGAACAGTTCCATTTCTCAAAGCGATTTTATAACAAGGATGCTGTTTAAACATATTTATTGATAACATTTTAGTCACTCATACATTTACATCACATTTTATTATATTGTATATCTTTGTATCTGTCTGTCTAGTATGTCATTTTTTATATCTTATTAACCTATTTAATTTTATGCAAGGTTGTGGTTTGACAACCCATATTAAAGCCACATTTGATTTGATTTGATTTGAACAGTAAGTACTTAACTTTCGTCATTATGTTAGACAAGTGGCAAGCACAGAATAAAACTTATGTTTATTGTTTGATGGTTTATTACTTAGTGCTGTGCTGTGTGTGGTGATGCACAGGGACTGGAAGACATTGATGAAGAATTTAAAGAGAACAATTTGGAAATATTAACTCGTTTTTACCAGGCATTTGAGAGTATTCACAAATACGTGACTGATCTAAATCGGTCAGACTGAGTTGTTTTTTTAATCAGAGTACCATACTGTTGTATATTTTGGTATACTCAACTATGCTTTCTTGGTATATTTGCATCAATACTTCATCGATTGATTTTCCCATTGCATTTAGGCAGCTTTGTAAATTTCAGGTTTCTGGAAGGCTTAGATGAAGGTGTTTTTATCCAGCAGACAATTGAGTCAGTCTTGCAGAATGATGATGGCAAGCAGTTAATGGTAAATAACATTCATTTTTTGATGTTGTTCTTTCTTACATTTTAAATACATGTGCATCTTTCAGTATGAGTCAATAGATTGGCTGGAATCTCCAAAATGATGTATTTTGTTTGGAGTGAAATGTTAAACCTTTACTGAATTAACTCAGTCAAGTATATATGTACAGTAACTATAGTGATTTGAGAACATGTGCTATGCATTGCAGTTGGTTTACGAGAAAATTGATTACTAAGATTTGTTATTATTTCAACTTTGCAAATTTGGCCAGTGTCTTGCTGTATCTATGTGATTGAACTTTTGCAGGCAGAAGCACTGTTTTTATATGGAATAATGTTGTTAGTGACTGATATGAGAATAGAAGGATTAGCCAGAGAGAGAATGCTGGTATCTTACTACAGATATAGGTATTTCTTTATTTGTTGTTGCCTTGTATGATATGAAGTCATTTTATATTTAAGAAGGCAGACATTAGATTGCAATAATGAATTACTGAAATCGAATAAAATACCACTGCTGAGCAGTAGTTAACTATTTGTAGTTAACTACACTAGTTATAACTACTTTTGGGTAGTTAAAAAGTAGTTGTAATTTTGTAGGCCCCATTCATATCTAAGAAATAGCTTAAGCTCGTGTTAAATTTTGTACACTGATAGGCTATATTAAATTTTACCAAACGAATGAACAATGACCCCCAAAAGGTGCTTAGTTATGTTCACGTGACCCATTTAAATTCTTTGTCCTCCCTAAAATATCTCCGGAATGGCTAAAGCTAAAGACATCAAATTTTGTACACTGGTTCACTGTGTTTAGCATAGGTATTACAAACTGTCCCTTGATTGAGCATGGTCATGGTCACACGATGTCTTTAAATTTTTGGAAATAAGTGATAATATCTCTGAAATGGTGCAATATTGAGACATAGTTACAATGGAAGACAAATAGGAAATCATATGGCCTGTCGAATGGCATGATTGCCAGTGACCTTGAGTGAGTTTGAAGGTCAGTTTTGCCATTTGAAACCTTTGTAATACCTGTAATTTGTAAATACAGCATAATTCTACTGTGATATGTTTACACAAAATTAGAGGTGCACATGGCTTGTTACTTTTGCTTAATTTTCAAAAGTGAAAGAGTTGCCAAGGTCACATGCAGTCATGTTCACTTTAAAAGTGCTAGTATTTTGAAAATGGTGCTACATAGAGACATTGTAACAACAGGCCACTAACAGCAAGTGATAATACGGCCTATCTAAAAGCAGCAATTGCGATGACCTTAGGTGTATATACCAGAAGGTCAATTGTTGCTTGCAATCTTTTCAAATGAGTTGTTTCATAGTTGCAAGATTTCTACTGACAAGCACATTGCATTGTTCCTCTGCAGTAACAGAGCTTCTTGTAATGTTAACTGTGATGTAATATTTAACTTTTAAATAGCTTTAGTAGATTTTTAATAGTATTCTGTTTGGTCTGCCCATTTTGTAATCTTATTATTATTGCAATTGCTTAATAATTATTTTTTTTAATTTTTTTGTGTATTTTTGACAATCTTCATTTTTCCTGTAATTTTTTTTGCAGTTGAACAACGTTTTAATGCACTTTGTTTTTATGTCAATAGTTTTATTATTTTAAAACTAAAACGTATCATATTAGTGTTAGCAGAGCGATGCTAAATAATGTACATGAAATGTCAGTCAGGCAGTTGAGCATTGATGTATTTTTTTGAGCTAGTTGTGTAACAATCTGATTTGCATTTGGTATTCATTATAGTGCAGCACGTTCTTCAGTGGATACAAACATTGACGATGTGTGCAAGCTGTTGAGAAGCACTGGCTATTCCACAGCACAAGGTGCTAAAAGGCCTCCAAATTACCCGGAGAATTATTTCAGGTACAGCTGTTTTCATTGCAGGCAACAAAGAACTGGGAATAATAAACGACGTGTAAGATATCGTGATTTCCTTTCTTTGTTTGTAACTAATTTTTGATTGATGAATTAATTCGGCAGGTGCTGAGTGACACAGTATGTAATGTGCAACTGCTGATATAGTCGCGTGTCAATCAGCGGTACCTATGTAAACATGGTGCTCGGTCGACTGCGCTCAGATGACCTCTACAACCAGATCGTGGCGTATCCGCTGCCGGAGCATCGCAGCACAGCACTCGCAACGCAGGCGAGCATGCTCTACATCATCCTCTACTTCGCTCCCGACGTCCTTCACACGCAGCAGGCGGTCATGCGCGAAGTCGTCGACAAACATTTCCCCGACAACTGGGTGTGCATGAATGACTCACTTGTCATTTTGCATGTACAGTTCGTAGTTCAGTAAAGTCTGATTATTTCAGTTGCGGTAACACTGAGGTGTGAGTAAATGTTAGCTTCCGTCATCACTGTCTTCTTTTTAACAGCTCTTTTTCATACAAACTTTGGTTAGCTATTTCAAACTCGGTTTTGGGTTTTTGTCCTTGGTGGTTCTGCACTTGTTCCAGAATTTGGTAAAAAGTGTCAGAGGGCCACATTTTTTCCGGTTGCATTACCAACAGTGTCACAGCACTGAACGAAACTTTTGTTTCATCTGTATGCATGTATATTTCACTCGTAATTTGAGTTGTGTGTGCTGTGTATGTTAGGTGATAAGTATCTACATGGGTATCACAGTAAACCTGGTTGAAGCCTGGGCACCGTACAAAGCAGCAATCACGGCGATTAACAATACACTCGATCCAGCAAATATCAAGCGACTGGTGCGTCTTATCATTGTTGGTTACTTATCAGCTTATTTTAACCTCTTACAATGATGTTGTGTTGTTGAGTTGTTGTAGTTGTAAGTTAAATTGAAGTGATAATCATATGCATTTAAGAGCTGAAAGCAAGTGTTTGTCAGTCAAAAGTCAAAATGTTTTTTTGTTTTAAATGTATACTGCATGCAAGTAGACCCCAGGCCAAATTTTTCTAGGCAACCGGCTGGCTTGACAAGATTTCAAGCTGCTTTTCAGCAAAGCCGGAAAAGTGTGTAGTGACAAATTTACAGCTACAAATTGCACACAGGTTTCAACATTTTTGGCTAAACTGATAAGTTGAACTAAATATAGCACAGTAAACCATGTCAAAATACAGGAAATTTTGTGTAATTATGCATTTCCATCTTAACGACATTTCTGTTTCTTGCTGAAGACAAATGGCTGCTGCAATAGCAGTCTTCGTTGTTGTTCAAATCTTACAGCAGTTTTTCAGCTAAGTCGAAAAAATACGGCTGCTTTACGGCTTGGGTAAAAAAATTCGGCTTGGCGGCTAACTGCGGCAGCTTAAGGGTCTACCTGGAAGACTTTGTGATATGTTTTCTGTTTTATTCAAACTACTAAATGTTGTCTTTGCATTGCTGACAGGCAAGTTCAGCGGGCACAAAAGTTAACAAGTTGACTACAGATCTGATCAGATATCTGAAAGAAGGTGTGCTGCAGGAAGATTTCATTCTCGACAACATTCCTCGATTGATGGGGCTGATGCGTGATGCAAACGTTACGCTTCGTTGGACGATGCTTCATTGTGCAGCATTGCAACCAGGTGAATAGCTGCTTGCCACTCAACATGTTACATTCAGATGCACCATGAGCTGTCATAATTGTTAGAGTGTCACACCACTACACTGCCCACGATTGGACAACTGGCTCATGTCATGTTTTTTTTCTTGCAACAAAAGTTGTCACAGAATTCTAACAGGCACAGTTTTCAACTGGTATTTTGCAGTATGATCACTTGTAAGTGACTCAAGGTATGGGCATACTTATTACAGAACACTGTAGATGATCTGGTAATCGATAAAATTGCCAATGACTAGGCGATCTTCGAAGGCCATTTCAGTTACTAGAAATCCTTTTTGGGCCAATATGTTCTAATTAACTTTAATGCCTTTCTCTTTTATATATCAGATTAATTGTGTCATGAGTAATAGACTGGTTTTACTTGATGGTGCAGATTACTGTTGTGATAGCTAAGTTTTTTTTATTATTCTTAGTATCTGGCTGTGTAAATATTTTGATTATTTACATTCTTACTAAAGCTGTTATGATTCATATCTTTCTCTGTAGATAAGTTGTTATTCTGGCGTCATTTGCTTGTAAAGGCTGGTTCTCACTACAGGTGCAGACAGCAACAAGAGATGCCGGCAACTACGTGAACAAGTGATACTGGATTGTGCATACAACCCAGAGTCTCTCTTTAAACTGCTGCTTAACACGTCACAATATGAGTTCAACTTGAAAGAGGTTTGGAGTTTTTTACGTGTTGAATACAATTTTGTGTTAAAAATCAGTTATCTGCATTTGTTGTATACATCTTCGAATGATTTTACCCTTTAAATGCCACAGTACATTAACAGAACTCTAATATAATTATAGTCTAATAGTATGTGTGTATAGCTTACTGATATAATCATTAAGGCTTGTGACTCATGTGTTTATGATAATGTAAGTGGTTTTTAATCCTTTCATCAAATAAATTGGTTGATTGATTGGGTAATAACCAAGAGATTTGCTGAGAAGAGCGTCTAAAAATTCCAAAATAACCTGTTATGTGTGGAGCAGGATATAAAACCTTAACTCATTTGCCTATGTTGATTTATGTGCAGTTGTTTAAGAAGATGCTTGATGAGAAGAAGACGAAATGGGAAGAACTGAAGAAAGAGGGACGAGAACGAATTGAGGAGCTCGGAGAAGTCTTTTCTGGCAATACGCCGCTGACTCGAGTTGAAAAGAACAGTCAGTAAAGTTAATGCTTGCCTTGTGTTTTTGTTTACTGTTTGGTGTATTGTTTTGTTTGTGTGTATTTGCCAGTGCATTCCATAGCTGATGTACACTAAATAGGTATGATGGAAAATTAAATAACTTTTTAATGGCATATTTGCATAGTAATATTTGTACCAAAAATACTGGAATTGGACTGAACAACTACTGTTAAAATCATTGGTGGTTGGGTGGTATAGTTTTTTTGAGACACAGTGTGTAATGTGGCTGTGTATTCTGGATTTTGCTGTTGTTCGGATTCTGTCACGCCAGGTTTTGGCAGTTGAGTGCAGCTGTTGTGGTTTGTTGATAACACTGATCTCCAGCTTTTATCTGTAACAGCTGCAGCAATTTTACAGTGTAGAATTAACAACGTTTTCATAATTATGCAGAAGTTTGTGACAGTTGAGTCTTTTATACTATATGTACTGTGCTTAGCAGTGTGCTTTGCATTCCGGCAGAATACTCAAGTTACATCGTGTACGTGGTTGTGGCTTCGGCTTACCAGCTTGCCGATTGTGCATTGAACAAACAGTCTGATGTTGTGCTATAGCGGACCTGCAGGCGTGGTTTGTGGACATGGCAAAGCAGATCGGATCTCTGAACCACGCGGACTCGACTGCTGCTGGACGCAAGATTGTTCAGCTGATACAAGCACTTGAAGA
>Ga0209782_1000532_pt1 | contig 16953 bp, 10 predicted proteins | sample WorMetmaBAHAMAS1_FD_187390 | JGI IMG/M metagenome (GOLD analysis project Ga0209782, IMG submission 187390) | Marine gutless worms symbiont microbial communities from Max Planck institute for Marine Microbiology, Germany - Inanidrilus... | ecosystem: Host-associated > Annelida > Digestive system...
GTACAACAATTACCCATATCCCTATAGAAGCTGAACAATACAAGAAATAAATTTAGAAATGCCACGTGACCGTTACCAGGCACACTCAAGGGACAGTTTGTAATCATCACAATGCTACATTATCATATGACTAACCAGTGTTTAAAATTTGAAGTATAGCTTTAAGCGCTGCGAAGATATTTTATGGGGACTAAACATTAGTGAGTCACGTGACCATAACTACACCGCTTCCTGGGACGTTTTGTCGTCTGTAGGCTGGTCAACCTGTGTGCCAAATTTGAAGTCTCTGTTCACCCACTACGAAGATATGAAAGACAGTGAAAAATGTAGAAATTGGGGTGGTTTGGGGGTTATGGGTTACCCAAGGTCATCAGCAACGTAACCATTCGATAAAGCGTATACTATTTTCTATTCGGCTTTAATAGAAACTATGCATCTATTCTGTACCATTTTCCAGTTATAACGAGTTATTCGTCGACAGTGGCTGATTTATACCTATACCCTACCTGCGTTTTGTGCCCCCATAAAGGTGATCCTGTTCGAATTTCGCGGTGATCTTTGGCATCAGAAAACCGAGTCACTGGACTATCGTGTGGCATTCTTTACGTGATCCTACGTTTAGCCGTTTTGATACAATATCGGAGTGTGACAGACACACACACATGCAGACAGACAGACTGACACACGACGACGGCATATGCCGCGCTAGCATAGCATCGCGCGGTAAAAATAGAGACATGCAGCTGAGATTGCAATTATCGGCGCACTTGCATCATTGAACTGATCGTATGAACTTTATACTACAGAGCAGGAAGGGGTGATGAAAGAGGGAGATGCCAACAGGTGTCTGCTGCTGGCCGGCCACGCCGCTACACCGTACTATACACTACTTCGCGTTGATGTTGCTGTCACTCTCTCCCCCTTCTTCTCCCCGACGGAAAAGCTATAAATTCCCCCGACGGGGGCAAGTCCTCGCCGACGGGGGGACTGCCCTCCGGGTAAGAAAGCGAGGATAATAGGAGGGGGAGGAAGGGGAGGGGACAAGGAGGGAAAGGATGGAGAGCTGAAGAAATGGCCTTGTTGTCCTGCTCGCTTGATACATGTGTGTGTTCTTGCCATGTTGATTTTATCTTGAGCAAATAAATGATTGATTGATTGATTGATTGATTGATTATTAGCACAGTATTATTAGAGACAGTGCAGTGCAAATGTTGCTATGATGGCTATAGGCCTAATATTTTATCACCAAGTCGACTTGACATAAAACCAACGGGCGCCAGACAAATTCGATTCGACGGTAGAGAAAAGTGATCCGACCCGACTTGAAACGTACAAATCGACTTAAGTCGACTTCGTGGGTCGACTCCCAGGCCTATACATGGGGAGATGCCTTTTTCGGATTGTTTTTGTTGATGCTGCTGCTGTTCATTTTTAGGGTTGTTTTCCTCTAAAGCCCAAAGTAGGTCAGGCATTTTCAGGCAAAAATGACAAAAATACACAGTTGCTATAGGTTTACAGCAGCAGCACAGTGTATATTACATGTAGAGTACAATATTTAGTTTTCTTTCTTGGAATTTCATGAAATAATGCTATTCTCATTTTGGTTTGGTTTCAGATGATATCATGTTTAAGGAAGTCACAAGTGCATAATTGAACAAGAATGGCATTGCATTGTCATAGAGATCTGTTGTTATGCGTGACTGTGCATATGTGTCCGTGATTCCACATACTGGTGCCATTTATTAGACTTCCTTCCTGTGAAGCGTCATTCCAGCAAATATTACAGAAATTGTTTTCTCACTGGTGTTGCTGGCATTACATACTCGTGCTGAGGATGGCACGGAGTGGTTCATCTTAGTCGCGTTGCCAGATCATGGTTGCTGTTGCTTCGTCTGCATTGTTCTGTGAGCTTCAGTCTTCTTGCGTGTTATAATGGAGTTTTTGTGATAAACTTGTAGTGAAGCAGTTTTGTTAATGATATGTGATTAGTGATTACATTGGATGCAGTGATATTGCAAGGGTTCATATTAGCTAGGGAACATTCATGCTGCCACACGGTCATTGGGTGACATTCAAGTGCTACGAGTGAAGAGTTATTCATGTACAGCAGCATCATATGGTGCAAGTACACAGCACACATTGTTAGCAATGTACCTAATAGTCACATATTGTTGTATTGCACACAACTCGACATGATAGGACCAGGCGTCACGCGAGGCATCACTGCAAGATAGCATGAGTAACAGTAGATGCTGCAAGTATCGAGTCGTCTGGCTAACAACTAAGCTTGCAGCCGATAATTTGTAATCACTTTATTATCTTAAGTGTCATTGAAGTCCTGTTAAGTTTGTTTGTTAACTGTGAACGCGCAATAAAAGTTAATGTGACATCTATATTATTTTGCGTTATAGAGCATATTAATACTGTATACATATGCTACAAAGCTGATGCATATCCAACTTAATGTACTGCTTGGAAGTGGATGTTAACAAAAGAACTGCAAAATAAAAGCTGATTATCACAAAAAGTCAACATAACTCCTACTTCCCAAGGATAACCAGCAGTCTCTGATGGAAATGATTTGTAGCACAAGTTTTACATCTGCAGTCTTAGACTGAGGGAGTGACGGATTATGTGAATGGTGAGAGAAAAATGGTGACCTGAAGTGCAACAATTTAGAAAAATAATGATTACAAAAAAGACTAAGGAAATACGAAGTTAATTCCTGACAGGAAGAAGTAGATGTTGCAACTTGCAAGTAGTGTTTAATGCATATTTTCACGCGTGTGGATATTTTTCTAGACTGTTGTGGAATTTCTGTAAACCTGGACAGTATGGCTCTGTACAGTTTTGCTGTGGTAATACATGTATGCCACAACAGTTTCGTCTGTCCATCATTATGATACTGAATGCAGTACATGTGCTAAAAGCTAATTGGTAATCCACCTGGTCTACCAAACAGCAGCAGAAAATAAAAAAAAACTAAAACTGATTAGTACACATAAAAGTACTACGACCCAAGTCCTGGTCTCTGAAGATATTCATGACTAAAACGATATATGAGGATATGCGAACTTTTTGGATATTAAGATTGGCTGTAGGTTAATGAATTCATTTACATATTAAGTCTTTGAAAGAGAAATGCATTTTGTGTTTATGCAGATTATTACTACCAGGTGAGCCATAATAACATGCCAAGTTCAAATGATCATATAGCTCCAGAACTAATTATACTAGCATCTCTACGTTTACTAACTGCTTGTTCGGAATGATGTAACTGATGGCATCATCACTGAGAAAGTATTTTTATTGCAGCATTCAATATCACAAATTTACATTACAGTTTGCTAGATAAATATGAAATTTGTTGTGTTCTGCAACTTATCCTTTATGTTGTACAAATGATCATTTTGGTATACTGGTTCATTCTTTATACAAACTGATTAATCAAAACACAACCAAACATTTTTTAACCTTTGACGTTTCGGTCTCTACCAGAGACCTTCCTCAGAAGAAGTTTGTTTACTTCCTCTTTCGGTTCTTGCCACGACAGTGATGCGACGTTGCAAGAAATCGGTCGTACGTGTGGCTGAGTGTGTAGCTGCCCTCGTCCCGGTTCATAGAACTTTGTCCCTCTTTCCGAATACGTACTGCTTCTTTGATCCAACTAGTATTTTTGTCCGATTCTCTGTCCAGAATTGTAGCCGCCGACCAATTTATCACGTGGTTGTGGTGAGATGCATGGTCAGTCAGAGCTGATTTGTTTTGTTCGCACGTTGCTTCCTAGTAAAAGGTTTACTACATATGGCCTCTACTTCCGTCTTGTGTTCTTTCAGTCTTGTGCCAAATTTTCTTCTAGTTTCTCCTATGTAATATTTCTCACAGTTTCCACATGGAATTCTGTATACACAATCAATGATGACTTCTTCCTTCACTTGTTTGTCCTTTGGATGTACATGTACCAGTGATTTTTTCAGAGTCTTTACTGGTCTCATAGCAACTGGGACATGATGTTTCCTTATGACCCGAGCTACCCTTTCCGATGTCCCTTCCACATAGGGTAAAACAATTGGGCACCTGTATTCTAGATCTCTGTTCTGTTTCTTCTTTGGAAGCTTCATCTGCATCTGATCTTTGACTTTCTGGAAAGCCCAATCAGGGTGTCCACACACTCTCAATGCATTTTCTATATGTAATTCTTCTTCTTGTCTGTCCGTACTGTCTGAGATCAAAAAGCATTCTCACTACACTTAATTTGTGTTCAATTGGATGATGTGAGCTAAAGATCAAATATTGATCGGTATGAGTCGGTTTCCTGTATATTTGTAACTTCACTTCACCTGTGTCTTTTCGTGTGATCAACAAATCCAGAAAAGGTAACTTGCCGTCCAATTCCATTTCATACGTGAACTTAATGCTCCCAGATTCATCCAACTTATTCAAAAAATCTGTGAATTCCTCCACTGCCGTTTTCTTCACTACTTCCAAAATATCATCCACATACCTTTTCCACAGTCTAGGTTTCAACTCCACAGGGGCAGTATCCAGAAGTCTCTCTTCTAGATGTTCCATAAAAAGGTTTGCCACCAGTGGCGAGACCGGGCTTCCCATTGCTGTGCCAAATTTTTGTCTGTAGATTTGGCCCCGGAAGCAAAAGTATGTGGTCGTGAGAATAAATTCCAAAAGTTCCAGGACATCATCTGCATCCAACATTGTTTTATCACACCAACTCTTTTCCATCTCCATTCTGTCTCATCACTTTTAGAGAATCTGTTACTGGTATGTTAGTGAATAAAGAGACTATGTCGTGTGAAATTAGTATTTCATCATCTTCCAAATGTAAACTGGAAAGGTCATCTGCTAATTGTTTAGAATTCTTAACAATTGTTCCGTCTTTCCTATTAAAGGAGATAAGACGTCTGCTAGGAGTCGTGAAGTGTTGTAACCAATGGAGCCAATGTAATCGACAATGGGTCTAAAGGGTATACCTTCCTTATGCACCTTGGGAAGGCAGTATAATTAAGGTACCTTTTCTGACGTCGGATAGAGATGGGAATAGAGTTCACGAATGATCTTGTTTTCATCCTTTAGTCGAGTTACGATCAATACTAACTTTCTGGTATAGTTTGCGGTTTGGTCCTTATTCAATTTCTCGTAGGTCCTGTCATCATGAAACATATGTTGGACTTTCTGTTCATAATCCAATTTCTCCAAAACCACTGTAATTCTACCCTTGTCTGCCGTGAGGACCATGATTGATTGTGTGGCTTTAAGTTCTGACACAGCCTGTGCTTCCTGTGGTTCATTCTTTGTTTTAAAATCTGTTTTAACAACTGTGGCTTCAACAAATTTGTTTATTAACAACTTACCATAGTTACAGAATTTATTTTTCCTCACTAATTTCTTGTTAATTGTTATTTTCTTTAGCACAAAAGCCGGGTACGTTCTTACAGGCAAACTGTAACGTAAATTTTTGACAGCAAATGCTGCAATAAACATACTCTCTTAGTGATGACACCAGCAGTTACATCACTGTAAACTTGCAGTTTATAAACGTACACCTCTTACGATTAATTGCTGAATGGCTTCAGTGTTATATTTTACTTTTTGAGCTATGGTCATTTGAATCGGGAACGTTTTATGGTTCATCTGGTATTTCATTTCGATCAATATGTTTGTGTGAATGGATTCAGCTGCTGGCAAACGAGCCAGCATGATGGAGCAAGACTGCAGCATTTTCCCTCCAGCAACAGCGGTGTTAGATAACTGCTGAAAATGAAGCCGATTAGCAAAAATTAATGGTACTATAGTAGTTGTAGTTGTGACCAGTGGATGCCAATACATCTGGTCTGTAAAAAACAAGAAGCTCTGCTATGGCAGAGGGACCGTGCAATGCACTTGTCAGTATAGAAATCTTGTTACTAAGAAATATTCTATTTGAAAAAGCTTGCATGAATAACCTTGACATACACCAAAGATCATTGCAACTGCTGCTATTAAATAGGCCGTATATCACTTCTTGTTTGTGGAGTGTTGTTTCAGCATCTCTGTCTAGCACTGTTTCCAAGATACTACCACTTTTGAAGTGAACATGACTGCCTGTGACCTTGATAACTCCTTCACTTTTCAAACAGCAAAAGTGACCTTCAAACTCACTCAAGGTCATTGGCAATCATCCCATTCGATAGACCATATATCATTTATATCAGTCTTCCATTGTAACTATGTCTCTACCTTGTACTGTTTCCGAGATATCATCGCGTATTTCCCAAAATTTAAAAACATCATGTGACCATGTCCACGGCCACTTAAGGGACAATTTTTAATTCCAATATTAACCATCACATGGCGAACAAGTGTACAAAATTTGAAGTCTCTAGCTTTAGCTATTCCGGAGATATTTTAGGGGGACTAAGAATTTAAATTGGTCATATGACCATAACCATGCCCCTTTCGGGGGTGATTTATCATCCCTTTGGCATTTGGCAAGACTTGACATAGTCTCTCTGCAAATAAAATCAGCCATTCCTGAGATATGGATGGGGCATCCATAATTTACAATGGGTCATGTGGTGTAACCATGCCCCTTTCAGGGACGGTTTGTCACTCATCCGTAGGCTGGGACTTGCTACAATCAATCTGTATACCAAATTTGAAGTCTATGTTCCCCTACTATGAAGATACTAAAGGCGACGAAAAATGCATAAATCGAGGTGGTTTGTGGGTTAGGGGTCACCCAAGGCAACATAACCATTTGATAGAACACATATGACTTCCTATTCAACTTTAATAGAAAATATATTCGTCTATATTGTACCGTTTTCGAGTTATAGTGAGCTATTTGTCAAAAGTCACCTATTTTTACCTACCACACTTGCATTTGTCTCCCCAGTTTGGGTGACCCCGTTTGAATTTGGAAGAGATCTTTGCTATCGTGTGGTGTATGCGTGAGCGTAAGTTTAGCCATTTTGATACAATACCGGGAGTATGACAGACATGCAAACACACACAGACAGACACATGACGACAACATGTACTGCACAAGCATAGCATCACACGGTAAAGACTCTGCCTCTTATCGCTAAATTTCTATTCCACAGCTGGTTGAGGAAAACTGAGAGGCAACCGGCTACCCAGATTCATACTGAAAACTGTCGTTAAAAAAAGACTTATGATGACAATAAAGGTGCACTTAATTACATGCATTTTGTATTTTGAGTTTTTGTTTGTTGTGTCGTTTTTTTGTTGCTGTAATGCGGTTAATGATTATTTTCCTATATTTGTTAGTGGTGGAAATTATGTTAGCAAGTGCTTTGCTATTATGCAGTGATAAATTGTCTTAGAAGTATTTACGAAAAGAAAGCTTATGCTTCAGTGTTGTTTGGTATTTTAATGGTAAACCATGCTGCAGTCTGAATGTGATGAAATTATTATAACTGTCAAATCCTTACTAACTCACTCACTTACTTAGTTGTACCACGGTTGTATTGTATACGCAGGGTTGGCCAAAAAATGGACTGTTTTTGAGGGTTCATAACTTTGAGATGTTTAATGGGAGAAAGGCGTGTATTATGTCAAATGTTTTCAAATTTTGCCTAGAAAAAGCATAAAACTCGAATCAGAGTATTTAAATATTTTTGCCTATTTTGCATAAATCTTCACCACACATCTGCTGAGCATCTGCTGAAGGGATGTAAACACTTCTGTCAGAGCATTGTTTTTTGTTGCTGTTTCATAACCTGGTAAAACTGACCTTAACCAGGAGCTAAAATAAACAGTGCCTTTTACTTTGACCATGTACTCGAACAAGAATTACTGTCAGTAAAAATTGCCGCTTATGAAACAATGATTTGCTGTTTCAGCTAGATGGAGAGCACTGTTCACTATTCAGTCTGACGCTGAACAGCGCTCTCATATGCTGGAATTCATTGAACCGGAAAACTGGTCTCTAAATAGTTTGTACCTATCAATACAGTGTGGAGAATATTGAGTCAACAGAGATGTCACAAATTTCACACACTGACCGGCTGAAACGCGTGCTAATTGACTGTTGGAGTAAGCTAAGCCAGTCCACATTGAACCGAGCGATCGATCAGCCCCCAAAAAGACTGATGATGGTTATTAAGGCAAAGAATGCCCATGTTGAATTTCATCTAGACTAATTCTGTGTGCAGATGATTGTTGCTGTTACTTTTGCTGCATGTTAAAGTTAAGTAGAATCCATGCATTTTGGTCAAATTCAGCATATTTTCATGTGTGGTGAATCTTTATGCAAACTAGGCAAAGAATATTTAAATGCACTCACATGCAAGTTGTATACTTTTTCTAGATGAAACTCTGAACCTTTCAACATATCACATGCCTTTTTGCCAGCCGCTGCAAAGTTATCAACTCTCAAAAACAGTTCATTTTTAGCTCACCCTGTACTGTTCTGTTTGTTACATTTGGTTAACAAAATGTGGTTGATATATTTTGCTGTTAATGGGTTACAGATGTGTTGTCGTCGGTCTGCAGAAAGTTTTATGTGCACATGTTGCCTCTGTCTTCGCTGACCTGTACAGAACATACTGTGATATGTATTTGACAAGTAACTCTCTGAGGGTGTTTTCACCACAACGTACCGCTATATGTAATTGTAATAAAACATTTGTCACAAATTCATTGTCACCATATGATGTAACTGTGTTGCATATACCAAGTCTAGCTAGCAGCTGACGTGATGTCACATTCTTCCGAGATGTTTGATCTTGTTTCATCAAATGCCTGCTTGTTGGTTGCACTGGTTGTGTTTTACCACAACTAAACATGACTGCCATCAAGAAAAATGTCCAGTTTAAAAGTCATATCCCAAATAGATGTGTGTAGTGAGCAATACTTTGGTGCTGTTGTGTGGGCAGTAGGAATGTCATTGACCTGTAAGAACCTGCTACAAATATGAGCAGAAATTTCTCAGAACAACTTAACAAGTGCAGAAGATCACGGGGCAATTGGATCACCCAATTTCACATCGGCATTGAAGCTAAAATGGTGGTTGCATGAGTGCATGTGGATATACATTTTGGAGTTATTAAATTTTGTAGCTGATATGGATTTTTTCACATCATTTTCCATGTTCTGTTCAAGACTGTCTGGATTATTCAAACATGAATAGACATACAGTTGCAAATTGAAAGTGGCAGAAGTTTGCTATTCTTCCACTGATTTCTTGCAGGTTGACTTTTGGAATTGGATACTGACCTAGCATTAGGTGTTTTTAAACCTCTTAGATAACATGTTTTCACTCGGATTTATTTTTATTTTGTTGTCATCTTACTTTAAATTGTAATGGTGAATCACGATTGTTGATGCATTGCATTTTATTTGTTAGACTGTGCATTTGTGTGCACATAGACATGCATGTCTGGTCTGTTGGCTGCATTTTTAACAGTTCTCAGTGATTTGCAGCTGATACCTGTTTTCTGTTGTATTTTCGTGCTGTGACTGTTTGTAGTATTATATGATAAGTTTGGCAGCTTATAACTGGTCAACTCTGAACTTACTGCTCAGCTGGCTTCATGCACATCAAATATCAAATTGTGTGTAGTTTTGACTCATAAACAACATTTTAAGTTTTGGCCCAGTTTAGTTAACATGAAGTCGTCGTCAGAGTCTATAGGGTGTGCCAATAAAAAAAACAATCCCTTAGAAAAAATTCATTATCTCAGTTACTGTAATAGATTTTTCACCAAATTTACAGGTTTCACAGAGGATGATTCAGGCCATGTATGCAGCAAATTTCGTCACAATATTTGCTATGGTTTACCATTTGAACAATTTTCTGAGTGATTCTGACGTAAAAAAATAACAGCAAATGCCCCATATCAATATGCCAGTGGATTATCATGTATGGGATGCTATGCTGGAACACTATCAGACACATGCCAAAGCTGGCCAACATCATTCCGAGCTGAAAGACCATTTTGTTGATGATACAGAATGATTTGCTTCACGAGTTCGTTGATAAGACAACTGTATCATTTTGCAACAGATTTTGATGGTGTGTTGCTGCAACTTGTGGACACCAACATTGTGAACACTCTGTTTAAATACAGAGTAAGCCTTAGGCATCTGACACTATTGATTAAAACATTTGAACTGTTGATGAAAAGCTGTGCAAAATTTGATTTGTTATTCGTGAATATTCAATATGCCACTGCATATTCACTTTAAAAAGTGAATTTTAAAGTTTAAACGATTTTCTGAGTGAAGAAATAACTAAACTGCGATTCTGATGTAAAAATAACAGCAAATGCCCCATATCACTATGGGATGTATCTGTTGAACCATCCAAGCTATTTCAATAAAATTCACAGGATAAGTTGCGTGAATACTCACGTCCAAAGTCTGAAAGGTTTGCTCAAATCCATACTACCGTGGACGAATTACAGCATTTTTTTCTAGGGGATTGTTTTTTATTGGCACACCCTGTATATTTGCCTCTGTGACCGATCATACTATTCAGTTAGTTGAGGTTAATAAAAATGAATTTATGCAGTGCCAACTGTGCCACATGCCGTGACTCAAGGAGACAAAGTGGATCTTACCAGCACTTCAGCAGTATTTGTTGATCTACTGCCATTGTTTAAACACCCACGTGGGTTTCAGATGCAGGTTTGATTGATGTTGAAACTAAAATGATAAGTTGCAAACTAGTGTATGTTTTGGTGGTTTTCACTCAGTAGACGCCATATATGAAGGGAAGTAAACCCTAGATTTGTCTAATAGTTTGACACACTGATCTCGAAGGTGCTAATTGATGTAATTAAATGTAAATTTAATTAATGTCTGTCATTTTAAGGAATGTACATAGAAAACAACTCTGTTACAAGTATTTTGTGCCTAGAATATTGTATATAATCTTTAGATAAGAAGTCAGCATACAGTCGTTCTTAACCATGCTTGCCAGCAGTAAATATGCTGACAATATTGCTAGATTTGAGTCTTTCTGTGTCAACAGTGATGAGCACATATCAGTGATTTGTCTGTTATGACTATGCATCTGTTAATATGCTGCACTGATGTGGTGTTATTTTTTTCTCACAACAGTTACACAGTTATTGTAAATACATATAAAAACAAATGTTTATCCATAATGTTAACAGCGATGGATCAAAAACTGCATATATCATAAAAAGGTGATATTACCCACTTATATGTCGATGTGATGCTGAGTAATATCACCTTTTTATAATATTTGCAGTTTTTGAAACATTGATGTTAACATTACGGACAAGCAGTTGTTTTTATATTTATATTTGCTGTTTTACTGACAATTTCAGTACATTTTTAGCACGAGATGTAATATATACATCTCGTGCTTATGCTACGATGTCAGTGTCCGTCTGTCATTCCGATTCCAATTTACCGCGCACTGCGGTCACGGTGCATGCGGGCGCAAGCGCTGAACTATTTATAGTGGGAAGGGATCATCGCCGGGCAGAGTGGAGGGATCATCTCGCGCTGTGCTAGCCACTGCTAAGCCCTCTTGTATAGTACTTAGACTAGGGAGGGCCATTATGCATCAGCACACAAAAATTCTGCGGAAATCAGTCCATATGTGAGATATCATCATTTTTTCGATTATCCAGATGGTGACTGGCCACCATCTTGAATTTTTGAAATTGAAAAATTTATTCACTGAGGGGGTCTGGAGGGCCGAGACATGTCACCCCGCCAAATGTCATCAAAATTGGTCAGTCTGTGGCACAGATATAGCAATTTATGTGATTTTTCAAAATAGCCACTGCTGCCATTTTGGATCTTTGAAATAGCAAAATTTTATTGGAACTGGGTACGGAGGGCTGAGTCACATCACTGTGCCAAATTTTGTTAAAATCGGTCCATCCATTGCAGATATATTGTGATTTTTTTATTTTTCAAGCTGGCGGCTGTCCACCATCTTGGATGTCTTTGGGGCATACTTGGAGCACACACGGAGGGTACTTGGTGGTCTCTATCACTGTGCACAATTTGTTATGATCGATGCAGTAGTTTTGATAATATGAACGTTTCAATATTTGGTGCATTGGGCTGGAAAATGCCTATTCATGCTCCCAAAGGCTATTTGACCTCTAAATGGGGCGCAGTATCAATCAAAGCCAAAAAAGGCACAGCCTTGCATGAGTCCGCATCATTTGAGCCATCAAGTGTGAAAATCTGGTGATGGTCTCACCTGTAGGTAAGTTCCTTAAAAAGGGCGTAACTAAAAATTATTGGCTATATTTCACCTTTATTCCCAGAAGTCCCCCATGGACGGATTTCCACCAAATTTTGTACAGCAGTCAAGTGTCTTAAAAGCAAATTGAAAACAAGACGACTTCTGTAACAACACATTTTAAGAAATTAACGACAGGAAACGTGTTTAGTGTCTCAGTTACTGTCTAAAGTAACTGTCACATCCTGCAATTTTTACATCAAATATTCAATGTGTCCATATTGCTGCTGGACATTGCATTCAAGCCAAAAATGCCACTGACCAATGGCGTGATCACTAATACGCTGTGACAGATTGTCCCACTCAGCGACATTTCACAAGGTAGTGTAGCGACACATTTGAGGTGTGATGGGATTTTTAATGATGGTATTATTACAAATTACAATTTTTCTTCTGATTCTGACACTGAAATAATTTCGTAAATTGGTTAATATTTCATAAAGTTAAGGCATACAAAAGATTGTGCCAAATTTTTTGGACCACCCTGTGTGGATGGCAGGTGGTGTAACTGTCTAATCCTTTCTTAACAATCGCTTTAGAAATACAGTAAGTGTATGCAGGACACTCGCAGTAATACTATGTCCTGTTTACTTCACCTTACTTCACCAAGTTATCAATAACTTCAGTAGTCAAAGCATGGCATTTCCTAAAACAGGTAATGAAGTAATAATTTTCTATTTCGAAAGTGCATCTTCAGTGCAGGTGAAACTGACTTTAAAACAGCATAATGACTGCAATGTGTAGTTGCACGTTATCTTGCAGTGTTACAGTGCTGTCTGTCAGTGTCAGTACAAGTACAAATCCACTCGTTTTGTACTTGTATTGACAGCGCTGTAATAGAAGTCTACAGTAGGCCTACAACGTATTTGACTCTATAGATTTATTCAACATGTATCAGAGTTACAGCAAAGATTACACAAATGCATAATATTGCCGTAAGTCCTCAAATGAAACTGGCAGTGATTGTTACGTGTGTGACTGTTTCATGTAACTCACTTCTCAGGATTGATAGCTGAGAACCAATTGCTACTGCAGAGGCATACTTGATGACAAGTGTGAATTACATTATATGCAAGCAGGCATACTGAGGCACCACATATGTGAATTTTGAACAGATACATGGTGCAGAGATCGCTGTCTGTTCTTATTTCTATTTACTGACAATCATTATGCTACTGTCAATAAATGCTGAATTTCAAACAAAAATTAAATAACACACTTCAATCATACTAAAAATACTTGGCTACAACATGCATAATGCTGTGCACAGACATAACTAAAATGATGTAGCAAAATATTTCGAAAAACAGTTGCTGTGGATATCTTGTTTTATTCAGTTTTCACATATCCATCAGTAAAGATGCAATACTGTCAGTAAAATAGAGTTAGAGTCTTGGGGACTCTGCTGTATGGCGCATAGTCACCAACAGTTACATGCATACTGGTAGTATTTCAAGGCGGTCGCTGATGAACATACTGTGCAGTAAGAAATTATCTAAAGCCATTGTTATTTGAGGTACACTATGCAAAATTCAGGGAACTGTGCACAGCATTGAAACCAGCGCTGGTTGCGTTGGTTTACAGTACTTGTAGAGACCTGAGACAACACAATGAGTCGGTGCAATTAACACACATCGTAGCTGCCTGTTCATGTGTCCAGCTGTCGTTGTGTGATTGCACTCAAATCTTTCATCAGCCCTTCAAGCCCTGCAATCTCTGTCTTCAGTTCTTCTGCATTCACATCTTCCTGCAGTGAGTGCACACATATGGCAATGCCAGTGACGTCAATGGTAAGTGACCACACCTATATGCCGTAGTACATTTAAACCAGCAAATTCTGCAGATAACAACGTGGAAACCTATCACCATGCAAAATTACTGATACCATCGTTTTTTCTATCTATTGTGTGAAATACTATGCTGGGACACTATCAAAGACACATGATAAAGCTGGCCAACGTAATGACGAGATGAAAGACCATTTTGTCAACAACACAGAATGATTTGCTTCACGAGTTCATTGATAAGAAATTTGTATCATTTTGCAACAGATTTCAATCACGTGTTACTGCAACTGCTGGGCACTGACATTGAGAACAGTCTGTTTAAATACAGAGTGAGCTATGGGCATCTGACATTCATGACTGAAACATTTTAACTATGGTGAAAAGCTGTTAAAAATTTGATTTGTTAATCATGCATATTCAATATGCAATTGCATGTTCACTTGAAAAAGTGAACTTTAAAGTTTAAACTGCTGTATCTGAGGAAATATATCAGCTATTTTAATAAAATTTGCTGTATATGTTGTGTAAATACTCACATACAAAGTCTGAAAGTTTGGCTCAAGTCAAATCCATACTATCATTGCTGAAATATAGCATTTTTTCTAGGGGATTGTTTTTTATTGGCGCACCCTGTATATATCTCAATATTTTGAAACTTGTTCTCTTCTCATTCCCTGCAGTAACATTTTTACCAGTATGACAACATGTTAGCAGAGGTATGACATATTAGCTATGGGTCTGTGTCTGAGTATGTCACAAGCTAGTATTGTATCAAAACGGCTGCATGGACTGAGCCGTTTTTTTCATACAGGTTTCTCACAATTTATCCTATACTTCGTAAATGATAGTATCTCTTTGTAATGTGTGCAAACTCTGGACTTAGAACATTTGGCTACAGCACGTCCTCCATCACCAAACATGATATAAGCGACAGTCATTAGTCAGTTGTTAACAGCACCAGGCGACGGTGGATGTGGCCAAGTGCAATTAACAGTCGACCGACAATCGTCGCCTGTTGATCACATACAATGTCCAGCTCAACAGCATGATGGTCAACTGGCTGCATCGTATGGGTTTATCAGCATCATATAATGTCATTTATTATTATCATCACTTGGGAAGTGACATCAGCCAGTTGCTTGGTGCTTACTGTTTCAGTTTTTCACATGCAGTGAAGTCTGCTTAGTAGATGTTGCCAGACTGTCTTATTTACTATAGGGGTTTTCATAGCTAGTCAATTGGGCAGTGTATACTGTAGGATGAACACATGTACACGAACTAGCATGTAAATGACGAATGTTTACGAAATTAAACAATACTAGTAGTGCAAATGAATATGGCGGCAATTACAAAATTTGGTGCTATGAAAATAAGAATCAAGGGTGAAACAGGTGAAACATAGAAACAGTTGACACTGAGGTGATCATTGTGATTTTCAGCATATGGGCCACTGTGGGGTGTACCGGTACAGCCAGTGTAATCACCCATGTCAAGTTTTATGTTAGTGGGTTCAGAGGTTTTGGAGTTTTTACACCCCAATTTTGCCACAGTTCACTGACTTGGCTGTTCACTGTTAGAACAGTGTGCAAGTAAGACGAATGATGCAGAAGTGCCAAACGTGACAGTGATACCGGCAAACTGCAGCTGTCAGTCACATGCGTGCGTGCAACGTCAGTCATGTAGGTGGACACTGGAGTGCGATCAGCATGCCGCGGTGATGTCGCAGGTCGACGTGGAAAGATAACAGCTGCTGCAGTTGGCAGTGATGTCTTGAACGAGTTTGATGTCTTTCCTAGCCTTCCTGCACCTGAAAATACAAACGAAGAGGTTCACAGAAGCTCGTGCACAGCAGTTGGTCATTCTGATTACATGCACTAGACCTTTCTAACATGAAGCAGGTATTTTTGTTGCATGCTGTGAAAGTATATGGTTTTAGTTCTTTTTAAGGACTATGAATTTTAATGACCAATTAACCAAGGTGGTCCACATCCAATAATTTCTCTGTGTCATAGGTAAAAAGTCCGAGAGGTTGGTAACAATTTGGCAACTTCCCCATAACAGTCTTACAGGCACGCTACTGCAAAGTCCCGGTAACTAGAATTTAAGCAGGGACTCATCAGGTATACAGAGATTACAGGCATGACTGATTAATAATTTGTTAATCAATAACAGCCCTAATTTCTACCATATCTTATATAGCAAAAACTGATAACAATTTATCTACTTTTGTGTAAGCCACAGCTCTAAAACAGCAAAAATGAAATAAATTGCTTAGTTATAATCATGAAACACGTGCTATCACATTTAAATCTCTTAATACAAGATTTAAATGTATAACCCACTGCATGAGTTTCATGATTATAACTGAGCAATTTTTGTTAACTTTTGCTGTTTTAGATAAACTGACATCAGTTTTTGATGTATAATATTTGCTGTTTTATTAAAATCTAAGTAAACTCGAGTTAGCAAATATGGTTGCAGTATTTCTAACCTTTACAGAGGTAGAGAACAGGTCTAATAACCTTTTGCCCCCTTTCCAAAAAGTGCACCACAACAATTTACAATATTCGAATAACATCTGCCATTTTGGATTTTCATTTTCTGGAAATGTTAATGGCAGATCAGATGCAAATGGCCAAGGTGCAGCACCATGCTATGTTTTATTAAAATCAGTCAAATGGTTGCGGAGATAACGTGATTTTTTGATTTTTCAAGATGGCGGACATGTGCCATGTCAGATTTCAAACTCTCAAAATTTTAATGGCCAGTTAGGTGTGGAGGTACAGATGAATCACCACACCAAATTTAGTCAAAATCAGACAAATGGTTGTGGCAATTTTTTGATGTTTTAAGATGGCGGCCGTCCGCCATCTTGTATTTGTTGGGCACATTTTTGGACTACCTACTAAGAGT
>Ga0209782_1000533_pt1 | contig 16944 bp, 10 predicted proteins | sample WorMetmaBAHAMAS1_FD_187390 | JGI IMG/M metagenome (GOLD analysis project Ga0209782, IMG submission 187390) | Marine gutless worms symbiont microbial communities from Max Planck institute for Marine Microbiology, Germany - Inanidrilus... | ecosystem: Host-associated > Annelida > Digestive system...
GTCTTTGTCATGCATATTGATATCTGTATTGTTATTTACTATACCACATTTAAACAGAGAGACGGTAGACACTTGACTCCACGTAATTATGCATGTATAATTATGCATGTTTCTTAGAACAATTTTGTTAAAGCTGTTGTTGATGTGAACATTGCACAGGATCGCGTTGAAATTAAAGATAATATTAAATCCAGAACATAGAGTGTATTGCACGGCACCGCACGTCGACGCAATTATACAGGATGCGTTGCCGTATATGGACTGCGTACGTGTGCGTTGCATTGCATTGCTATGTCGTGCAGCGCCGTGCGGTGTAGAACGGCGCTGCACGGCACCGCAACGCAACGCAACATACCGCATCCGATGTGAAAGAACCTTCAGTTACAGCTATGTCGGCCGTGTATAGCTGGTATAGGGCCTACACTATTTTCTGATGCATTAGTGACTTGAACAAATGCAACAATCCTCAGCAGCAGAATAGCAGCAGACCCTCATTAAAAAGCGTTCACTTGCGCCATGTTTCATCTCATCTCATCTCATCTGAACTGAATTGAATTGAACTGAACTGGGACAATGTACGATTGCAGTTAACGTAAGTAAGTAAGTAAGCAACTAAATGAAATATTTATATAAAGCGCCATTAGTCATATCATATAGTTACAAGGGCGGCGGCATGCTTTGAAAAGTGTTATGGCCTCCTCAGGCTTGCGAGCGCTGCCAAGTAGTGGAGTTCAGTTAAGCCACGGCGCCAACGGGCATGCCCCCCCCCTTCCGGTTCACCCCTCTCATCCGCCACTGGGATGGGATGAGATGCGCGACGTGAACAGGCCGACTTATACTAAACATAGGTCTTTGTTACACATTAGGCCTACATACGACACTACTAAACTACGGCACTAACGGCAGATAAATGTTATAGGCCTACTATCGTTGACTGATCCGGGTCGCGAAGATTGAAACTGAAAAGGTTGCCAGTCTTTTTTGTTCAATTTGTGGGACAGTTGTGTTTACCTGTATACGGTCTGATTGGGTCCATTCTATGGGGCCATAGCGGTCATGCGTTGTCGTTGTCGTTGTCGTCGTTGTCGTGGACATCGATGCGCAGGCTGCGCGCGACAGTACTGCTAGCGACATCTGGTGAATGGGCGTGAGGTGGCTCGTTGTGGCGAATGGGCCCAACATTTTTCAAATGCTTCTTGTTCAAATAATTAAAGCTGATCGACCGCTTACGCGCGACACGTTGAACGCCCATGATTACTGACAGACAATTGGCTGAACTCGGCAAGCCGAGTCCTAATATTGACCTGCTCTGCACCACTGGTTCAAACGGGAGAGCGTAAACAAACACACACTGTTTGACCTTGACCTTTGACCTACGACCTTGACCTACAATCCTAAACTAGCCAAGATCATGTCGACCCTCATGCAAAAAATCAAGGTCAAATGGTTCAAACAGGAGAGCGCCCACAGACAAAGGGACGGACACACACGCACACACCCGGACGCTACCAAACGTATCATATCATCTCCCCTGCTACGCGGTCGATAATAAATTAAATGAACTGAACTCGACAATAATTTGAGTATGCGCATCGCGCAATTAAATGATCCGCGTGCCGCCCCCAGGGCCAGCGAGTCCAGCCTAACCCTATACAGGCCTACCTATCCCTACTTACCCTACTAAGTCTATAACCTACTAACCCTAAGTACGGTAGCCATGTCTGATCAGTGGCCAAAAACTTCCACCGTAGGCTATTCATGTCTGTGTACATTGTAGGTTGTAGCGGCCCTCTTCACTTCGCCCCGAATGTGAGGTACGCCCGGGGTCCGGTTGGCTATCGACACCATAGTGTATAGATAGATATTGTTGACGGGCGGCAGGTTCAACGGCAGATTCGCCGAAGTGCTCGTCCTTCCCGCGGGATCTCACATTCCTCATCGCGCGAAGTATAGCTCGCGAACTTCCGCTTAGGGAGAAATCCGACGCTGAGCCGAAGGATTTTCCGCTACAAAGTCAGTAGCTAAACGTGAAGAAACGTTTACGCCACAACTCATCTCATCTCATCTTGAACTGAACTGGACAGTGGACAGCGTGAAATCGTATAATGCCGAATATGTTGAGCAGCACGTGCCCCCACCTTGTCCAATTCAAGCCCAGTCCACTGTCCAGTTGAGTTCGAGCATACCCGGTAGCAGACAGAGTGACGCGCTGTGCCCCGGCCGGCAACTGGTGATGAAAATTGGGCCCGTGGGCCGTGAATGGTTTCTCCCTGGTCGTGAAACGTTCGCATTATCGCAAGTGCCGTTCACTTCGTTTAAGGTTACACATACACACAGAAAATTGTAGTGTGAAGGGCTCTTTAATGCGATGTGAAGTCTTTTAAACTGAACTGAACTAAACGGAAGTGTATGAGCCTGCAGGCTTCACACGCTGTCCAATTTATTTAAGGTGGTATAAGTTCGTGCGATGTGAACACCCCTTATGATTGCGGCCTCTGTCTACTGATACTCATAAAAGCATGCGGACGCGCCTGTAGACTCGAAAGTCGACACGTCTTGTGTGGAATGTGGAAGTGAAAATTGTGAATCCTACGCCTCTAGTTCCAGTTCATATATGACTTCGATTGAACACTCCGTTTTAGTCTATGATTTTCTCTATGGTTACGATGTAAACAGTTAACGATATATAATAATAAAATATTTTTATTGTACAAGCATGTCAAATAACTGACTAGACGCCGCAGTCAGCGCCATAAAAACACTAATGTGGGTTTTTTGAGTGCTTTTTACGGCATCATTTTCTTCATTTTATTTATTTTAGTGTCATAATCGGTTGCATCTTCTATAAACAGTTCTTCTTTTATTATTCTTCTTCTGGTTCCTATGTTCATGTTCTTTTTCTTTCACTGAAGATTCTGACTCATAGTCAAAGGTGAATGTGGATCTGCACATGCGCGAACACTAACCCTAACCGTAAAAATTACATGACATAATATACACTTACTATTTAGCATGTGATTATTCGGCTTTCTGTGCAATGTTTGTATGAAGTATTATTGCATTGTTGTTAATATAGGCTATAGCAAGAAATGGAAGTTGACCCAAAACAGCAAATTGAAGATGAGTTACGACGAGTTCTGAACCTGAAGCATGACCAGCCATCATTGAACAGCGGTAGACAGTCCGAAGACAGCCGTTCTTCCACTACATTGGCAACTGGTGATGTTCATAGTACCGATGTTGGCAGTTCTTCTGTTGTTTCAATGCCACAGTGTACTGTCAGTGATACATCTCCTGCTGGTGCAGCCAAGAAGATACCAACTGCTTCATCATCATCACCTTCCATTAATCACTTCAAGCAAGTGTCCTCGGTAAATGAAGCCAGCAGACGCAGAAAGCCGAGAAGGTCAAAGCAGAACAGTCCTAGAGTTGTGACTCAAGAAGCCACAGGTGTTACTGGTTCACTCGATTATGGAAATAATGTGTCAGGGTCACAAAGGGCAGTTAAGTCTGAAAATCCAAGGATAGAGGATTCAGAGATGGCTACTGCTGTGTCTGCAGATAATATCAGTGCTTCTTATGCTATGTATGCAGGCATGCATACATCTGGCAGTTCTGTAAGTACAGTGACAGGAGCGAACTCGAGTAGTGTTGAGAGAACTGCTACTAAAACCTTGACAAACCAGAGAGGTGGCAAAACATCTAGAGGTCGAGGTTCCAAAAACCACATGGATGTGTCTGCGTCTACAGTGCCAGGTAGATCCACTGAGAAACCTGTGAGTGATGACAACGTCCATGATGTCAGTACGAGTCTTGTAGTACTTTCTGAACCATTGTCGTCTGCTGCTAATAATACTACTGATAATGTCACATCTGAAATACTATCAGCAGCTGATGAAAAGGGGATAGAACTGTCAGATGCACCAGCCGCTGAAATTACAGAAAATGTCCAGCAGCCAGAAAAGAAGCACGAGAAAGGTAAAATATGCATTCATTAACTAAGGTTTAATTAAATGAGTTTTTACACCATATGCCCAGTGAATCTAGATTAGCCAGTTGCACCTAGAGTTTAAATTCTAGTTCAGTTCTTCCAAGTCAATGCATCCTCAATAAAGAGCAGAACTTTCATATCATCTGTAATGTCATCCCACAATGGTTCCTCTTCTGCTCCCATCATTGTACAACATTCAGTCTATTCTTGGCACTATACATCACATCATATCGAATACCGCGTTATTAGCGCGTCATCTTCACATCACAATAATTCTTACCCAAACAGAATGTACACACTACTGTAGTCGGACATGTTGGCAGCAATTCACACCAGTCACTGGCTGGCGATCAGTGCAATTAGCGTCACTCTATGCAGGCGGCGCCTAAACGGACGATTTAATTGACGAACTGCTGGTGAAAAAACGACATCTGAGTAAATTGATCATTATCTGCCGGATTTAATGCCAGATTAAATTAGCGGGAGATTAATTTGCTGTGGAAAAACCGGACCTTAGCCTGTGATGAATGGCACTGTGCTGTATGCTTGACATTTGTTGATTGTGCAGGTGGACGGTGTGACGACAAAAACACGGACCACTTGCCAACCAGTGAAGAGTTGGAGCGTATCAATGACGAACTTGAAAAAGAATATCTCTTTGCTCTGAAGAAGGTTAATTGCTTGCTGCAGAGTTGTTTTCTGTTTGAAAGCTTATTTGTATAGTAACATTCTGCCTAAACCAAGTTATTAGTTGTGAATTCTGTTGCTGTAGATTTCGCTTCCTGATAGGACTAGACGTCACTTTTTATATCCTGTTATTATTCTTATTCTTATCATTAACCAGTTGTGGTTGTGTGTGTGTATGTTATCCACACATGTATTATTAAGTTTAGCAGAGTGTGAGCTGCAGATAATTAGATTGTTGAGAAGATCAGGCATTGTAATGTAAAACATTCGGTGTTGTTGAAGCAAACGGAATGTGTATTCATTGCAGAAATCGCCAAAAATTCCTGCTGCCAAGTATTTCTGTCGGCTTTGTGATTATCACTGCACGAGTGTGGCACATTGTCGGGAGCACATAAAAGAACGTCGGCATGCACGCCTCGTGTCGGTCAGTTGCCATGTTTCTGTGTGTTCACTTCAGTTAGCAGGTTGAAATGTAGTTATTAGAGATTTGGGTGTATTGTTGTGTATTGAAATTACATTTACGTTGCTGAATTACTGTCATACAGTACGGAGACGATGTGATAGTATTAAGATGGTCAGGAGATCTCTAGACCCTTTTCACTAATATATATGTGTGCCAGTTGGCGGCAGCAAAACTTTACTGCAACAAAATTCTCGGTTTTTAATGGGAGATGCTGTTGATCAGCGAAGGTCGATTTGTGAAATGGCCATGAAACAGTTGTGTTGTGTATGCATGCTGACATATTGACCTGACTGCAGTACTCCTGTATTGTGATAAGAAGATGCCTTTTAAAGTTGATCACGGCTTGTTTTGAGGCTTGAGATACTGCTTATTAGGTGAGTTTTTTTAAGGAGCATTATAACACTTCATCATTATCATTATTGCGTAGTCGGCTTGGACTGTAGCATCGCTCTTGAGTGACCACGACCAACTGCTTATCTACACCGCGTCGAGATGGGACATTGTTGTTGTCACGGCGAAGCTAATCGGACCACTTGGTGTGCAGTTGACAGGGCCTCCAGCTGGGATCAGGAAGTCAACCTGCTGACAGCTTGACTCCGGCACATCAAGCAGCATAGTGCCGGAGTGTTGTATGACACCCTTGCCACGAGTCCCAGTATAGCCTTCTGACCCCTCATAATCTGGTCAAACACAACATTATAACCCTTTATTTGACATCTAATGTCTGAGATAATTATATTGGAGTCACTGGCATATTAGTGTCCATTACCTTAGTCACTGACTTGTGGCTTGCAGTGTGACTGAAATTATTTGTTGTGGTTACTGAAACAGAAAAATTACAATTTGCCACATATATCGACGTCATGTAGCTTGTGATTGTAGATGAAAATGCAAGACGAACTGATACGTACACTGCCACCACCAACTGATCTGCATGTGTCTGCAGTGACGCAAGCTATTTCTGCTCTGATGCAGCGGATTGCAGCAACAGAACAGAGTTATGAGCACCGTGCAGAAATATGCAGACATCTGCAGAAAGTGGTCTTTGGCGTGTCACGAGGTAGTTGGCTGGTTTAGTCTTTGTGGGCAACTAATTTGTTGTAGAGGCAGTCACAGTGTTACACAACACCTCCTTCACGTACGGTGAACCTTAATTGAATGCGCATATCCATCTTAACATGCTTATTACGGTGTTGTAGGCTGGCACTTGTATAGGAGAACTGATGCAAGTACCGTAAGTAAGTAGGTATGCTACTTATGAAGCACCAAAGTTAAAAAAAGAAATAGGGTGCGTGCAGCTGTGTAAAGGGAGAAATGCCCTCTCTGTCAAATGTTAGGTGATGGATGAAAAAAACAATACAGCATTTTTTCTATTTTTTTTTATTGCTGCATTCTGTACTTTGTGCTTTTCTTTCGTCAACCAGGTTTTGCTGCAGCACATGAGTAATTATTCCTTCAATTCTATGGTTGGGTGACAAGAAAAGTATCTTTTGTACTGATCTGTGAATGTTCACCTCTCAGATGTTAGTCTGGTATTGAATAAGTCGGGGAAAGTGAGACAGTTAAGCAGTAGCTGAAAGTAATTGCAGTACTAGATCTGTTGAAAACTAGTTGATGTGATGTTTACATTTGTAGACGCCTGCGTATATCCATACGGATCATCGGTGAGTAATTTTGCGTTGATAGACAGCGATCTGGACATTGATGTGGAAGTCGAGGACCCTGCAAAGTTGTTGACGGAGTTGCTTGAAGTCCTGAGACGCGACAAGACTGGTTTGAATTCTTTGTGAATTCTTGCAGCGATGCTTGAGTTGCAATAGAAAGTATAGTCAGTTTCGGTGCGGTTATGGAGCAGTTGTTGTTAGTACAGTTATAGTGTTTTATTAGTTGACTTCAGCATATTGCAACCAACCTTACCAATGAGACATTCTCATTTGGTTATGAATTTTGTCGATAGAAACCCTGATTCCGATCAACACATCAAGCACTGCTCGGCATGTGGTGAGTGGAGCGATATTTAGCTATTAACAAAGCCGTGCTAATAGGCAGATGGCACATCTTGCGGCAGGCCGTACACGCTGGGTCAAAGGTCACGGATACTACTTGCAGGCGTTGTGGCCGACTCGTAGTCATAAACACTGTCTGGTTACGATGGTTACTAGGCTTGCTTATTATCACTGAAGTCTCTTTGTTGGAGCAAGTGGACGAACGAAATCAAGAAGCTTGCTGGCCGGCTCTGGTGGTATTCGTGTTACAAGCTAACAGAGGTCAGTGGAAACCATGTTGTTGGTTATGTTCGGATGTGCTGTAGGATATTTTACTGACGTCACCGCAGATTTTCATGCCAAAATGCCGGTAATCAGTGCAGTGGCACACTGTGATACTGAAAGCTACAGGGTGCACATTATTGTCAACAATCCGCAGAGTGTAGAAACTTCACGACTGCTGAGCATATACAGCCAGCTCGACCCACGAGTTCGACCACTTGTCATTGCCTTCCGCTACTGGGCTAAAGTATGCACGGTTTTGTTGTTGTTTTTCTTGCTTTTCGATTTTTCATTATGGTACTGTAATTTTTGCTTCAGTGCATTGATGCTGTTGATTGGGCTTCAGGAAGCATCAGGTGTGTAGAGATTGAGTGATAAGCTGCTGATGTGGTTATTCATCTGGAGCAATTTGTGATGCAACGACCACTCCATCATGTCTAGCTTTATTAAATTAGAGAATGGATAACCTTTCTGGGACCAGCTTTCCCAAGTTGTTCTGGAAAGGAGGTCATTAAGTGAGCATTTGTTTGTTCTTCGTTTCGGTGTTTTCTGTTTGATTTTGATTTAATATTTCATATTTCCAGTACCTGGGAATTGTAAAGATAAATTTGGGATTAATGAGAAGTATTGTGTTTTTTATATTGGTTTACAACATTTTGTTTGTCTATGCCTTTAAGGGCAGTTGGCATTACACGTTTGTGGAGCTGCAGAAATGTGAATGATTTGAGTGAATGTTGTTGGTGATCCATTCACGATGTTTTTGTCGGATGGATCTTGAGAATTGGGTCTCGTCGATAACGAGTTGTGTTTCAGCAGTCGCTAAATGTTCTCCTTTGTGAGACCTTTGGTGCAGCTGGTCTGTCGTTGAGTATGTTGAAGAATGTGACTCCATTGAATGAGGATCGTCATTAGTCACTGTTGTTTAAGCCGTTATTATTACTGTTACCATTGTTTCTGCCGTAGTCATTAAACACAGTCTTTGATAGGTTTGAATAGGCCTTCAGTGGTTTGACACTGTTGGTTGGGCAGCAGAAAGGGCATCCAGCCTGTAAAAAACTGAGTGGTGGGATGCTGACGTGGTTGTCTGTCTGGAGTGAGACGCAGACTTGTATATGGTCCATCTTCTGCCGTTGTCACCCACTCTGTCTTGCTTCAGTAAAATCCAGATTGGTTTTACCTTATGATACCGGTGTAGTATCAAATAACTCGCAGTGCCGAATAACTCGCATCTGCTCCATTGCGCGTGCACGGTCTCGCAAAGTCTAGTACGCAGGTGTTTATTTATTTCTTTGGTTACAGTTAGGGTTAGAATTAAGTTAGGATTAGTTGTAGCGTTAGGGTTAGGTTTAATAATTCTCACTTGTCGCACAAATTTCGTACTGCGAGTTATTTGGCAATGTGAGATATCTGGCATGACACCGGCTCACGCGGGTAGTCCTCGACTAAATAACTATTAAACAGTTGTTGTTGTTGATGTTGTTTGGTAGATGTGAATGGTGAAAAGGCATTCTGTATGTCATTGTAGATGTGTAATATAGACAAGCAGCTGGATGGAACTCTGCCGGCCTATGTCTACAGTCTGCTAGCCATCTATTATTTACAACAGTGTACTCCGCCTGTCCTCCCTGTTTTACACGAGGTACGGTTGTAAATTGTTGTATTTTTGCCATATATTTTTTTACATTTATTAGAGTTGGAACCGATCTCGGTACTGATTTCAGACCACATCCGGTCCACTGTACATTGACTCGGTGCTGGTATATTTTTGTAGATCGCCACTGGCGTTGGCAGTTTAGCGCTGTGGTAGCATCGTTCGTCATATGAACGAAGTTGCTCAACGTTGAGCCCGGTTAGTACTGGGATGGCCAACTAGGTCAACTCAGCCTTACATCCCTCTGGGGTCGCTAAATCGAGTACCGTCTTTAATCGGCTGGGGTAAAGGCGGGAATGTCACCTCTGTCAGGTGGCAGGTAACACTGTGTGATCTTATATGGTACATGAGTTCCCGTAGCGGTGAGGCTTGTTGCGAACTGCTATATCCAGTTGCTTACTTTACTTTACTGGTCCAACAGCACTGGCATCTAGTGTTGGTGGCATATCTCCTTAGATGTTGGCACATTATTATCAGCGTGGTGATTGCTGTACATTCCATCAGTACTTGGCTACAGCAGTGGTGGTGGTGTCAGTCACACTACTGCTAGATTGGAGTAACAACTCATTACCACCGTCAGCTGCAGGATACTTGGCATGTTTTGTCACCATTTGTTCATCATATGATCGAGACAGATTGAGTTGTATAGCTATGACTACAGTGTTCTGTAATATAAGGCATTTCTCAGTGTCACACAATTCCTGGTTTCAGTGATGTATAACTGTATTGAAACTGCACCTAGTAATACTTTCAGTTATTGTTTAACTGACCAGGATTACCCAATTTATCTACAGACTAGGTAGGATTACAAAAAGTGGATTTATGGAGCAAATTTATGTACAAGCTGTTTGACATTTCTGCAGACTAGTTAGTGATATCAATGCTTTAATGGGAAAACATGGATTTATGTGTGTATATAATGGGTTGACATGCGTTAGTTTTTTATGTTCACTACATTCAGATGTTGACACCTGAAGAAAAGAAGCATGCGCAGCTGATGCAGAAAGCAGATCCAGACATGATTTATTTGAACGACATTAACATACTGGTTGGTCACGTTGTGATATCCTTGATTACACGGAGCAGTTTGTCACGTTGTTGTTTTGTTGTACACGTAATGAAACGTCAATGTTGTGTTGTCTGTGTGAATGAATGGTGATTGTGATTTGGTGGTAGAAGGACCGATGGCATGGCGAGAACACGGCCAGCATTGGTCAGTTGTGGATTGGTCTGCTGCATTTCTGGTGCGTTGATTTCAACACGAGCGAAACTGTGGTGTGCATCAGGCAGAAGGCACTGCTGACCCACGACGAGAAAAAGTGGAAAAGCAAAAAACTGTCCGTTGAAGGTATGGGATGATGACTCGTGGTCATTTGCTGTTAATTATATTGAGATAGTAGTAGCTGATGAGAAACATGTTCAGCTTCTGTTGCCAATTAATACTGATGGTGGCAGCAATCAGTACACTTGTGTGTGCAAACCTGTGAATGTGAAGGGCTGAAGGCAGGTCAGTAGGAAACAGTTTGTGGCACCCCATCTTGGACTACAGTAAAAAGTTAAATGTCTTATTGTCCGGACCTAGTCAATGTGGAAAGGCTGAGACATCTGGACAGAAAATCAGTTCAACTTCAATATCATCACAGAAAGTTCTGCAATAATGAATGCAGATGCAAGTCTGTCTGTCTGTCTGTCTGTCTGTCCGCTCATGCACTGTAGCACCTTCCGTAATTAAGACACGAATCTGTATTTCGGTTGTGTGTTACTTGCGATGAATGTTTTTACTTTTGGTAGCGTTGTCGATGTCTTGTTTGATGTATAGATCCGTTCTTTCGTAAGCGGCCCGTGTCAAGAAGCGTCAGTCATGCGCAGTTATTTGAGTACATTGACGACAGGTTGCGAGTAGCGTACTGCTACTTTGCCATGCTGCCGTCTCAGCGCGTTGCTGACATGAAGCAGCGATTGGCCAGTAATGTTCAGTCTGCCGAGTCTTGCAGTGAAACCAAGTCAGAGCAGTGCACTAGTTCAGAGTCCGTCACAGCCGGCGACTATGAGTTTAGTGAGCAAGCCTTGGTTGATAAGAAGGTGAGCTTACATCGACTTTTATAGTGTTTAGTTTTAGTGGCGTGTGGAGTAATTGGTTAGTTGTATGTGTGGTGTGTGTGTGCAGATAATCATTTAAGAGAAAAAGTCCTTTCAGCTTTGACAGTTATAATTGGCATTCTGGTTTATGTCTGGATGAAGCTCATAGAGAAGGGCATAGGCCATAGTTTAAGGTCACATAATAAGAAATGTTCCTGTTTTGTTTTTAATGCAATCGAAATTGGAAAAACTACTTATGGGATGCAGGTAGATTATAGTGGAAAAGCAGACATGTATTGGAAACTGTAAATAAGTAACAGCTAGCTAATAATTCACAGTTGACTAAATATGTTCTTGAAGGTTCTTTGTTAGTCCAGTCTTCAGTGATGTTTTTCTGTTGTTAAACCAGTGTTGAAACTTTGCTGTAGTTGAATAGTTTGTCAACAATGGTTAGGTTCATGCACTGTTTGTGAAAATGTATTTGTAACTTTTTGTGGTTGCATGCAGATGTGCATAGGATGTGTACAGAAAGTTGTTGAACATTCCAGATGCACTAATTGTGTTAATGCAGTGTCTAGCTGTTGTGTTCCTAATGGACCCTAGAAACATTGTAGATTTTGGCACTACATAGATTTTTGGGTGTTTGTTTACCTAATCACTTGCTTTATTTTGCTTCTTGTAACTTGCTTTCTTTTTCTCTTGCTTGTGTATTCCTTTCTTCTTTATTTCCTCACTCAGATTCCAGGCCAGATGTTATAAGAGGCGACTAAACCTGGTTTTAGGTTTGTTTTTGGTTTATTTTATGTAGGAAAATTTTTGCGTCTGATGATTTGTAGCTTGTTGATTTAGTGGTTGTAAATTTAGTTCTTGTGTTGGCCTAGGTTTATTTATTGTTTGTGTTTTTTTTGCTGGGCTTTGATTTTGATTTTTTCATTACTGGCCAAGAGATTGGCTGGAAAGCGCATCCTCGAAATGACCTATCTAGTGTCAAGTGGGACGTTCAACGTTAACTCAATCAGTCAGTTCAGTGGTAGCATGTGGATGTATACAGAAAGAAGTTGTTGAACAGTCCAGATAGACTGTGACCACAGCGGCCGTGCCAGCCAGCGAAGCTGAAGCCGTAGTACAATCCCCAACAAACATGGCCGCCACCAAGATTGCGGCTGTTGACTTCAACAAAATGACATCACTTGACCGGCCTGCTTGCGGCGATAGCTTGCGGCCATGTTCGTTGGGGAAGATCTGACGGCTTCAAACGCTTCTGCTGTTATGATTGGACATAAGAAGTCTAGTGAATGTTTAATATGCCAGTGACTGCGACTAATTGTGTTCGTGCAGGGTCCAGCTGTGATGTGTTCTGCATGTCAGAAGGCGGGTCATGTGAAGAGAAACTGTCCTGATGGCCAGTTGTCTCCACTTCCACCTATGCCGCAGTTAAACAAGCAGCAAGTCAAAGTGCTCAATGAGTTTCTGATTATGGTTCCCGGTTAGTAGTATTTCACTGCTGACGAGATGTGTCGCTGCAGCTGAGCTGGTCACTTCGACCCTCGGAGGTGCAGAGTGTAGCAATGAGCCTGTCTGTTTGTCTGTCCACTCACAGTAGTCGAAAATTACAGGGCCAATCTTCCCCAATTTTTTACACGTGATGACGAAGGCCATGCTGATTATTTTTGTCAACTGTGGCAGAAGTGCGAAATATAGTGTCTGTCTGTTTGTCCGCTCCCATAACTTGTATCGTGTGGCTCTATAGCATGACATGTGCATTCCTAAGCAGCGATAGAATATGACGAGCATAAGAGCCAAGATTCTAACCAAATTTTGATCAACAATAAAAACCAGCAAGTACTTATTATGACTTGTACACAGGGGATGAAGTCTGCTATCTATGATTGACTTGTTTTATTTCTGTCAGTAGCATGTAGTTGATAAGTAAGTATGTATTCGATATATATTGTGTCAGAGTCAAAAAAGAATCGTGTCATGTTGAGGGGCTTGCTCGGGTTAATGTAAGATATGTGTTTTGAGATGTTGTTTAAAGGTGGAAAAGGTCTGTGAGTGACGAGTGGTATTATCACGAGAATTCCAGACGGTGCACATACGTGTAAGGCACGAAAACTGAAAACAAGCTACGTTTGAGGAAGATTAGCAGAGGTGGAACGAAGGAGTCTGGATTGAGTATTATGGTATCGGGACATTGGATAAATATGACGATATCTGCATGACTGTTTGCTACAGGTGACTTTGAGCCTAGTGCTCGTGAAGTCTGTAACCGGCAACATGTGCTTAGTGAACTGCTGGCTATTATACAGACCAGATATCCAGGTGTGTCAAACTGATCAGCACTCATTGTGATCACACCTGATGTTTAGACTCGCGCATATTCAGACAGTAACATATAGTTACATGTACAGCAGTCCGCATCTTGATTAGTAGGCAAAGAAGTGCAATAATTCATTCTGGGATTTGACTGCTAATAGTGGCTGGGAGACATTTAATGTTAATTTTCTTAATTCTGCTAGTTGTTTAAAATGTGAAATATAAAATTTTCCTATTGGTAATAAATAGTGTTTTGTTAAGGCAGCGAAACTGACTTCCAGTTGTTAATATTTCAGTACAGTGAACTTCTTGAATTACAGATTTTTGGATGACATTCTGCAATATTGCAGAGAAAACAGCTTGTGTTGATGTAGCTTGATTTGAATTGTGTTACATTTTGCAATATCTGCATCTAATGATTGAGGTAACATTTTTCAGAACCAGTGTAGTATTATATTTTAATTTTCGTTTTTGTCATGCTGTGAAGTTAGTTTTTTTCTATCTCCTTAGCATATATTGTCATTATTTTTGTTGCATGTTTAACAGATGCTTATTTGTGCCTTTTTGGGTCGTCCTGCAATGGATTTGGATTTCGTAATAGTGATCTCGATATTACGTTGACATTTCGGAAACACAAAACAGACGAGGTTTAACGCTACCTACACCTGTTTCAGTTGAAAAGTACTTGTGAAAGAAAATTGTTTAACACATTTGGTTGATTGCATCTGTCGAAAATTTTCACAGGAATGAAGTTAATTTGTGGTTTGGGAAGTTGATGCATATATGGATGTGAATTAATAAAGTTGCACTTATAGTGTAATGTGTGAAATATTCATCTGTAATCATTGCACACCGGGTGTGATTTTTTGGCATTAGTTTTTTTATTGCTGTGACATTATTTATTGGTCAACAAAAAGGCATCCGGCCCGTAAAAAAACCTGCGCAGTGGACTTGAAATGACCTGGATTCAAGCTGATAAGAAGGTTGATTAAAGAGAACTGTCACGTTTCCCACATAAAAATCATGGTACGTTTTGTCTGAAAAAATGAATAAGATTTTTTACATGGATTATATTTTTGTTTCTTTTGCATTAATTGATTGATTTACGCCTTTGCTTTCATATAAAACCCAACTCACAGGCTGCATTTTGTTGTCCTTGCAATACTTGAGAGGTACCATGTGCCATGAGTGTAGGGCTTGGACTGCGTCAATATAATTGAAACTCTTGCAAGCACGTTGAAGAGGCACAGAGATACTGTGTACAATATATTAGCGATCACGACAGCAAAAGTTCCAATCGTCAAGTTTAAGCATGCTCGCACGCAGCTCGAAGGAGATATCAGTCTCTACAACACTCTGGTAAGCGATGGTCAAATGTTATGATTTGTAACACGTTTGTTATTGCCTGTGACAAAAATGTAGACTGCAAGGTGATAATAATACCAGATTTTTGTGGTGAGGGAACCTTATGAGATTTGTTGCTTTATTAGTACGTTTTTTGGCATTAAACTGTGCTTGGAAATTAATTCACAACATTGTATATGTATTCATTTATTGAGTATGGTAACCAAAGCAGTTGGATATATAACACAAGTAGTACGTAAAAAATGAACTAGATACTAATATAGAAAATAAAAAATGCACAATTTATAAATTTCTAAACACATCAAAACATAAGACAACTATAAACCATATATAAAACTGTTGTTTTCATCTTCTGTCCTTGAAAAGAATTTACGGTTTGCTGAACAGACTAGAAAGTGGAAATACGTAGAGCGTATGGCGTTGTCGGTGTGAAGTGAAGTTCAGCAGGTGACTGTTTCTGCAATGCATCGTCTTGTGATTGTCTTCAGGCGCAGCATAACACACGGCTACTGCAGTCATACGCCGATATCGATGAACGTGTACGCACACTTGGCTACATCATGAAAGTCTTTGCTAAGGTTGCTCCATCTCAGTCTCTTTATTCTGCTGCTTAAAAAATTCTTAATTCATATCTCTCTCACAGCTGTCCGCACAGTATTTTTTTCACGTAGAATCTAAGTTGTCGATTGTATGTTTGCTGCTAAACTTGTACGGTGTACACAGTCAGTCTTGCATGTGGGTGCATGGCTCGTCTATTCGTCTTTCAAATATTATGAATAAACAGTTGCTTTTATGTTTATTCTACAACATAAACTTCAAAATTTGCGGTGACAATCATAGCAGTACTTGTTATGTTATTTTGTCCGTCAGATTCAATTCGACTGCTTTTATGACAAGACTGCTAGGAGACAACAAATGCAGTTCATATATAATCACATCTTGCCACTCACTACCATTGCTGCTGTAGGTCCAGTCACACCCGTGATTGCAAGAATAAAATTATAATACTTTGTACAATCGTAGGTACAAGTTTAGTTGCACTAGTACACTTACACAGTGCAGCGGTTGGCAGAACTGTCGATGATAAGAACCGGTCACATAAACATTGACTTGCGGTAGCAGCGTCTTGCATTGCTGATGTTAATTGTAGTGTGCAGACATCTGTGATGCATCACGTGGCACTTTGTCGTCGTATGCATACATACTCATGGTCATCTACTACCTGCAGCAGTGTAAGCCTCCTGTCGTCCCCGTATTGCAGGAGGTTAGCTGTTCATATGTTGCTTGTTTGTTCTTTGTTAGTGGTACCCCCTGTGAGTCCAGGGGCCTAATGCACCCTAGAAACATTGTATATTTTGGCGTTATATGGATTGTTTGTGTGTTTGTTTGCCTAATCACTTGCTTCCTTTTGCTTCTTGTAACTTGCTTCCTATTTTCTTGCTTATATAATTTCCTTTTTTTATTTACTTCTTTTTTATCTTTTCTTTTGAGAACAGGCCCATTTTATTTCCAGGCTAGCTGTCGTATGAGGTGACTATACCATGGTTAGAATTTATCTCGGTTTATTTTAAGTTGTTTTATTTTTGTGTTTCGTGATTTGCATTTTGTTGATTTAGTGGTTGTAGATTTAGTTTTGTGTAGCCTAGATTTATTGTATTGTTTATGTTTTTGTCTCCCGGCTTTTGATTTTTATTTTCTCAGTACTAGCGACGAGATTGGTCGAGAAGAGCATCTCCAATATGAACAATTTATTGTCGAGTGCGACTTTGAGCGTTAACTCAATCAGGCAATCAATCAGTCTTTGCTTGTGGTACAGAGAAATTCTGGGTTACAGCACTGACGAGAACTTTAGTGTTTTCTTCCAGCAAGAGTACACAGACATAAAACGTTTGTTCAACCAAAATCTTTCTAGTTTACAATTTTTGACTAACGTGGGTTGATCTGTTTGGTTGTTTTTTTCTGTGTGTCAAGTTACAAGTGATAGTGTTTATATCTGTGGTGATTTATTTCATGTACTAGTTCAATTTAATTGACACACATATAGTAAATATGTTTTTCATGAATGGTATGGAGATGATATAGGTAATAGGTATTATTGTAGAAGAGAATTCTTCCATTTTATTCC
>Ga0209782_1000534_pt1 | contig 16944 bp, 11 predicted proteins | sample WorMetmaBAHAMAS1_FD_187390 | JGI IMG/M metagenome (GOLD analysis project Ga0209782, IMG submission 187390) | Marine gutless worms symbiont microbial communities from Max Planck institute for Marine Microbiology, Germany - Inanidrilus... | ecosystem: Host-associated > Annelida > Digestive system...
CTGCTAGTAAGGCCACAGGCACACAAGGTGAGTTATAGAAGGTAAGTTGAGATATGCTCACGGGCAGTCAAGTATACGGCCTGATAAATATCCATCAAGTAGGCTTACGCGCTTATCACAGGATATCGCAGGATATCTTGCGTGAAAACTCACATAAAAAGTCTGAAAGTTTGGCTCAAATCCATACTACCATGACTGAAATACAGCATTTTTTCTAGGGGATTGTTTTTTATTGGCGCACCCTGTAGGCCTTAGGCTATATAAACGGGAGTCTGTGCGTATATAGTGTTGGTTGTGTTGTAGACAGTAGAAGAGTACATAAATAAACCAGAATCCGTACTCTACCATACAGTGTTAATTGTCATCAGTCAAAGATGCAAATTTGAAAACTGCAACTGGGCAACTAGCGGTGTTTGTGTAATGACTACTGACTCAACGTCGAAGTTTAACAGATGCCTGCGCTCAGTAAATCGGTGCGGTAGTAACTGAGCAAGCGATACGGTATTCATATTCTTCGTTTTGCAAGAGTTTACGTCACGTTTGTTTACTTCCGGTATCTAGCTTGCAAAATGGCGACTTCGCCGTCGTATTTTCAACAGGTTGACACCGGCGGTGGCGTTTTGCAGTCGAACGTTGCCGACGACATACGGACTCATTTCCGGACGCGCGAAGGCGTATATCGTCTGATGAAACTCTCCGAGTACTCTCGACCGACGCGTTCGCCGCCAAACGGACCAAATACGACGCCTTTCCGGATCGCTTTCGTAACTGCCCCGGACAGTTATAATAGACGAGTTGACGATCTGTTGGCATTTATCGTCGGCAAAGAGCTATACGTGTATTACTATAATGGCATACGTAAGGTGAGAACTCGTTTGATCAAATGGTAGACGTACAATGAATGTCAGTCTGACTGGGTATTTATAACCATTAACCACCACATCAGTAAGCATTGATGCTCGTAAATTTTTTAGTGCACTTTCGACCTGCCGTCTGCAGAGTAGATGTACTGTTGTAGAGTGTTTGTAGTGCAGTTATGTAAAAATTGATTAGTAATAGTAAATGGCACGCAACACAATCACTATGACGTTGTTGTTATTCTGTCATGGCCTCCTTCGTGCCTAGCATAGACTTGTATTAAATATTCTGTAGACTTCTTACATCCAGTCACAAAAGCGGAAGTGTTTGAAGTCGTGGATTGGCTAGCAGATCTTACCTGACAAACAGGCGGCAAGCAGGCAGGTCGAGTGACGTCATATTGCTGAAGTCAACAGCTGCAATCTTGGCAGCGGCCATGTTTGTTGGGGATCGTATGACGGCTTCAACTTCGCTGGGTGGTGTGGACTCTGTGGTGACTAGGGCCAGTTGTTGTTGACAACAGTAGTAAAGACCACACAACAGTATTAAACTTACCACAGTTGAGTTTTCTATTGTAAACCACCTGCATAGTAGAGGATCTAGCTGCTACCATAACTCTGCTAGTAACTGGTCAGTTCATCTAGTGGATTATTTATGAACACAGAATCTGCATGCTGTCTGGAATGAATCCATTTGTTGCTTTGACACTGTTGGTAACCAGATCATGAGTATTGAGCTGATGACCAGTTTACGTGAACTTAAAAGTGTTGAATTTTTAAAGTTGTTTTTTGCTCGTTTGTCAGTCGTGTATCATCTGTACTCATATGATGCCATGTTTTTTTCTGTTGGCAAGGCTGCTGACCTAACGCGGCCAATCGAGAAAAAGACGTATCGTGGCCCGTCACCAACCTGCCATGATTTCAACCAGTTCACAGCCAAGTCAAACCAACTGATGCTGATCATTGGCTTCACACTTGGTCAGATTCAGCTTGTTGAGCCAATGCAGAAGGAGTACAACAAGCTGTTCAATGAAGAGGTTCCTCATTTAGTCATTTGTTTATTTTATTGATTTTATCGACATTTCATGGACTGTTACTCCAGTTAACGAAAAGCAAAATAAGTCCTAATGGAAAAGTAGTTATTTTGTTAACATAAACTAAAAAGTAACAATGCAATATGAAAATGACAAATAAGTGAAAATAAAAAAGGAATAAAACAGGAAACTTTTTAAAAGCAGAAGAAATGAAAACTGCTTGTGTGTAGGGATGTTAAAATCATAAATTAATTCTTGAATGTAAAAAAATAATCTTTTTTATTATCATTCATATTTATCAATGAGTGGAACTCATTGCATAAATACAATATTATGTGCAGCATCTGGACTCAAAAATGCCAAAAGTAGGATACTAAGTTAGAGTTTCCCTGTGATGGGCTTACTACAGGTCGAATGTCACTTGATACTGGAAGTACTTTGCAAATTGGGTGGTATCTGTTTCAGCACTCGCTTTCTACTATCTGTGGCTCATTTACTTTGCGACATGATATTACGTTTGTCTAAAAAATAGCAGCATTGATTGAGCAGATGTCATGAGACAGTATAGGCCTATGCCTGTGCCCTAACATTCTTTTTTGTCATTTGAAATCTTGTGCTGGAATGACGGCCATCATTGCAATCCTGTCATATCATTGTGAATGGGTAGGCCTGCCCTACTTCGCAGTTGTGACGACGTGACCACAGCCTGCCTTGGTGTCGTCTGCCATGGCCGTCACTAGCAACCCAACCCTAGTAACTCCTGCTGACGTATCCGTGATCATTGAATGCGACCGTGAAAGGACAAGCTTAGTTCACAACTTGAGCGCTGCTTCGATGAGCAGGGTGGGCAGGTGAGTCTGATGAGATGCAGCCACTGCAGTTACAGCAGGTAACACAGTCTTTAGTCAGTCGGCTGTCGACATGTTGTTGTGATAGACAGTGACAGCCGTCGTGCATGCTGAGGTAGTCCAGTCCAGCCATGGCTGTTGTAACGGATGGGTGATAGTGGCCGTGGTCCTGTGTCGGGTGATGTGGCAGTATGTGTGAGGGGGTTGGCTAAGCCATACGGGATAGTCTACATGGTGCCCATGTCTACTAAAACAATCGCTATTGCTGTCACATCGGCATTCAATTCATAACGTTATGCAAGTATGCGAATGTATATGACAAGTGTTGTTACGTGTAGGATGAATTTATATAAGAGGCATAGAATGACAGAAGACTGTCTAAATTTGCTAATATTTTGTTATCATGCATGCTAAGTGTTAACGCAAAAACTTTTTCGTTTACAGAACAGGATTTTGCACTCACAATGCAATCACATGATCGGCGTTGTTGTTGTTATTTTATGGCCTACATCATGCCTGGTTGCATCTTAGTGAATCACCTCCTGTAGTGATTTTATGATATAACCATTACATCAAACATACTATATCCATTTTACATTATTTATGGTTGTTACATGAATCGCGTAGTATATGCTGTTGTCATATGTCTGTCTGCCCGTTTGTTCATCTGTTTGCCCATCACAATCAGTGTTCTAGTGAAAGACTAAATGTAGCATCTTGCCAATTGGGCATGAGGTAGCGTCGAAATTTCAGAAACCATAATTGATTTTTGGAATCGAAAACGAGAACGATAAAAACAGTCGAGAGTTGAATTTTTAGTTATTGATTCACATTTTATTTGTATGCACTGATTCATATCAGTGTATTCTGTCATTGGTGCAGAGAACTATAGTGTCTTGCTGTCAATCTCAGCAAGAAGTTAAACAGAATAGAAAGTAGTAGTGATGGTAATCTTAGTAATTTGGATGTACTGTGTTTGCTGCGTGTGTAATACAGCGGATGATTGACAGTACAAAAGTGACGTGCATTCACTGGGTTCCTGGCTCACCAAACCACTTTGTTGCAGCTCATGCCAGCGGTCAGCTGTATGTCTACGATGAGCGACTGCCGTGCGGGGCAACGCCGCCGAACTATCAGCTGTTCAAGCACGGCCTGGGCTTTTCCATTCACACGTGTCGAGCCAAGAGCACGCGAAATCCGCTATACCGGTGGCTGATAGATGGATCAGGTGCCGTTCATGCCATGGCATTCTCGCCGTGTACTCATTACCTCGCGATGGTCAGTGCCGATGGCCAATTGCGGGTGTTTAACTACGATGAAATGGACCTCATCGGGTCGATGAAGAGTTACTTTGGCGGACTGCGGTGTGTCGCGTGGTCCCCCGATGGACGATATATTGCCACTGGTGGCGAAGACGACCTTGTAACCATCTGGTCATTTTCCGAGCTACGGGTTGTTTGCCGCGGGTCCGGCCACCGATCTTGGGTGAACGGTGTTGCTTTTGACCCGTACACATGTACAATACCTGACGCCGATGTGTGCTCTGCCACCGATATCCGAGTTTTTGATCCCAGTGAAACCCGGTCGTCAGAAAACCACGTCGCCACACAAAGGTTGTCGCCGTCATTGCCTGACAGAACCAAGGAGACGTCGTATCGGCTAGGATCAGTCGGCGACGATGCCCATCTGTGTTTCTGGGAGATCACGGAAGATGTACTGTTTCCGTCGACTGTCAGCAGTAAGCCACCGCGGACTAGCACGGTGAATAATGTTACTGGCGCGGGCAGAGATGCAATACCGAATGGACCGGAGAGTTCGTCGTCTGGTGTAAGCAGTGGCACGCCGAGTGCTGGCCGGGGAACGTTACAAATCAGTTCGTCCGAATCGTCTGGGCTGTCGACGAAATTTGCGTCGTTATCAATCACAGAGCAGCACCGTGTGAAGGAGACCAGTGCAAGTAGGCGACCATTTGGGACTCTAGCTGCCCGTACCAGCGATACGCGGCTCATGTTTACACGGTCAAAAGCGAGCGGCTCAAACGGTTCGGCAGCGGCGGCCGGTGATTCGGTGATACCTGCTCCGGCACTCGGGTCATCCGGTTGCCCATGCCTCAGTGACATTCCCTTGCTGGAGCCGCTCGTCTGTAAAAAGGTTGCCGCCGAGCGGCTGACGGCTGTCACGTTTCGCGAAGACTGCTTCGTAGTGGCGTGTCAGGAGGGTTTTGTAAGCACCTGGGCGCGGCCGAGTATATTATTGAAAAATGGCTACATGTAGCGGACGCTATTTTCACAGAACTGTGTTATTTTCAGTTCGGTGAAGTGATCATGCTGTCTCAACAACTGCACCATTAAGTTTGACTGTCTGTTCCATCATCCAAAAACTTCAGACAGCATTACAGCATCTCACTGTGATTTGACTTAATAACTAGGCCCACCTGTCTTTGTTACACCTCCGTGGACCTAGCTATAATTCTATTATTTAGGCCGTGTTAAAAATTATGATGATAATGATGAAAAAGACGTTAGCATGTGAATGTGCATTTCCAGTTCCCCATAATGATTTGACAGTCAAGCTGAAGTTGCCGGTTTTGAGGCATGATTGTTTCACTGCACTGAATTTAATTGCGATGAACAAATGTTTTCGTAAAATGGAGTTTTGGACTGTTTTTTGACTGTGATGCTATTGTTGATATTGTCGTGTTGTGTTAGTGATAACGTTGTGGTGGCACAAAACGGCCACGGTTCTTAACTTCACTCTAACCACAGATTCATAAGATATTCTGGGTGTATACTTCATAGCTCGCATCTGCAACATCGGTACGAAACTGTCGTTGCTTTTGCGGGGCTCCAGTAATTCACGAGTCGTACTTTTTGTTGGACCTCATTTTTCAGTGATTAAATTAGAGGTACAATACGGAAAACACAAGATTTTTATAATTTGAAAAAAATGGACCCAGGACATCCATGCATTTGCTGCACAGTTTCTGCAACACTGGTTTATAAGTAAGTGATATTCCCCAATTTTTTGTTGTCATTGTTTAATGCCATGAACGCATTGTCTGTGCTGCCTTATTGTCAATCTTTGCAGAAAACTTTCAGGTCTTTTTGCACCTAATAGGCTTGCCATACAGTATTTTGGGCAAGAAGACGTTAACCCCCAGTGCCACGTAATTTTCAAACATAGGTGATAGAGATATCACAAACATGCAGACAGCATACATTGTAAGAGTAGATACTAGCAGTTGTAAATTAAAACAGTGTCAGTTGTGGAGTTAGAACGATCTGCAAAAATAAGTAATTTTATGTCACCTGGACCGGCTGAATCAGTACCTGGTTCAGTAGTAATGAATGGCAATGAAATTTGCTGTGTTTCCTAAAACAGATGGTGGTAATTAGTTGGTAATCTATTCCTACGCTAGTTTGACTGATGGCACTGCTGCTTCTACGTACTGATCAAATTCAGCATGTAGAGCAACGACCCACGTTGATAATGATGGGCCAGTGTCAAAGGAGACACACTGCTGACACTAATTATCATTAACGTTGGACCGATCCCGATCTACGAAAATCGACTGTGGACCGGATGTGGTCTAGGATCAGTACCAAGATTGTTCTAACTCTAATCAGCTGCACTGTGCGTTGTGTTAGTAAGGATTCTGTTTTTCAAATGTTGTTTGCTACATTCCATTCTCCATGGTTACTCTGTCACTTTTAAGTAGTTTTTGTCTTTATTCACCAGCTTTCTTTTGTTCTGCAAGATTTATTTCTGGCATGATATCAACCAATTTGTTACCAAGTGCATTGGACATTTCATGTATATGTAAATAACAGTCTGGGGTTACACTAAGATGCTAATTTACTAAGAATATTTAAGCACTGTGTTTGAATCTTCAGTTTTTGGTAGAATTTTCTGAACATTCTGCAGTTCGATGATGAATTAATAAAATTTCGTAAAGGCACCTTATGCCATAAATAGTGTGAAAGTGCAATTAAATTCTGACCAGTGTCAGAGTGGTGACTTATGAGAGTTTTTTTGTTTGTGTAACAGTTTTTGGTACTTCATCAACTCGTGAGTGTTTGGGATTCTCTCAACTTGTACTACTTCATTCTAGATTTTGCGTAACTAAATTTCTCTTAGTTACTCTGGGTTCATCCATATCTCCCAAAAGAGAATTTTTGAAGATAACGCAGAAGGTTCTTTATGCACCAGATGCCATTCCTGTCAATTGACCAAAGTTGTCAAAGAACTGATTGGAACTCGGTCTGTTTTCACTGACACAGTCAACTGCCACAGAAATCATGCTGGTCTCTTTCTCTACACTTGTCTCCGGGATAATGTCAACTAGAAAATAGACAGCCATAATGAAACTCGCTTAAAGCAGGGAATATGGAAGACATTTTGATTTAAGAGAAACCGCAGTTGACAGCAGTGTTTCTGTTGCAGTATTACTTGCAACTATCCATTGCAATAATAGTCAATTTCTCATCACTTGCAGAGTGTTAACAGTGAATTGCTTAGTCAGTGGTAATAGGCGATTTTCGACCTGTCACAGAATCGACATCCCTTAACCGATCCACAAAAAATTGATGTCCACTTCTACTGTTGTGCAGAATATGGTGGAAATCCGTCCATGGAGGCTTCCGGTCACAATCTTGAAAAATAAAAAAATTGCACTATCTCTGCAATGGATTGACCAGTTTCGATGAAATTTGCATGGTAATGCATATTTGCTTTATGGGACATAACTTCATAATATCCCAGGTGGCACTGGACACCAGTTTGAAAAATTAAAAATTGCCATTTATTGTTATACATGTATATATCCTAACAATGTATAAAAAAAGTACTGTAATTAATAATAAAACACCAAATATAAATGAAAAAGTCAGTTTATCCATGTTGTTAACAGCAACAGAGTAAACAGTGCAAAGATCATACAAAGGTGATATTACTCTGTCGATGATATTTGCTGGAATTGATTCGCTGCAGGACAGAAGAGAAATGTTAACTGAGAGGTTTTTTCCGTGAAAGCAGTTCACTACTTCACTATCTTCTACCAGATCGACAAACCAATGACATTGTCTTTAGTTTATGGAAAGCTAAACCCTTGCATACAGCCTAGTTCTCAAAATCCTTTTTGCCGTACTGTCTGAGTAAAGATACTTAACTATATACAACGAGCTTGTGACGCAATTTAATGACAGTGAACATTATCATTTCCTTCGTGATCTGTCAGTATGCATGTGTGCAGATGTGTGTGTGTATGTGTGTGTGTGTGCTGAATTTTGCTTGATGTTTTCTTTTCCCTGTTGTTTAATCCAGCACTTGTGATGCAATACCTAATAATTCATTCATTCTATCATTCACCACATTGACATTTAGGCAGTGTGATGGTGGGTAATATCACCTTTGTATGATATTTGCAGTTTTTGATCCTTTGCTATTAGCAGTGTGGATAAACTGAAGTTTTTAAACATTTATTTCTTGTATCACCGTGCACTAGTTGAGTGATGTGAACTCTGTGGCATATTAATATAAACCATTTTGTGCATTTTTCAGCCAAAACTAGCATACCCATTGGCCACATTTAGAGTGCCTAAATAAATGATAATAATTAACATTTTATTATTAAGGATTAACAAGTCACCTGCAGTGTTTTTTCCTGCAGAAGACGTACGTTGCATCTAGAGCTACAGCAACCATTGTAAGAATTTGTTATTTGCGCCGCTCTGTGTGATTTCACCTGCGTTATGTACCTTCATTGTCACACAAGTCGCATTTCACAAATTTCACATATCAGTAACTACTGTACATAGTAAAATGTTTGGGTTCTGTGGGCTTTGACTACCTTTGACTGAGTCTATCAATCCATTTCCAGGAGAAACCCTACAAAGCAGAGTACTTCAGCAAAGCTGCCGTTCATCTGTCTGCCTGTCTTCCATGCAGTTAGCTCACAAATGGTGATTTTATAGCTGTCGTTAATTAACACATCAATAGGAAGCCACATGCTGGAAGGCAAGTCAACCAGTCATCATGTCTCTGAAGTAGTCACAATGTCCTTATGAGTGAAAAATTGCATCGGCGTTGTCTAAAACAGCTAGCGAGTGAGCTACGACTATTATTGAACATGCCAAATGCGGGTCAAAATATATTTTTACTGCGTTCAGGGCAATACTGCTGGTTTAGTTGCCTGCTTTTGGGGGTATTTTTCTTGGTTGTTGTCAATTGTGTCCAGTACTGCAGTCAAATGATTTGCTGAAAAGCTGCCTCAAAAGATTCACTTTTAATGTGTTGTGAAGGTTATTTTAACATAAAACCAGACTGAGGTGTTATCACAGGTTTTGTTTCTTGATGTCACTGTGTTATTTATTAGTTGTGTACTGGCACAATATAATCCGTGTTGAAAGCGACATTAATGCTATCCATTCAATTCATTTAGTGTAAAATAGTCAGTTCTGTCTCGTGTTGTGATCATTTAGAAATGGAAGAACTTTCAATTGAGATAGGGCACTTATGCCCATAGGTTATGTCCAAGAAGTGGGAAAAACAAGAGGGCCTAGCAGTGGCTAGCATAGCATGAGATGTTGTTGAGATGACCCGTCCCCGCGACCCCAATGCGCGGTAAAGTTGCATCGGAATTTGAAACCTAAATTAGCTATAATGACCCAATGCATTTCCGTCACAGACAGACAGACGGACACTGACATCGTAGCATAAGTGCGAGATGTAGATATTACATTGTGCGCTAACCAGGGGGAGGTAATGGTTAATCCAGATTTACGTGCAAAATGGCTATTTTAATTTTGCAAGATTTTTGTGTATTGTATATCTGCCATTGTGGATATCCAGATATACAGCACGGTGTAATAATTTCATTAATATCAATCTGACCTCTCCTTTCATCAACCCCCTGCTCCAGTGAATTAGCTTTTGTTGGTGCCAGATGCTTTCGTGAGAAGTTAATTTCGTGTCGATTTCTCCATGATTTCACATCTATGCGGACTGCATATTTTGTGATATTGGTGGACCACGGAAGTGCCCATAACTGTCAACTTCTGCATGCATATCACGTACTGTTGCAATTTGGGTTTAACGACCGAGAAAAAAAAACATTTGTCTGCGTCATACGTTTTGTGATGTTGCATTGACTCTGCATTATGTACATAGACAGCATTGTATAATGTATTGTGATTCTTGTAAGTAAATATTGTTTTTTTCTGTTTTCCATGCGTAGATTCTGATGTACTGTTCACTACAGATTTGTCAATAGACTCTTGGGTTTTCTCACTGAATATGTTTACTGTGCTCTGCTCTGGTAGTCATGTCTCTGAAAAATCTGTGCATTACTTTCTGCACACATGCTGTTTTGACCACTTTGTGCTGTGTAGTCTACGCTAAGTCTATGTATGCCATTTGTTGGGCGGCAAATTCGTTTTACACCATTTGCATAATAGTTGTTTTAAAAATGATGTGATCGTTCGATTGCTGCGCGTCACCAATATCTGCTGGCGTCTGCTGAGCTATTCATTGTGCTGCACTTTTCGGAGTAGATCAAGATATCTTATCACTACTGTTGTGATGTTATGGACAAAACTGGCAAAAGTGGAATTTTGTATTTGTGGAATGTGCTGAAATCTAGGAAATTTAATGACTGAGAATCTGAAACTGAAAGAAATTTTAAAGTATACTTCTTTATAGATAGTAAAACAAAATGCAAAAGTTAATGTGTTAATTAAATGGAAGAAACCGTTATCGGGCCATGTACAGCTTAACACTTCACCATCTTTTGAAATGTCTATCTTGATCTTGGTTTATCTGTTTTGAAATTGAATTCAGTGAGCATTCTCGCTACCATCATTTCCTTGGTAGTATTTGGCAGGTACACTCCACCTGTTCAGCCCCTTTCCCTAAACTTTGGATGATGAGTCTATTCCTTGATCTTGGTACTAATTCCAAAGTCTTTTATTGTGTCATTGCGGTTGGCTTGTAAAGTCTTGTCCTTGGTGTACATCCGTGCCTTGGACAATCATGGTAAATCTTAATGGAAAACATGTTTATCTGTCTCAGTGTGCAAATGTTTGACGTATTCAGTAAATGTCTGTATCTGTGAGATGCAACCTTAACTGAAAGAAACTTGACATTTCACAAACTGTCAATATTGTATTTGTGGCTGTTCAAATCATCGTAGTCTCAAGTCTTGGGCTTGTTCATTGTCCCTCTGGCCAATTAGGCTTGGTCTTGGTACATATCTCCAATGGTTCATGTCACTGTTTCCTGGTGCCAACTTGCTGTATATTAAAGCCTCACCATGTCTACACCTTGCACTGGTGATGTTTGATTTCTGTTCGTGTAGTGTCAGTTGAATATTTTCCAGTTATTATAGTCACTTTCTTCATTACATAGTTTCACGTTCACTGGGTAATTAGGTAATACAGTAATGTTTCTGTAGTATTTTTTCTTGAATTTTACCATGTTATTGTAATTTTGGCATACAATAATTACATTTACTGGTACATAATTTAACAAATACTACTGGCTCTCTCGTGTAAATTTAACGATTGTCTGAATCTTTAGCATGGCAGCTGAAGGCATTGTTTTGATGGTTATTATTACACAGCGGCAGAATATTACTGCACTGTGCATAGGTTGTTAATGTTTTACTTATTTCAGTAAAAAGTGAAAGTACAATGGTAGTTTGGTCTGCAGATGTGTGATGAACAAAGCCGCCGAGCGGTGAGCATTGCTAAAACCGAACGTTGTCGAAACAGTAGGCCAGGCAAAAATATGGACAAGCTAGATGGTAAACTGATTTAATCAGTACATATCCACCACTGTTAGAGCAAGCACATGTGATGTCCTGTCTGGAAAAGTTATAAAAATAACTATGATCAGCAGCGTGGCAGAATCTGGGTTCTACACATTAGCGGAAGTAAATTTTTCTTATTTGTTTACATGTGCACTGCTGGGTTAGTCCGCATGCTGCCACCAGAGCAGACTAAACCAGGGTTGTTAGTCTCAGGCCAGTGCCTAAATCCACCCCTCTCAGTGCAGATTGATTGAGGTCATATCGGAGACTATTCCCAGCCAATCTCTTGGCTTGTACTGAGAAAATCCAAATTAAAGCCGGAAGAAAAAAAACCCATAGGAGTACAATACAATAAACCTAAACTAAATCTATACCACTAAATCAACAAAATATAAATCATCAAACACAAAAATACAACTTAAAATAAACTGAAACAAATTATAACGAAGGTTTAGGCACCTCTTACATCTGGCCTTGAAATGGGAGTGGGCCTAATGAAGTTTTAAAAATACAAGTACATAAACTGTCAAAAAATGACACTAATGTTGCACATCGTAACTTCAACCCACATCGACCGATTTTGGTAATTTTTGGCAGAGATGTTGCTGAGAGTACACTATCGAATGGTGATTTGTTATCCCACCTCTCCTAACTAGTGTCTATGCACTACCTGAGGAAAAATGAATCCCAAAATTATTTTTCAGTTATGCTGTATGCTGTGTCTCGAAAACAATGGTGCTTCAGGTTGCTATATGTTAACACTCATCAAACAATTTTAATATTTTTTTGTAGACAATACGGTCATAACGTTGAATACAGTTTACAAATATTATCTCTCGCCTAGCCATTTTTGTGTAACGCCAGTTTGTAAACAAGAGCAAAGTTATCAGCTGTGCGGGTCCTGCATCATCTGCCGCTACTGGATGACAGTCGACCGACCTAGTCGCTTTTGCAACAACTTGTAGACGCTGCCTACATTCCAGGTTTTGCTGGGAAATTCTCGAACTGTTGTCCTTTGTAGTGTTTCATTATTTAGGCCACTTCACTTTGTAGCGTTCTAACGTAAACAGATTTTTAACCGATCTTATCTTGTTTAGTCCAGCTAGTGCAGAGACATTAGTTAGGACAGGTGGGATAACAAATCACCATTCGATAGACTACTCCCTCAGCAATGACTCTGCCAAAAAATACCAAAATTGGTTGGTGTGCTAGATGGGAAGCAAAACTGCTCAATTCCATATAAGGTTCTCATCTAGTGACTCTAAATCTAGTAAAATAATTAAGTGTAATCACTTGATTCACTAACTATAATAAAACAAACGAGTAACAGTGTTTAACACAACCATGCTTTATTGCAACAAAAACAACCACCAAACAATGTTTAACTTCAAATATGTGCAGACTTCAAAAAGATGTAGAATGTTTAAATTGATGATGAGCATCGAGAACTGTTTAACAGGAAAAAAACTATCGCTGAACGTTCTCAAGTATTTAGATGTCGCTCAAACACTGTAAAACAATACTGGTAGGTAAAAGAGAAGTGCAAAGTAAGTAATTTGACAGCACCAACTGAGGAGTGGGCAAAGTTTTAAAAAATTGCTGGAGTGTTACCAGCCATTCGAATATGTGGAGCTGATGAGAGAAATCAACGGCCAAAAAAAATCTGGTCAATTCCTCGTTGCTCCAAAATTTATGAAACTTTCCGAAATAATCCTGTTACAGTGAGACATGAGATAACAGTGGTAACAAAACATAACCAAAGCAGTTGTTTTTATCTAGGCTTTGTTCACAGCATGTAGAGTACAGATCATATACCGAAAAAAAACCTACAAGCAACTAAACGAAACAGTTATTATAACTCTGGTTGAAGAGTCTTTGATCTGGCATACAGAAGAGCATTCTGGCTGATAAAAATCCCTTCCTTGGCAACCTCAAGTGTTACCAGAACACAGCCTATTGTGAAGCAATGCAGGCTGGTTGGTTGGTTAGGGTTTTAATAGTGTTTTCATACAGAAATGGTGATATTGTGCCTTAAAGTAAACCATTACACAGTTAACATCAAATGCACAGAAAATCTCCATCAAAATTCAAACTACACTCGAATTTAAGTTACCACATAAACATGGATGTATCGCAAGTTAAGTAACGAAAAACTGATCCATTACCGGTACAAAATTTTTTATGCATTAAGTAAACAAATCATTATAAACAATCTGAAAATTACCAACTAAACAACTTCACGTAAGTACAGTATAAGGGAATTACTGTGAAAAATAAAAGAACATAATTATGACCACTCACTGCATAGATGACAGCAATGCATAGTCAACGCAGCTATCACAGAAACATCCAGCAGTATGTAAGTTTAAAACTCAAAAGTCTAGAAAACAGCAATTGCACATGCACGCCATTTAAAAATTATTGAAAAATGAACGCCAACATTCATCAGGGGGTGCAAAAGAAATGATAATACTGGCAGATTTGCACAGCACCAAACAATACTGATACGTAACAAAACATTCGATTCCCTATTCTTACATTACTGTTATACACGTAATAATTCTAGCACAGTATAACGCAACACGTACATTAGCTGAACACTGCATGCATGTCATTAACGAGATTAAGCTGCAATCATCCTAAGACGAGTTAAAAGATGATCCACGAAAAAGTCCTCAGCTCCCTAACTTTCCAGTCACTCACAGGATTCAACGTTGCCTCCTCCAAACACATCAAGTATCGGAAAAATAACAATATACTAACGAAATTCAAACAACTTACCCATCCGCCACTTCTTATCAGCAATCCACTGGTCAGACTGTGGCCCAATCATCCTACAGCAATGTGACTAGAGGATCATTGAGTTTTATCATGCTGGAAATCGAAAAAAAAACACGAGCAGCTCCCCAGACTTGTCTTAAGACTTGAGAGATATAAACCCAGTGGGGGATCCATTCCCCACTGACATATAACATTTTTGCTCAGGAAAAATACTGCGATAATTAAAAAAACAAGTGATTCTGCAATGAGGTACAAATACGAAGTAAAGCAACAACTGCAAATCAGGTATTGTTTGAAAATATTGTATCTCACTACGTTTGGAAAACTTACAACCGGAAATGATTTTTTGACTCGTAATGCATTAAAAATCATTTGGCGACCGAGTTCTGCCCGGACTCACACGGGTAGCTTACACTGCTCGCCCACACATCCTAACTGGATTTAAACGGGCCGCTGCAGCAGAGAAAGGGAGGGCAGGAAATGGACAAAAAGGAGGAGAGGAAATGGATCACACTCCACCAACAATTCCTGGATCTGCCAGTGGGCGCACCTGTGTGTCGCAACACACTACAAAGCAGGACGGCGTTCCAGCTGTACTTGCCAGAAGCTGAATAAAAAGCAGAAACATGAACACGAAATACTTGAACTAGCGTAATATATACCACAAATTCACAAAACTGAGTTTTGAACTTTTGGTGGTATGTGCATACAAAAACACATAAATAAGAACCGAAAAACGATTCAGTACGTGTTAACAAAAATTAAAAACTACCGATAAACTAAAAATGAAAAAATATGCAACTAATCGAGACTAACACAATTCATTAATCCATCAACACAGGAACAAATGAAGAAGCCAACGTTTATTAACCGATTAAAGTAATATAACGGTCATGACAGGAATGTGTAGGAGGCAGAGTGCAGTATAATAAATACAAGATAACTCGAGCAGTCCTTGGCCAAAATTTTACCGAGATACGTGGTCACTCGTCAGCTTTTTGTGCGATAATTTTCAGCTGTGTCAATACTTTGAGAAATGATCTTTAATTAAATTGAGATGTAAGTTAACAAATAACTTAAAACACGAAAAAGTTGTATTAAAGGCATGAATAATAACTTTCCAAAATAAATCCGTAAGTTTTTCAAAGTTGCTTCTTGTGTAAGTGCTTTTCTAGATCGTAAAACGGAGGACCGATATCGCATTAACTCAGCGGCAGTGAAGACACTGCTGAACACATGCAACTCTGTAACAGACCAGAAAGCACTAAAACGTTCAATATACTGGTCGAAAATCGAACACGAAAAATAAACAATGAAAATGTCAAAGCATCTGAAGCTGAAATGTTAGTGATTTGTGCGTTTAGCCTTTTACATTTCATCGGCTGAAGGATCAACGCTGCTCTCATGCTGCTGACAAAAAACAAAAACAACCGGTATACAATATAGGCTCAGCTACTGCTGAGAAACCTGGCCATGCACTGCATCATGGCTACTGTGTTCTACACGAAGGTGGATGATCACATCGCTGAGTGAGATAAAGTGGTGAGTCGGCAATCAAACTGACTTGACAACGCTTGCAACAGTTCACGTGTCGTGGCAAAAAGTCGACGCAAGTAAGTGTATTTCTGGAGTGCAAACAAGAGAGCCTAGCACTGGCTAGCATGGCGCGAGATGATCCGCCCGCAAGCAGCACAGTGCCGCAATGTAAGTAAGTAAGTAAGTAAATGTTTTTCTAAGGCGCTTCATATCGGAGGTCACAGAGCGCCGATGTGCGGTAAAGTGGGATCAGAATTTGAAACCTAAATTAGCTATAATGCGCCAATGCACTTCTGTCACAGACAGATGGACACTGACACTGTAGCATAAGCGCGAGATGTATATATTACATCTTGTGCTAAAAATCAATGTTATGATGATGATGATAGAGACATCTGCAGCAGCAGCAGCCCACATCTATGCACTGAGTGCTAATGATGTGGTCTAATAAAATGTGTGGTCATCTTACATCATCATCCGAGTCTTCCTCCGACTACAACAAACAAACACATTCAATTTAACAATCGTTTCTTTACAGATTTACAAAATCAAATGTACTTCAAAAGAATATATTCTATTGCTCAGTAAATTGAAAAAAAATATTAAAAACAACATTATAATCTGACCCAATCATCGGTTTCTAAATTCCAACGATAGGCCTTATTTTAAAAAAAAATTGTTGATTTTTAATGGATAGCACAGATGACAAGATACATGGTCAGAAGTTGTGTACAGCTATACAGCAATACCAATTGACCACTGTCAAATTATGCTAAACCCAACAACTTTTTTGAGTGGCAGTATGGCCAACCGGTATCGACTCTGGTCACATCAGTCGGACGCCATCTTGAAAATAAAAAAAATCACAATATCTCAAACTGTTGAACTAATTTCAGCAGAATTTGGTGTGCTAATGCATAATTGCCCTCCGTATATTAAGGGCTATAAAAAGTACTAAAATTGGCAATAAAATAGCAAATTATAAATATAAAAACAAAAGTGAGTCCACAAACGTTTAACAGCAACAAATCCAAAACTGCAAAAATCATAAAAAGATGATATTACTCATAATCACATTGACC
>Ga0209782_1000535_pt1 | contig 16928 bp, 12 predicted proteins | sample WorMetmaBAHAMAS1_FD_187390 | JGI IMG/M metagenome (GOLD analysis project Ga0209782, IMG submission 187390) | Marine gutless worms symbiont microbial communities from Max Planck institute for Marine Microbiology, Germany - Inanidrilus... | ecosystem: Host-associated > Annelida > Digestive system...
GTTTGCTCCAGACAGATAACCACACTGGCACCCCTCACTCAGTTTTTTATGGGCTGGATGCTCTTCCTGCCACCAAATCAACAGTGCGAAAGCACTGAAGGCAACAGTTAATCCGTTCATTAATAGTTGAGGGCATTCGATTTACTGTCAATAAAATTTTTTATTAAATTTTTAATTAAAACATTCTGTCCTCCAAATGACAAAATGTCTCATTTTAGTATGAAATTGTCACAATCAGACAAAGCTGTTTTGCTGCATTTTGTTGGCAGATTGGCTTTTGTCATTAATTGTTCCATCTTTCGACTTAAATTTGTATTTAAAAAATTGTCATAAGGGAGGAAATTACTGTTCAGTTACCTTGCTATGGTGTGTTATAACAGCCTTGTTTTCTTGCATCGTGTGCTGATATTGTCTGAACATTGTACATCTTTACAAGTCTTTCCTGATTGCTGATTGTTAACCATCATTTTTTTTTGCTGTTGAACATTTTATTGTTTGTATTGCATGCAAGATCAGGTGTTGATCTATCTACAATGATGCTTGAAGCATGTATTTTAATTGTTAATTCATGTACATATTGCATGGTGCTGGTTGAGTGTAATTAGGTGGTCTGTAATAGAGTTTAGTGGCTGTCATTGATAACAACTGACAGCTGACAGGCATTCATGTGTTGATAGTTACTAGCAGTGCTATTAATCACATCATCATCATCTGAACTAGAAACCTAAGCAGTCATATCACCTGTTAATCCATCGGCTTACCAGCGTCTATCAGCCCCACAGACATAGGAAATCACTTACTTCCTTACAATTTAACATCATTATGTGCAAAAAGTGATAAATTATGGTCAAGGATCATGAGTTGGTTAGAAGCAGTAGGGTTAGTGTTTGGGTGAGGTTGAGTTGTCGGATAGAGTGAAGCCAACAGAGGCCAATGCATTAGTTAGTCACACCCGTAATATCTATCTGCATGATCATACTGCCAGTGCATATGATAACTGCATGACCTAAATATTTGACCTTGTTTTATTAGCACAGATAGCATCTGTCATGGTCTATATGTGTACCAAGTTGATATTTTACAGCATGGACAGTCTTACATGCATGCCATTGATCACCCCACCCACACATCGGCTCCCAGGCACAGATACAGTGTGTTGTCATGCAGTCATTAGTTGGAAGGGAGGCTACTGCTTGTTTGTAATAGTTTTTAGCTTCCAGTCTTATGTACTGTACCAGTATCCCTTTCTATACTACCTTACTCCAAGAATTAATCTCTTTAATATTTACAATATAGTCTTTACCTTAAAGGCGCAATATGACCTAAATTGTGTTAAAAGTGCCGTTAAACCCCAACCAACCCTTTCCATACTGAGTTTTTTTCACACTGCAAAATTTCTTTTATTGGTCAACAGATTATGGCCAGTAATAAGTAAGCTACAGTAACAGTCACATGCAATATGAATATGCTAGTATTCACGACTTAAAAGAAAATGTTGCTAGTTCCGCTGGCTGATGTATAGGGAGACATGCAGTTCATGCATAGTGACACTGCAGTCTTTCTTGGGTTACTCAAATGTCAGAACAGCCTGTTAGTTCTAAGGTAATCTGGGCAACGGGTGACATTTCCTTTTGACAGATGAACACAAACAATATGTTGGTAATTCAGAGTACTGTATCACTGAGGGAGTGAAAGACTGGTTCAGTCTGTCGGTTTCACGCTCTCGACCATCATGTCACAGACTTTCTTGTGTTTACTCCAGTGTTTCACCTGACATTCTCTGTCACAAAACAACATCATACGAGTTTATCATTTTCTCGGATAAGATGATCAGGGATAAGATGATCAGAATTTCACGTGGTTGATGGAGACGTGAACTCACAGAGAAGTCTCAACATTCCGCAAAGTTAAGGCATAAACTCTGTAGGTTGTGAACACATGCCCAATACACTGTATTGGGGTATACCCACCCAACTTATGGTCAAACTTCCTGCCATGGTATATTTGCTCCTACAGGGTCCACAAATGGCAATCAAGCTGATTTATATCTGAGTTGGTGGAGGTCACATGTCTGACTCAATGTAGAAGAGACTTCTGTATCTGTAGAATGCTAATGTCGCCTACAAATATTTCATGCAGTGTATGATGGTGCACCATGCGGCTGCTATGTCCACTTATACTGATATACGTGGCACCCACTAGCATGTTACGCTTTTGTTGAGATAACACTATTTGTTTGAGATAACAGTATTTGTTGCTTTATCTACTTTATGTGTGCCAAAAGTCATTGAATTTTATAGATGCAATCAGTTGTTACAGTCAGAAACAAGGCAATTGGGGATATGCTAAGTACAGCATACCAGGCTCACCGACGTGTGCCACCAGGTAGCCAACCGCATGACGGGCATATACCTCACTACACTGATGCTGAGTAGACTGTTTAGACTGTCCTCCCACTGCTGAAGAATATACATGATGTCATCCACAGCAAGAGAGTCTAGCACTGGCTAGCATGGCGCGAGATGATTCGCCCGCAAGCAGCACGGCACCCGCCAGCAGCACAGCGGCCGCAGCAACACAGCGGCCAATGCGCGGTAAAGTGGGATTGGAATTTGAAACCTAAATTAGCTATAATGTGCCAATGCACTTCCGTCAGATAGACGGACTGGCATCATGGCATAAGCGCGAGATGTATATATTACATCTTGCGCTAAAAATGGAAGTACGTAACAAATTACACTGTTGTCAGAGGACTGACTGGCCACAGGTAACATGTATAGAGAACATGTGAAATTGGGCATGTGGTTTCTTGAGAAATGTGAACAGACAGACATACTGATTGCAGTAGTTTGCACTGATAAGAGACCAGCAGTGAAGTACATGTAATGAAACATACCACCAAATTTGGCCCAGTCTGTATACATGTATTAATTCACTGTAGCGATTACAGGATGTGTGCAGTATGTAAGCAAGCAACTGACCTGCGACAATACCATTCATTCTGGCAGCGTGAACAACGCTTTGCTGCAAATTCACCACAGACGGCACATTTTGGTGGCTCAGTGATAAGACTTTCCAACACGTCCAGGTTGTATGTGTCGGCTAAACTATATGCATACATACATAGACAAACAGATGAACACCAGTAATTAGTTTTGGACACATGTACAGATAGCCTTCCCTTTTAGCTTGTCTAGCCTCTAGTGTACGCACACAGAGGCAGACATACAACCCTACAGAGGTGCACAGACACACACACATAGTTGGTTAATCTGCTTTCTTTTCTGGACTTAAGCTATGATGGGCTCACCACATTCCAGTATCAGAAATTAGTCAGTGTACATCTGTTATCAGCATTACTCTAGTTTGGGCCGACTGCCAAAAGATAGTCTTTGGAAATATAATTATACAGACATACATAAACACTCAGAGATATTCTGAAATAGGAAAAACGAGCTTAACTTCTTATTTTAATGGGACGTTGGCCCTTACATCATGTAAATAAGACAGTGTGTATTTTTATCACATCTACTGCAGAATTAAGGTATTATGGGTAGGCAAGTGGTCATCTCAAATGTTCTGTCATGGCAGTGCAGCCATCAGCTCGTCGCTTAACACTTACTGCTGCAGCAAAATGCTGAAGACATTCCACTGACGATCTTTAAAGGCTGAACACAGCACTGTTTAATAACATACATCTTGGCAGACTGTTTCAAGTTGTCGGCTGACGGGCTGAAGTATGTTTTGCTCTGTTCAAGTGCCAGACTTCGCCACTTTCCATGATACTTTTTCATCATTGCTTCCCATGCAACCGCCACCTAAAACCAACGTATTCCACTATGCTGCAGCAGGATCATGTAGCCTTGTTACTAATTAACTAACATTTCAACATACAAACAGCTACCATGTGATTTCATCTTGCATTAGTTCCTGTGGTACATACTCGACAATGAAATGAATGGTGCAGTTTTGAATGTCGGTATCTGTTGTTGTGGAAGCAATGTTTAACATACAATATAATTTGCCCATTTAATCTGCTTGTGTTTTTCATTCACTTGCTATTCTTCCATGGATGCATTAGCCACAATCTCAATTATTTATCTCTGTACACTGCCGGTGGGAGATTACTCACCATGTGTTCTCACTCAGTAAAAGAAAGATCAGCACTTTGAGGTTGGAGATGACAGCACTCTGTATGGGTAGTCGAAAACTAAGCCAACACTAACAGCATAAATTGCCATTTCAAAGTGCACTGATTGCAAACTAGCAACTTGCTACTGGCACAGAGATCAGCTTAGGCCAGATATTGAAAGCCATAAATCAGGACTGCGGGAGGATGCATGAATGGAAGGGAGCAGCAGGACCATCGGCATGGCAACCATAAACATCTCAAACATCCATCCTGAGTCCAAATGCTGCACGAGTCACTGCATGCAATATGGACTTCATTCACGAAACATCAGTTACTCGTGCACTTTCAACGTGAATTACTGCTATACACAATCACTGAACAGAAGACCGGCCGGCTGAGTGACCTGTTCAAGTATAAGGTCTGACTTGACAGGTGGAGGCTCCATGATTGCCAGCTGCTCCAGATATCTCTGCAGGTCACAGAGAACTGGAAGTTGATCTAGCAATACTGACGTCAGCTGACATCTTAGCTACATAGACCACACACACAACGTTGACCCGTATTCACCGACCTGTTGACCTACATTCACTAACTTGTCAACGTTACTACAGAACCATAACTGTACTGACATTACTTACAATAGGCCAGAAGTTTATTCCTTAATCAACACTAAATTATTACACTGACAACAACAACCATTTTGTATAGACAGCACCTGTTAAGAAACTGGAAAATTTTATTGGAGCAAAGTTGTTACTGTCTGCATGCCCTTGCTGACAGCACATTCACTGCCATTCAGTAGAAGCTCTGAGTTCTTAATGGTGCTACGTACCTACACTTTCTCCGTACCATGCAAGCCAAGCTCAGAGGTATTGCGACTTTGGTCTTGGTCTCAAGACACTCTGAAACACTATTTTGAAAGTCGTGGTCTTGGTCTAGAATACTAAAGTCTTGGTCTTAGTCGTTTTTTTTAAATCTTGGGTCTCAGTCTCAGTTTTGAAGACGTGCGGTTGTCGTTTTCTCAATATTCTTGTTGGTAGTGAAGTAATGTAAAGGCAGAAAAATAATGAAGTTACTCTATGTTGAGCCCAGTTAGTACTGGGATGGGAGACCGTCTTTGGGCAGGTATACCACCTCGATATGTAACCAAACCAACTAGGTCAACTCAGTCTTAGATCCCTCTGGGGTCACTAAATCGAGCCTTAATTGGCCGGAGTAAAGGCTGGAATGTCACCTCTGCTGGGTGGCAGGTACACCACTGTGATCCCATATGGCATGTAAGTTCCCATAACGGTGAAGGCTATAGTTGCAAACTGCTATACTTTATTTACTTACTTTACTTTAAGAATATGCAAATCTTTTCAGTGACACTCGTGATACTGATATTACATTCACTAGTTAACTGTCTTCTTTCTCGTATTACGAATTATTACGAATTTACTGTGTTGAACAATCTAAGATGCACTATAGTTGTGTATTAATTTGTGCACAGTGTTTTGGGGTGTTTCTCTCAGGTCTTGTTCTTGAATTGGTTGATGGTGGTCCAGGTCTTCATGGGTCCTGGTCTCGATGCAGGTCTTGAAACAGTGAGTGATGAATTCAAGCCTGTTAAAATTACAATTTAAAAATTATATGCAACAAAGCATTCATAGATACATTTTGAAAAGCACTTGATGCCACTTGACATAAAACAAGAGCTGCACAGTACATGCAAAAGAGACAAATATTATACCTTCAATAGAATGTTCTTGCGAAAAGAATTCATCTCGTACTTTGTGCGTGTTTCTTCGGATAACAGCAGCTGGAAAATGGCTAACCAAACCTGGACATAGACATCTTTATTAGTACTAGGGAACACAACAAAACAACCACAACAATGTCTACAATGTATTTTTAAAACAGTTTCATAATCTAGTAATTCATGATGAATTAAAAATACTTAATAATTTAAACACACGTAGTAGAAGTCATGACAATTTTGTATCTTAGATCATGTAGCACATACAGATACAAAACTAATTTATAATGTGCCAATTAGTCTACCATAAAATTGGAACAAAGGTCTACGAAGTGACTGGTAAGTGGCAGTGATCGGTGTACACAGTCGAAAATAGCTCCGTTTGAGTTTACGTTTAACACTGTTAAAACTTGGTGCAGCATGACAGCTGAAAGACAGTTCATTCCAAATCTTAGGATCACTAAAAGAAAACGCTTTGTCTGCCATGACAATGGAAGTGTAAGGTTGGCTAAGCAGTAGTTTGTTCATATGAGTCTACAGTACATACAAAGAAGCCATGATAAATCACTTTTAGACACTATACATACAGAGGCATGCAGCCTGTGCCCAAGGCTGTATATTGCCACAGCGATTGTCATGACAAACACAACTGGCCATGGTTGGAATTGTTTGTGAGATTTCTCTCACCACAATCAGATATGATATGACTAGATTACTGTGAACTGTAGGTCAGATCCAGGCAAAGACAGACAGTCACAATCAACTGATTTCAGCTGATGCATCATTTTCATCTGACACATAACTTTCTAACTATATGACTGCTAGCTTTCTAAACGTATTACAGTTGGCACAGCAGGCATGGACACATCATAGTTGCTTTGCCATTGCAGCCTGAACTGATAATTGTTTAAAATGAGAGTGGTACAGGACGATACAACAATTTTACCTTGTTTATATAGAACTGATCAAGGCAGTTTCACATTATTAACAGCTCATTCATTATACCTGTCCTTCCAGTTTGGTCAACTTGTAACCATCATCGCTGGCTACAGACTGCCATTTGGAATCAACATATTTCATGAGCTTGCCTGTCACAAATATCAAGACATTTACCATTAAGCCACTTCCTGCCTCTTTTCTTCACTGCCTAGAATATAACTCTGCTTGATTACAACACCCATTTGACAGGCGCTTTTATAGCACAACTTCAGTAAGCCAGCATCAAAAAGGTAAATTAAGCAATATGAGAATGAGATGATGGGTTGGCAGTGGCACTAGCATCAGTTGAACCAAGTCATATGCATATCATATGAATCATGCTCCAGACAGATGCTACAACAGCGCCTCGTCACTCATTTTTTACATGCTGGGTGCTCAAAAAGTGTCCAACAAGTGTATCTGTATGAATAAAATAGCACATTCTTTACAGTGTTTGTACATTAATACTTTTTGCAACTGCTACTACAACTGAACTGATTTACTACTTATTTGAGTTCATCACATCCCTGTGCATATGAAGTATTTTAGTTACAAAAGCATCATTTATCTGATCAGCTCCTTTCTTAATGCACATTGTACTCATTACTTCACTGATGCTCTGACACTGTTAGTTAGGTAGATATCCAAAAGTTTCCACTGCCGAGTTTATGTTCATTTTCTTTTTTCAGATAACTTATTTTAGGTTGGGATGCTGTTCCAAATGAGAATTTCCGTGAATAAGCGGAATGCACATTGCAAAGGATCAAGGTAATGGTACCCTGCAAGCCTAGTAACCATGGCAGCCAGCAGTGTTTATGTCTGCGAGTAGGCCGCAGTGTTGGGTTGCTGGGGGTCTGTGACCCTTGACTCAGCCCAGAAAGAACAGCATGCTGCAAAATGTGCAATCTGCTTATAACTGAAGCAGATTTTTATCGGCTGGATGCTCTTCCCATAGTCCAATCAACAGATAGTGTACAGAAGATACCCAAAGTACCCAACAAACCTGAGAAAAGGACTTATTCAGTAGCATAATAAAAGCCAAATGGGGCAGCAGATATAGGAAGAGTTACAGAATGATGCAATTTGTAATGCTTTTTATATATGTATTAGGAACTGAAGCTGAGCTGACCATTGCAATGTTGGGTCCACGGTGGAGACTCAATGAACCGAGCGAGAAGAACGGGAAAGTCGTGAGTGTTAAGTAGTTTGCTCGTTGCACTCAGCGGCAAACTTATACACAGCAAAATACACAGTCACTATCGTCATCAGACAATCGTCATCATAATCATAATTATAGCATTGTAAAACATCGAAGAGGTCAACCTATATAAGCCGCAACTGCAGCTAACATGAGGAAAACCAAAACATATGCTACTGCATGGCTGACAAAATTCAATCTAAACTGTGTCATCTGAAAGTTTAATTCCTTGTTAGCACCATCGCGAGTAGGCCTAATGCTTAATACCTAAACTGAAACTGTTCTTTATAGTGTTAATTTAATGACTGATGAATTATGGATGGATTGCTTGCTAATACAGCAGCTGACATCAACTGTCATTTTGTACAGATCGAATTTCCTATATCATCCATCAATGCATAATCTCATTCTCATTCAACATAGTGCAAACGAATAAGTCCATAATTTAAATCATTTAATAATAGTTTAATGTGCTAAACATTTAAATGATAGTTATATAGTTATTCTTCAAGCAATTAAATGTTTAAATGTGAGAATCCCTAATTAGTAGTAACAGAAAAAAACAGACATTGTATGGCATAATCAACAATGCTTGAATTTATTTAAATACAAAGCAGTAAAAAAACTTGGTACTGAACCTTCTGACTCAAAAACATATGTGCCATTATATTCTCTCCCATAAATTCATAAAATGATGACCAATTTTTATCACTTACCGACGAACTCAGCTGTAATTAGCAATAAAATCAGTAATGACAATCTCTTTATCTTACGACATTTGAAATATATCATTACATTATCTTGTAACATACACTGGCATCCTTTTGACTAATAGTGGCAAATGGCCTGGTGTCTTTTGTACAACAGTAAAGTAACTGAACATAAACTCACGAACTGAGATGGTCAGTAATGTAACGAGTGATGCTGACACATTTGATGCTGATGTCAAACTCCAGCTTACATTTCTGCTGATCCAGTTCCTAAGCCAACAGGCACTCTAGCGATACACTAATATATAATTTTCACACAAATGTCAGAAATAGGCAAAGATGGTGTTCCAGTTCCGTTAGTAATCTGCATGCATTATGCATACACTCCAGAATATTACACATTATGGAATAAAATCAATAACTCTTATCTAATTCAAATAATATCACAGCAGAACTACTGTGACTGTTATGTCGACATTGAGTATTTCCTTAAAAACACACAATGTTGCTGGAGTGTGCACAGTCTATTGCACTGGTAAGGCTAGTTTTTCAAAATGTGGCTATAAAGTTAGCTTATCGCTATAAAAACAAAACTATCAAATAAACCAGCTTTTGGGCAAGTAATGGAGAGACAACACTGAAAGATGTCTGTGATTACTTCAAGAGATGAAGTAGCTATTACTGATGCAACATCAGTAGTATCAGCTTCAATATCTTTAGCACCTCTACACAGCATACACAAAACACAGCAACACTCAGCGGCATGAAGATCCACACGGCTGCAAATGTGGACATAGTCTGTATTATGCTGCTAACGCGGCACATACCAAACCATTGCAATTTTATCTGTGCTTGAAAACTGATCATTGTTCATCAGAAAGGCATAATACCATCATATCTGTAACAAACATAAATTATAGACATTTCATGCAAGCACTAAATAGAGATAGATGCAGTCAACCAAGGTGACTAATGTTTCTCCTGAGCCTTAGAAGTTCACTTACTCACTCACAAGTTTGCTTACCTAATAGGATAATATAATCCACTCTTTTAAAAACTGTGCCATACAAGAAATGCAGACATGCACCTGAAAGCAAGGTAGGCAAGTTTTCTGTGGAGATATTCAATGAAGTCAGTGATGGTATCGTCAGCAGACTCACAAGCATCACTGTGATAGAGTGTCGTCTCCAGCAGGTTTATTATCACTGCTTCATGATACAACTACATACACACTGCATGCTAGTCACATCATCATCACCTGGCAACCTTATAGGTGTATTACCAGAACTGTAAAATAATAATAATACAGTATTTATATACCACCTTAAAGTGCTATATATGATATGTACAGAGGCTTTAGGTTAAAATCTTGAGCCTGTTACACATATTTGTTGCCTGTTACTCATACCCTACTGTTTATATCATTATGATTAGGCCTGGTACACATTATGAGTTTTTTTTGTTACATGTATCCACTGTATGAATTGTTGTATGCTGTACTGGACAATAGGTTAATCTTAGTAACTGAATGTGTGTATCATTTGTATTAATTCAGCTATTATGGCTCCAATATGAAATATACCAGCTTACAATAGCATCACATGCATTTCCTAAGTGCACAGTGAAGGAAAAGTCACACACCTGGCTGTCAGGCCCACAGCCAGCGTGCTGGCCAGCCAAGCTGAGGCCATCATCGATCGCTAACAAACATGGCCGTCGCTGACATCTAATTAATAGAAAATACTTACATGGCATTAATGGACATCAATAATCGTCGAACTAAACATTACACTTATTCTTACATTCACATGCGAACTTTTACAAAAACCGAGCCAGTCTCTTTAAGCAATCCCACAATGCAGCCATGTTTGTTAGCGAAGCCAGTCGCCCAGTCGACGGCCTCGAAATCTTCTGCTGTTCTGATTGGACGTACTGAGTCTAGATAGAATATTTCACAAGTCGGTGATCAGGCCCACTCATTATTAACTTCCCAGCCACATATATATAAGCAATGAACCACAAGTCCTGACACTGCTGTCACTCCTTACTCGGGTTACTACCAGGTACTTAAGTATCAATGCATCACACATCAACATTATCTAATCACATGCCGTCAGACATTCTGCTCTTTGATTTATCTGAGGTAAATCATGGAAGACTTATCCATAACTAATGATACTAACCTCCACTCATAGTCACAGCTGCCATCACAGACATGATATGATTGATTATGACAGAACTAAGTTCAGACACTCTGACATCTTTTCATTACACAAACCCGGCTCTTTCACTAACATGCTATGTTGAAAGTTTCATCATGCAAATTATTGCTCAATATTAATAACTACTACAATGTTCGTTTGTTACTCTGTATGTCATAATTTGGTCTACTGAGCTTTTTTTCTATGTTAACTAGTGCTATTTTACCAACAGTCATCAATTATAAACTGATTGATGTGAAAATACAAACCACAATGTAAACTGGAAAAAGCAATTCCTGTTCCAGCTGCAACTCAAAGAATTCCGGAAAAACTTTCTCTTTCCAAATCTCTGTAGCAATAAGCTCGTAAATTAACACTGGAATCTGTCAGCATAAAATTTCCAACAAGAAATTGATAAACCACTGAAAATGCCACTATTGGACAATTATACACACAAGAAATTATATGAAAAGCTAAAAAAAACGGCAGAGCCTAGCGTGTAGCCAACCCGGCATACCAGTGTCATCCACTAGCAAATAATAATAAAATACACCCGATTACTAAATGCCACAGTTCCTAGCAGTGCCGCCCCTTAACGAACGTAGTTAAACTAACGCCAATAAAACGACTGATGCCTGCTGTACACATTCTTACATCATAAAATCCGGGGTCGCTGAACCAAATCTCACTAAATTACTATACAATGTAGAGAAACTGTTATATGTAATGATAATCAATGTAGAATGTGGTTTTTAAAAAATCGACCCGTTATATTTTCTAATAATTTCAACAAATATTAGTCAATGTTGTACCACAACGTACATGAGTTTGACTGCAGTAGTTTTCAGTATACTACACTGTGTCTCAAAAAAACTGCACCCCTAAGGCAGGTCGGCATAAAATCTGTTATTTTCCAAAATTTTGTAGGGAATTTCATTCTGAATAAAAGCTGTACCGGAGTTTTATTATGATGATGTCACTATGACGTCATTTATAGACAATTAATAAGGTGATGTCGCCACCGAATGCGCTCCGTAATGAACAGCATGCGGTTATTTGTTGTCTTGTTGCCATGGAAACCTTGCAGCTGGTACTTGACCCGTACTAAACTTTTCGAGCTCATTCGATCCGCAACTGAATGGCGGTGCCTCGTGTGAAAAATCATTATGGGCGAACTTATTTTGATGAATTTATGCCAACCTGCCTTAGTGTGCAAGTTATTTTGAGACACAATGTAGTTATGTAACTCCCATGTTTACATACCAAACATCTACCAACCATGCATTCAAAAATGCTACTGATGTTTCTCGGCTTGTGTCCATGCAAACGGATGCCATTTTGAACATTTACTGTTACAATGGATGCAACATATACTTATTTAACATTTTCATGTTAAATGGCTGAACATTTCATGACGTGTTGTAATATCTTGATACAGTAATGCAGTTTCTGATGCACAGTGTCAAATAGCTGTTATGGCACTAATCTAAGCTGCTACCCTGTTTTATCAAAATTTTCAAGCTACACATACAGATATTGCAGACTCTTTGTAGATTCTGTGTAGGCTACCTAAAATTATTGATATTGACCAATGTTTGTTGCAGTTAATTAAAAAAACATAAAAGGGTCCATTTTTGAACCACAGTAAAGTAGCTCTGATAAAAATAATGAAGTAAGCAACAGATTCTAAAGCACATCATCAAAATTAGCACATAAACAAAATTTGTAAATTACTTACTTTTTCGTGGTCAATAAGATATTCTTTGACGAATTCGTCTTCATTCTGTGATGCACTAAGCAATGCCTGCATGTTAAGTTTTTCCAAGTACTCATGTTGCTGTCGCCATCTACACAAATGAGTGACAAGACAAAATCCACCAAATATGCAAGTTTTCAATACCGCAGAAAGAAAGTGTTTAGAGTGTGTGGCTGTGTGCAAGCTCAAACTAGTGTTGTCAGGTACAACAGAAAGGCAACACAAAAGCCAGTCATAGTTGCATAAAATATAAAATTTAGGCCTATCACTCTGAAAACAGCCAATCAAACATCTGCATGTCTATTCATACTGTGTTGTGAATGAATTAATGAAAGATTTAATGAGAAATCACAGGACAAGAAGGGCCATAAAGCCACTTACACTTGCCTTTAATGTGAACGTCATCGTTGACATGCCTTAAGTTCAATTACAAGGAATACACAATAAGCACACAGTGTGAACTATTTAGCCAATCATCTACGTTTCTAATTACACAACGATTGTGTTGAGGCATTTATTGGTGCATTTGCTGAGGCCCAGACAATAGTCACCAATCTACTATGGATAGTAACGATAACAGTCGGCCTATAATACAGCTAACATGAGAATGTTTAATTTTTGTGCAAACTTAAGTGATTTTAACTGACATTCAGTTGTCGGAAACAATTGCTTCTTCGTCTGACACTCAGCACCACCCAGTCGCAAGAGTCGACGGCGCCCCTTCGATGTCGCCTGCCGCGGCAATTACGCAAACTGTCGTTTGACCAGGCCGTGTTTAGGCTTGGCTAGGCCGGTATTTAGGCTGTTCGACCAGGTCTGCTTTTAGGCCAGAACTCAGGCCCGGCCCGGTAACTTCTCGGCCCGTGCCTGGCTCGGCCTGTTTGAAAGTAATTACAGGCCCGTGCCCGGTCGTGAGAATCTCAACAACTGAAGACAGTATAATATTATTATGTGCACATGCTTTCAGAAGTGCGACATATCGAAGTACCTCTGTGATCCAATTTCTTTTATATCGAAAGCCTGTAAAGCTTGAACGTATAATTCTGCCTCAGTTGATAATAACACACTCCCGTTCATTTTATCAACTATCGATTATTATATATTGTACTTCTGCTGCTGCTAATAAACGAAATTCTGTTCTGTTCTGTTCTGGTTCTGTTCTGTTCTGATCTCAAACGGCGTCCTTAGTTACAAAGTAAATATTCAATGCGAAAGTAAACTTAACTAGTGTTGGACGATACTGAAAATTTATTTCACGATATTTATCGTAGAAAAGTATTGCGATACTGAGTATATCGCGATACTTGTTTTGCCAGTGGCGTAACTGGAAGGGAGGAGGGCAGAGGAGGCAGTTGCCCCCTCCTCCCGTGCGCAGCGGAAGTTATTTGGTTCATCGATGATTCTTCATTGCTATAGTAATCTATCCATGCAATAAATTCAATAATTTGTTGTGGTATATTTTGTATTGTTAGTCTGTGTCACAGATATAGCGTGAGTGGCCTATTCTTACCGGTCGAGTTCGGTTTGTATGTCCATTGGTACCGTAGTGACGTGTATTTTGGAAAAACGGCTGACTGGATGCCGTTTGTGATGTTGAGCAGGGTGGTCACAAGGAACGATGTTATATATGGTAGCTTACAAAACTCCAGATCCCCCACGGTGATGGGTATTTTGGGGGAAATGGGGCGACAGCCTTTGCGCAGTATAACGAATATGGAGAATGTGGCATAGGCCATGCAAAAACGGCTAACCTGTCGTTTGGGGTAGTGATCGAGTAGGGTGTTAAATGGGCGTGCACACTGACGCCACCTGGCAAATATGATATAACGATTGTGCATGGCGGCTATGAAGTCAGCCACCAGGGGTGGAGACGTGGCCTATTCCCAAATTATTTTGGGCCGTCTCGTTTTTTTCTTGTGCAAACTCTGCATTTTAGTAGGCCTGGTGCTGTTTTGTGTGTTATATGTAGCGTAGCCTTTAAGCATGCATTGTATCATAGGAGTCGATTCTATAAGCTTGGGTCCACATCTGAACCTGCACAAAATTTCGGTAGTACGTTGGGGAAATTTGGGAATAGGCTGCGTTGCCACGTTTGGCTGACTATACTTGTCTTCATAAAGTTGCCACACGCAATATTTTATCGTTCAACCATATTTGCCACTTGCCAGCTGGCGTCAGCGTGTATAATTCATGCCAATTTAACACCCTACTCACCATCCTAAATGACAGCTTGATTGGTTCAGCTATTTTTGCATAGTCTGTGCCATATTCTCCATATACACGTTACAATGTACCACGACCGCTGGCTTATTTCCCCCAAAATTTGGTCCGTAGGTTAAATTTTTACGTAAATTCCATTGATTTAACCCTTATCAATTTGGAGATAATTTACCCCCAGACGCACTTTTTACCCGGTTGTTCCGAAACTGCGTGAAATTGTGTCAAAAGCTTCTGTGACTTTTCCTGAATATATGTGGGCTAAAAATGCTAAAGAAAAATGTCAGATTTCCAATATGGCGGCTGGAAAATGGACACCCAACTAAAAAAGCTCGAAAATCCTATGTTAAGGGGTTATTTGATTTCTAAGGCATATAAAAAAAAACAAAATTCCAACTGCACATAACATTTACTGCGTTCTCATGTAGACAATTTTAAATTCAGTGTGGTTGTGGTGCTTTTCCACTGCCATCTTGACCAAGATGAATTCTGGTCTGCAAATTTTGGGACGAACCACAACGAGAATTTGGTGGTGTATAACGCCTACTGCGGACGAGTATAGTGTTCGCTGTAGCGAGGGTTTGAGAAGTCGTGTAAAGTAAACCCGGATTTGACTGCCACGATAGACGTGCAGCGGCAACGAGCGTCATATATAGGCCTAAATACCATGTGTTTACACATTAATCAGAAAGCGTAGACCTACGTGGTGGCTTGTATTTTTTATTGCAGTGCCGAAAAGGACATCTCAAGGTCATAAACAGCAATTACTTTTTGTGGCCTTGAGAAGTCCTTTACCGCAATGCAATAGATACAACTTGCGTACTCTTACGTATCTCGGAAACGGTGCAAGAGACGTTGTTAACTTGTTACTACAGATCGCGAAGTGCTATACGGCCTATCCAGTATCGGTAATTCAGATGACCTTGAGTGGCCTTCAAGGTATTTTACCTATTGCAAGTGTTTTCAGACGTTATTTCTCGTATAGCTGTGCAGCAGTTCACAGGCTATCGACTGACATAGCGTGTCGCACTCCCTCTGCGGTAACTGAGCTTCTTGTGCAAATGGACGCATCACGTGACTCTCGACATGCGTGCGTCCATTTACAGGCTAGGCCTACTTGTGAAGAGGCGCAGGTGTGTCTGTCTGTCGCCGATGTATCCTATCTCCGAGTCTTGCAGATGCTATCACCTTCTTCATGTCAGGAAAACGACGACGGAGTAGTAAACAAACAAACAAATTGGAACTTCTTGCCTGTTGAAACTGTCGATTTTAGCACTTATAATCGCTTTCGAAAGGCTGCTATTGAGGTTGATTTTTCAGAGTTTCTTACAGATGACTAAAATCTTTCTTTTATAATATGTAAGCGTATTTGCTACTTGTTCTGTCAGTGTTAGCAGTTCTCTTTTACCTATTAGGGCAGCTGATCGTGCTTCATAGTCTTGCTGTCCTGCCGTTATGTACGTTCGCTTTTGCAATTTGTTCCTTTGTTAATGCATTTGCTAAATTAAATGATTGATTAATTGATTGATTGATTGATTGATTGGCGTTCAGTTCTCAACCATGCACAAGCGAAACGTTCAAGCGTCTGTTGATTCTGTCCTTTATCTGTTATTTTCTATTTTTTTCTTATTTAGGAAATGCCTTATGTGAATGTGATTAAACTGCTAAAATTTCAAACATTCACGCTGTTTTTATCCTTGCATTTTTAGCGTGCAACCATACGCTATACGCGGTTTTTGAGATACGAGCTTAAGACGGACGAAGGCCTACCACGTATGTCATACGACTGAAATATCTTTGTTGATAGACCAAAATATTTCAGTCGATTAATCGACGCGGAAGAAATTAGTCGACGACTGAGCCTATCTCCGAGTCTTGCAGATTTTCATTCTTCTCATTAATGACTTAAGATCTTGGCTACACATGCACAAATTTATTGACGATACAACGCTGTCTGAAATCATCCCGAAAGGTTCTGACTCTGACATGCAGCGTGCA